>JAABUL010003428.1_pt1 | contig 23550 bp, 1 predicted proteins | sample 5559151 | NCBI WGS metagenome assembly JAABUL01 (sample SAMN10711876, study PRJNA513368) | rock metagenome | isolation source: Antarctica rocks | place: Antarctica: Victoria Land, Pudding Butte sud | reverse complement strand
ACTTTATTAAGATAAGATAAATATTCTTTTAAAAAGTTAAAGAAAATTTTAATATTATTAATATATACCTTATAAAAATAATAAAATAATTATAAGATTTTATTAATTATCTTTTATATATATATTAAGAAATTTTAATATTAAATAATTAAGATATTAAATAATTTTTATCCTTAATAGTTTATTATTATAAGCTAGTATGAATAATCCTAATTTACTTATTATTAATAGAAGAAGCTTATAATATTTATTATAATAATATAAGTTAGTCCCTTAAAAGTAATAGGAATTTCTAATTAAGAAGGTATTAAATATATATTTAATAATTATAACTTTATTTAAAGCTTAATAAATATAATTATATAACTTTTCCTTTTAGCCTTATTATTTTAGAATAAGAATAAGACTACCTTATTTATTTATTTTATATAACTTTAATTATAAAATTTATTAAATACCTTATTAATAACCTCTTTATTTACTTTTCCTAATAAATATACTTATACCTAGCTAGGTTTATAAAGTTCCTATTAATTATTAATTAATAAGATATCTATTTATTAAGATTTAGATATATATCTAATATTCCTTATATCTTATTATAATCTAGGGTATTTATTTATAATTACCCTTAATAAAAATATTAATTAGGATATATTATAAATTATTACTCTTATAAGGTAAATAGTCTTAATTTTAATACTAGGAATAATTATTATAAATATAATAATAATAATTATTAAATATTATTAAATATTATAAATTTATCTTAACTTAATTAATTATCTTCTTTAAAGGTTAGGTTATAAGGTTATTATAAAAGGCTTTTATTAAGAAATATTTTATAATTTTATACTTTATAACTTAATTTAATTTAATATTTTAAAGAAATTTAATATTATCTTTTATATTATTATAAATAATAATATAAGTATAAATTAAAAGCTTATTAAGTTTCTTGAATTTAAATTCAAATTTATAATCCTAAGGTAAGTCAAGGTTTAGAGATTAAAATTTATTTATTTATATAAAGAGTAATAATAATAGCTTTTTCATTATAAATAATAGTATTTATTTAATTTCCTTTATTAAATATATTAATTAGGATAATTAGGCCTTAATATAATTAAATGATTAAAGTATTTTAATTAAGATGAATTATTATATCCTTAAGCTTAAGGATATTAATTCTAATTACTATCCCGTCTATATTTATAGTTCTACTACGGTAGAAAAGCCCTACCGTACTACGGAAGTCCTATCGTAGGACTTCTATTATACTATTAGGGGGCTACTAGTTAACTACTAACTTACTATTGTGTATTTTTTAGTCTTACTACTAACTCTATCTATATTAATACCTCTAACGGATTTAAGTGAATAATAGTAGGATAATAGTAATACCGTAATAGTATATTAATAGTATTATAATTTATTAATTATACCTACTTTACTTTACCTACTATAATCCCCTACTTACTACTAATACTATTTACCTTATAAAGTCTTTTATAACGCTTATTATAGATATACTACTCCTTATATATACTCTAATATATATATATTATTAGCGGGCTAATTAGGTTTATTAAGAACTTCTATTATATATAGGGTCTTATAACCTAAAGTAAGTAGCTTATAAATAAATTACTTTCCTAATTAAGTATATATAAGTAAGTCTAATATTATATTATATATTAGCTCTATTTAGTATTTATCTTTATCCTCCCTAATTAGGTTACCTTAAACTAGCTCCTTTAAAATATAAATAATAATAAAGGTATACTTCTTATAATAATAGGTATAAGAGAAATACTATAATAATTAATCCTTATTATTTATAAGACATATATAATTATTGATATTATAAATATAATAGTAATTATTAGGAATAGTATATATAGTATAGTAGTACTATCCTAGTAGCTAAGGGCTAAAATCTATTACTTATAAGCTATATTTAATCTTATATACTATTATTAAGTATTATAGAAATTTATATTATAGGTTTAATTTTATTAAATTTACTAAAGCCCTTATTTAAAGAAATAGGTTTAAAATAAAGCCTCTTAATATTATTAATATAATAAAGTATTAATTATCTAATATTATTTTTTAAAAGCCTTTTATATACTTATATTTATTATTATTATTATTAATAATAACCTACTTTTTAATTAGGAGGAAGGCTTTTATTAAGGTTAAGTATTATAAATCTAAAGAACTTAATACTTTTATAAACTTAGGGTAATTATAATCCTAGGCGCCTATTAGGTCTAATTATAATAACTATTATATAATATCTTTAATAGAGAGATAGCTTATTAGATTTAAGGGTACTACTATATCTATTATACCCTTAAAGACTTTATATTTAAGCTCCCCTATTGAAATATTTGGATTTATAACTATTATATATTCTCTCGCGTTATTAGTAAGATAGAGTCTTATATATATATTAAGAAGTTTTAATAGCCGTTAAAATTTCTTTTTAATATTTATTATTAGCTTCCTTCCCTTTAATTTTATAATTCTTAATACTATTATTACTATTATATTATTAATATCTAAGTCTAATTATATTATATATAATAAAATAGCCCCTAAAATATCTTCCTTATCAAAGTCCTTATTATTAAAGCCTTTCGTAGTTATAATAGAGGCTAATATAGTTTAGGCGTATAATATTAAATATTAATATATTTAATATCCTTCTTTTATAATTTTGTAATGGGTATTTAGGTTTGTATACTATTAACTATTTATAAGAATATTTAATTATATAATAAGTATAAATATCCTAATAATTACTTTAAGAAAGGTTAATTATTTATTAGCTATACTTTTAATAGCTTATAAAAAGGGATAATAAAACTAGCTTATAATAGACTTATTATAAAGGATTAATAAGGTTAATAATATTACCTTATTAGCCTTAAAGAGTATTTATAATTAAATATATTAGGCGGGGCTTTATATCCTTAATTAACTAGGAGGAAATTAAAAATATTAGAATACTTTAAGATATACTATTATCTTATACTTAAATAGTATTAAAGTTATTAAGAGTCCTTATAATATATAACCTAAATTATATTATCTAAAATAAGGAATATTATAAGTATATAATTATATTAAGTTAAGGATAGGTATAAGCTTTATAATTAATAGTAATTTTAACTAGATATTAGAATTTTATAAAAAAGTCTTTAATTATCTATTATTTAAATCTTTTATATATTCTTATTATTATATAGTTTTATAATAATATCTCTTATAAGTTATAATATTAAAGTCTAAATTAGCCCTTTTATCTTTAGGATAGAAATATATTTACCTAATAACCTATTATTATTATATATCTTATAAACCAGCTATTATTAGCTTATTAGGATATATTACTTAATAAGGTTATATTAAAGGATTATATTACTTCTACCTTATTATTAACTTTAATATTATCTATTCTTTAATTAAGAATCTAAATTCGCTTATAAAAGGCTTTTATAATATTATTAAATCTAATATTATAAGGTCTTAGAAATAAGGTAAATATATTAATAAGCTTCTATCTTTTATCATAAGGTAAATAGGTAGGGATAAGATAGAATACTTTAAGAGCTTTATATATATTATAATATACCTTAAAGTTATTAATAAAAAGAAGATAAAGGAGATTAATTAATAATTTTATAATAAAACTTTCTAATTTACTTTTATTAAAATATATAACCTTAAGCTCTCCCTTTATCTAATAAACTTAATATATTAGTTATACGCTAGTTAATTAGAGATTTAAGACCTATTTAATATATTAATAATTATTAAGAAAGGTAACATTATTTTCTTTAATATTAAAGTCTCTATTAATATATATATTTATATACTACTTAATTTAATATATTAATAATTATAAGAGAAGGTCTTTAATAAGAAATAATTTATTTATATTATTAAGTTATAAATTAAAGTTATATAATATAAATTATTTTTATTAATAATACTTCTACTACTTAATAATTATCTATATTATAATAATTACCTAATCCTATTTTAAAGCGCTTAATTAATAGTTATAACTAATAAATATAATATAACCCTTTTAATATAAAGGTAAGTTAATAAGTATTATATCTCTAGGTATAATAAATATCTTAGCTCTTATATAATAAGCTTCCCCTAATATAGATCTTATAAATAAATCTTATATATTTAATTATTATAACTTTATAAGCTTACTTATATATTAAGTAAGGTTAAAGAATATTTTCTATTATAATAAGGTTATTACTAGAATAATATAAATTAAGTTAATAAGATTATATTAATATAAGAAAGATAGCTATTTAATTTATTATCTTTATACGCCTTTTTATTATTAAGGAAGGGATAGCTACTTTTTAATAATAATAATAAGAGGCTTCTTAATTAATTATAATAATAAGGTATATTATTAAATTTATCTTTTTAATATATTTAACTTTAATAAAAGAATCTAGATATTATTATTCTTATTTAAGATATTACTTCTATTATTATTTATTAAAGGCTTTATAAGTTATAAAACCTCTTATAATTTAATATATTCTACCTTAAAGTATCCTAACTTTTTCAATTAACGGCTAAGTATTATATATAATTATAAAGGAAGTATATCTTTATTACCTTATAATAGAATAACCTTATATAATAGATTTAGGGATAGTGATTATAATTTAAGAGAGGGTAATAAGGTTATAATAAATTAATTATAAAATAAGATATTTATAAAGAGAATTAGTAATATTAATTAAGATTGAATATTATTGTTAGTTCTATTATTAATATAATTAAGGTTAGTTAAGAGGTTTAATATTATTAAGGTTCTTACCTCTTATAATATATTAATAATCTTATTTAATAGTTATAAGATAATTAAATTTAATATATTATAATAAAAGTATTTATAATAAGGAGATTATTATTATTATTATCTTTATAATCCTTATTTTTATCATTATACTTATTACTTTCTATTTATTAGTATACTATATTTTTACCCCTATTATTATTACTCCTATTAATATTTAATAAAATTATATTTAATATATCTTTTATATTACTTATTAATATACCTTCATTATTAAAGGATTTCCTAGCGTTAATATTAAAGCTATTATTAATATTACTATTAAAGCCTTTCCTAATATTACTATTAAAGCTTTTAATAGGTTTATAATTATTATAATAATTGATAGGAGGAAAGGTAAGGCTATTACTTAAGGTTTAATTATTTATAATTACTACCTAATTTAATAGAATATTTAGGAAAGACTAATAAATAGCTTCTTTACCATTTAGATTCTATTATATAACTCCTTATAAATTAGATATTTAGGATTAAGACCTAAATAATATATTTAATAGATAATTAAAAGTTATAAATTTAAAGTTATTAATAATATTAAATAAAAGCCTAAATTACTTATCTTATTTTAAAAGGTTTATCCCCTCTTATAAAGTTATAATTCTTAATTATTTATAACCTATTAAGATACTTTAAGAAAAAGCCTTATATATCTATTATATAATATTAATTAAAATAAAAATAAGTATAATATATAATAAGTTTTATTAATATAAAATTAGATTAAATATTTACCTACCTTTATATTTAAATATTTAGGTTAGAAGTTTATATACTTCTATTATAAAAATTTATTAAGTATATATAATTTGTAAAGATAGAATAACCTTTTTCTATTTTAACTAATAGGCTTATATTCTTATAATTATTATATATATAATTAAGAATTAATATAATTAATATTAAAATTATTAATCCTCTTAAGAGATTATTAAAATAGCCTTATAATACCTTAAAGAGTATAAATTATATTTAAAATAAAATAAACTTTATTATAATAAAATAAATAATAATTTATCTATTATAAGGTCTATTATATTAGAGTTATTGATACTCCCTTAGGGAGCTATTAAAGTAGCCCCTACTACCTACTTAAGGAGTATAAATAATAACTTATAAAAGACTTCTATCTTTATATAAGTATTAATATAGTTAAAGCCTTTTATAATTAATATACTTACCCTTTTAAAGCTTAACCTATTCTCTTTTAATTAATATTAAAATATATTAGATTAACTTAATAAGAGTTAATAATTATATATTATTCTTAAATTAATTATCTTAATAAATTATAATCTTTATAAGAATTATTAATCTATTACTTATAAGTACTTACTCCCTAATATTTATTAACCTATTATTATTATTCTCCCTTATAAAGATCTACCTATTAAGTTTAATTATAATGCCTAATATAGCCTCTTTAATATTAATATAAATAGCGTAGTTATTAAATATACCTTTAATAAAGTATTTATATAAATAAATTATATTATTAGAGTTATTTAACCTTTATATTTAATTAAGAGCTTAGGTAAGGGTACTAAGATTATATATACCTCTAAAAGTATAAATTCTCTAATATAAATATTAGAGATTAAGGTTTGTTATCCTTATAATATATATTAAAATTAAAATTATTATATTATCTTTAATATTATAGAAATACTTAATAATAGACTCTCTTTCTCTTTATTTTTAGAAGGTTATAAGAGCAATTATACTTATATTAAGAAGCTTAAATATAATATATAAAATTACTATTATAATAGGTAATTAATAAAATATTATAATCTTCTCTTTATTATATATAACCTATTTTATAATTAATATTTATAAAATACTTCTAGAATAGGATATATTATTAAAGGCTTTTATAATAAGGAATACTAGGGAACTCTTTTATAATATATACTTACCTAGCTTCTAATATTATATAATAAGGCTTATATCTTTAAGGTATTATAATAAAGTTTATAAAGCATTATTTATTTAATATTATTATTTCTATTCTTTATTTATTTTATATAAAATTCTTAATCTTAAAGGATAGATTTTAAATTAATAGCCTTAAAGTTTTATAAAGTATTTAACTTTAATAGCTTTAAGGATATTATTAATATTTAAAGTTCTTAATAAACCTTTAATAATTACTTTAACTTGATAAGGTCTTTAACTTCTAATTAATAGCTAGTTAATATATTAGCCTTTTCTTTATAAATTATAAATTATATATTTATATATATATAATTTAATAGAGTTATTTAAACATTTAATAATCTCTACCTAACTTAGAGGCTACTATTAAAGGGAATATAACTTATATATTATATATTCTACTTAGACTTAATTAAGTTACTATCTTTTAATAGTTATATTAAGTATAAGAGGTAAAATAAAATCTTTTTATATCCTTTTTATAAATTTAAGAACTACTATTAGGTAATTATCCTTTAATTTAAATAAATTTTAATTAGATTTTATCCTTATCTTATTAAGAGACTTATCCAATTATAATTTTATAAAATATAATAACTAAATAAATTATATAAACCCTCCCTAATCTTTAAGAATATTAGATATTATTAAAATTAAAATTAAAAGATTAAAAAGTAATTAAATCTATTAAAGGGTAATAATAATATAAGTAGATAAACTCTTAATAATATAAGCCTTATTAATAATTAAAATATTAATATAGTTATAAATATTATCCTCCTAATTATTATTAAGTATCTTAAATTCTTTATTTATTTAAATAAGTAACTAGCGTTTTTCATTAATCTACTAATACTTCTACTTTCCTAGGCTATAATATTCCGTAAAAGGTATATAATTAGTAATAATAATAACCTTTATATTTTCTTTATTATTATTAAATAGCTTATACTTATAATTAAAGAAACCTTTAAGCTTCTTTTCTAAGTTTATAAAGATATATTATCTCTAATCTTTATAATATTTATAAAGGGTAAAAATCCTTAGGTATATTTTATTAAATACCTTAATCTATTAATTAATAAGTTAAAGTAGGATAATAATTATGTAAGGCTTCACGTATAATCTCTCCTTAAGGTCTATTTAATTATAATAATTAATTATTTAATAGGAAGTTAATCTATAAAAGACTTTACTTAATAAGATTATATATAAAAGGCTTCAATAAATAGCTAAATAAAGACTTTAATAAAAGAATATAAAGTTTTAAGGAAATCTTTAATAATATATAATTATAATAAAAATTTAATAACTTATTATATTTTCTTAAATCTTATAAGGTTAGCTAGAATATAGGCTTATATCTTTAAATTTAAGAATATATCTTAGATTACCTTAATATTAATAGGCTGTTAAAATTTCAATACTTATAAGATTATTATTTTAAGTATTTAAAAGATTATATCCTCCTTATCTTAAAGGATCTTAAGAATAATGTAAGATTCCTTTAAATCTTTATATTAATATATAATATTATTAAGTAGTTTTTATTACTTATTAAACTCTTTAATATACTTTATAATTTAAGGTTAAAACTAGATAATATCTTCTTTATAATTCTAGGTAAGAAGCTTATATTATATAATAGATTTTATTATATTAACTTAATCTAGGCTTTTTATATAATTTATAATTTCTTTAAAAGCCTTAAAATTACCTTTACTTTGAACTACCTTATTAATTATAATTACCTATTAAAATTAAAAGTTTAGATTTAAAATTATAAATATATTCTCTAATATTATATATTATATATTAATTAAAGATTTTCTAGAGTTAAGGAGGGTATTCATATAATTTATAATTAATTAAGATATAAGTCTTATATTGTCTTTAAATAAAAATATGAAAATATAATAATTTAATTTAATAGTGTTAGATTTAATAATTCCTTTTATTTTATTTAAACTAATAGCTAGGCGCTTAATTAGTATTTTATCCTCTAATATAAAAAGGTTAATAGGCTTATTATTAATTAAAATAATATCTTATATATTATCTTTAAAAGGTTATATAATAATTAGAGACTATTTAATTATAAAAGAATTTAATACTATCTTTATTAAAGCTTTTGATAGGTTAAGCTTTAATTACTACTTATATTTATTCTAAGCCTTTTAATATATAAGGGCGTAATTATATTTATAATATTAATAAGCTTAAACTTCTTATATAATACTTCTTAATTATAATATTAAAGCTATTTATTATTAACTTTAATAATATTAAATATTATATTAATAAGTTATTAAAGGCTTTAATAAGTATTATAAGTATTAATATAAGTCCCTTTATAAAGTATTCAATAGTAAATAACTTAATTAGTCTTAGAGCGGGGTAATTTACTTAAGATAAAATAAAGGTATACTATTTTAATTCTAATAATTATATTATTACTATTAAGGCTTATAATAAGTAAATAATTAATATTAATATAATTATTTAAGTAATAAAGTCTTATATAAGCTAAGACCCCTTACTTATATAAGGTAATAGCTAGATTCAAAGTATTATATATATAAGAGTTATAATAGTAGGAGGTAATATAATAAGAGAGATTTAATAAAGTATCCTAATAAGTAGATAGATAAGCTTAATATAAGAAGTCTTAAGTAAATATCTAAAAAGTTATTATAATAAGAAATATAAAAGAGAGAGAGAGTATTTCATATTAAAATTAAAAAATAGGGTTATAAGCTTAAGTCTATTATAAGTAAAGTAAAATAAAGTTTTTTATAAAGAATATCTTATAAGTAATTTTATATTATTATAATAACCTTATTCTTTCTTTTAAATAAAGTATTTTATAGAAGTACAAATATTAATATTTATTATAATTACCTACTTAAAAGATAATAATTATAGTTATAAATAATAATATTTATAGTTATTTTATATTATAAGCGCCTATTAAATTAATATTAATAGGAGGCGTATTAAGCTTTTAATAATTAGGAAGGATATCTACTCCTAGAAATTATACCTTAATAGTACTTATATTCCTAGAAGTATTATTATTTATATTTATACTTTAACTTCCTTAAGTAATCTTTACTTAACAATCCCTACTATTTTTATATTATATATTTACTTAATCTAGTTATAAAGAAGCTTAATATAAAGCCTAAATTAAAGGTATTTAAAGATACCTTATATAAGACCTTAGGTACCTTATAAAAGACTTTTATTACGGGCTTTAAGAAACTATTTAAGGCTTAAATATTAAAGCCTAATATAAGAAATATTACTTTAAATAAATTATAGATTTTAACTAATAATTTATAAGATAAGTTAGTAAAGATATTCTTAACTTATACTTTATATTATATTAACTTAGAGAATAAAAATAATAATAAGTAGGGATCTCCTCTATAAAGTCCTTAAAAAGTTATAATTATTCTAATTTTATATATTAGGGACCTTATTAATCTTAGCTTACTTTTAGTAAGAAAGTAAATATATAGCCTTAAACCTAATTATAAAAACCTTTAAAAAGGCTTTATAAAAAGCCTTTACCTTATAACTTAATATAATTATTATACCTATTATTATAAATTCCTTATAAAAGCCTTTAATAATATAACTTAATTAATCTATTAAGCCTATTATTATAAATCCTCTTATAATATAATATACTTTATTTAAACTTATTACCCTTAAACTTATTATATTTAAGTATATTATTCCCCTTCTAAAAGTCTTAGGCCTATTAAAGTCTTATATAAGTAAACAATAATTTAATAATAAATTTTAATAATAAATTTAAAAAGGAGATTTAAATCTAAAGGGAGTTCATAATAATACTCTTATTAAGTATTAATTATAATTAGATTATACTTAAGAGTTAGAGTTTAAGCTAGGGAAATATAATTTAAAATAATAAGTATAAGGTTATAAAGATAACTCTACTTATTAAATCTTATATAAAGGTATAAGTTAAATTAAATATTATTATATATTACTATTTTCTTACCTTCTTATTTAATTCTTTTATAAATAAATTAATATAAGCTATATTTCTTAGTATATAATTAAATAATAATATTTATAAGGAAGGGAAGAAGTATATTTAATCTTAATATAAAACTTAGAAAGTAGCTATTTTAAATACTATCCTTAATTAAGTTTAAAGATAAATTATAATTAAAAGATTAAAATAAATAGAGCTATTTACCTTTATAAATATTAAATAGGCTATTTATAAGGACTAGGATAACTCTTAATTAAAGATTATCTTTAAGTTTAATATTAAGGTAATAGAGTTCAATAATCTTTTATTAAAGGTTATATAATTTCTTAAGTATATATTTTAATTTATCCTTATAAAAGGCTTTTATAATAATTTATTCCTTTAAGATACCTTTTTATAGTCAATTACCTATTGATATATAATAAAGTTATTAGATAAGAATCTTAGTAAAGCCTTATTTTATAAATATATTTATTATAATCTTCTAAATATATTTAATACTTTATAAATATACTATGAATTTTATATATAATTAATTAAGATATATCTTAAGCGGTTTATATCCTATTTTATATAATATAAGTAACTTATATAAGTTAATATAAATTAGGACTTAGATAATTTACTAGGAGAGTTAGATAATAAGCTTATTATTAAGGATAGAATTAATAGTTATAAGGAATATAAGATATAAATTAATTATAATAAGGATAATAATTTAGGCTAATAAAAAAATTTAGGAATATAAGGTTAATTACTTATAATATAAGATTTAATATAATTTACTATTATATCTTAATATCTATAAAGGGCTTTTATAAATATAGCTTATAAATATCTTTATAAGAAGGTTTAATTAGTTAATTAACTTAATAATATATAATACTCCTAATTAGCCTTAATTAGAGTTATTAATTATAAAAGGCTTCCTCCTAATATATAAAGTTTAATAAATATTATATAAAATATCTTTAATAATATTTATTATAAGTTAAATAGGTTATTAATAAATATATATATTAGCTAATTATAAAATATTATAATAGTAATATTTATTTACTTAAGTTAATAACTCCTTATTTATATCTAATTATATATTTTAACTATATTATACTTACTTATATTATAAATAATAATATACTTATAAAAGACTTTAGCTATAAATAGTAATAACTTATAAAGATATTTATAGATAGAAGAGAATTAGATATTATATTAAGCTTATTATATTCTTAAGTACTTATATATAATATTAAGTAAGTTATAAAGTAAAGTATAATAATTTAGTCTTTTATTAAGTAGTAAGATAATAGTACCTCTAATAGTAGTATTATAACTATTATATCCTACTTAGAGGTATAATTATAATACCTCTACGTAGGATATAATAGTTATAATACTACTATTAGGCTACTATTATAGTAGTTATACTATATATAGCCTAGTTAGATACTATAAGAGAGCTATTGAAGTACTATAGTATTACTAGTATACTACCTTTATCCTCTTATCCCCGTTAAACTCCGGTTATAGCCTAGATACCTACTAGTCTTAGCTCCTTATAAAGAGCCTAGATAGTAATATATTAATAATATAAAGCTCCCTCTTAATTAATATTATATTATTATTATTTCAGAAATATATTTTAATCTAAGTATATTTATCAATATTATACCTCTTATCTTCAAGACCTTTAATATTAATAAGTATAAATATCCTAATAACCTTTACTTTTAATTGATACTTCTATAGAAAATTCTAATTTATTAAATTTATTATATAATTTATATTAATATAAAGTTTATAATATAACTTATTAAGAGTAAGGCTAATTATAATAGTTATAAAGTAATACCCTTAGAAGGTATAACCTTTAAGGGAAGTATTTATAAATATATTTTTAATAATTTTACTTATTTATAAAAGGCTTTAATAATTACTATTTATTTAGGTAGTATTAAATATAATTATTATAACTATTAAGGCCCTTATCTTAAGGTAGCCTTAATATATATATTTATATAAAGAATTATTTAAGGTAAAATTAAATTAATATTAATAATATTTATAGCTTTTTATAATTACTTTAAGGATAGTTAAGAAATATACCTCTATTATATCCTCTTAATTATCTTAGTCTCCTACTTATTATCTTAGGCCTTAATACCTAAGATCTAGATCTTAACCTCCTTAATAATCTTTTAATCTTATTTACTTTAATTAGTAGAAGGCTTCCTTATATACCTTATACTTAACCTATTTATTATATCCCTTTAACTTTACTCTAGCTTAGTAGACCTTAAGCTAATATGAATAGGTATTTTAATTATCTAAGGCATTTAATAATAGGCGTCGTAGGCCCTAATTTTAATATTAATTTAGCCTAGGTAACCTATTTATATTTCTACTAGTAATTTATAGCGGCTATCTTAGACTAGTAGTTTAGGGGTAGTTATATATTTAAGTTACTTATTATTAGGGATTATTATTAATATTATTTTAATAGTTATTATAAGGTATAAATAGCTAGGTATAATTTAGGTTATTATAATATTATCTCTAACTAGTACTACTATACCTAAAGCTATTATTATAAGATAAATTAGAAGTATATTAATCTAATCAAGGATCTTAGTTATAATAATTCTTATAAGATATATAACTATTATATTTCTTAAATCTTGACTCCTCTAGTAGGCTAGGAATAATAGATTAACTATTTAATATTAATAGATCTGTTATAGTAGTATAAGGCTATAACTGTGATAGTATATATACATTAGATGATAAGCTAATAGAGAAGCTATTAAGGGATTATTAAGCCTCCTATAATTGATTTGAAAGTTGTTTATTTTATTTAGGTATATTTAGTAACCTAGATGGAGTTGCCCTACTAGGAAATCTATAAGGAATTAAACCTATAAACCGCTTACGCCTACTATATTTTTAGTATAAAACCCTATATATAAGGGGGCTATTTAAGGGTAGCCCCCCCTAGGTTCTACCTATTAGATATTAGAGCTATATTAAAGACTTAAGGAAAGGTAAAGAAATTATAATATTAGTAAGAGATTAGTAAGTTAATTATTTAAATAATAGCCTTAGTACTATTAACTTATCCTTATTACCTAATAAGATGGCGCCTATTTTATTTATAGAGTTGTTAGCCTCTTTATCCTTAGCTACTTCTACCCTTAGATACTTATCTTTATTTATATTAAAGAAAGCTTCTAGTAGGTTAGATCTTAGGTATATAAGGCCTTTTTATACCTTTAGGAGGGATAGTAATTCCCCTTATAAGGCTTAGAAGATTTATTATATGTAGTCCTTCTTCTAATACCTCTTATAAAGGTATATTATTTAGTTTATAAGGATTTACTTATAAATTAATTAGTAATAATAGGACCTTACTATTATTAATTATTAATATTAGATAGGATTAGAAAAGCTATATAATAAATAGTACTTTTAAAGGTATTAAATAGCTATTTAATATAAGATATCTTATCTATATTACTTTATCCCTACTAACTTTAGGCTAAGTATTATAAAGGTAATTAGCTTATTTATTATATTTATACTTAAGGGTAGAGTACTTAAGAGGTATATTTAAATAATATTAAACTCCTTATATATCTTCTTTAAGATTATATATTTAATTTATATATATAGGAGGGACTAGGTTATATTATGAATAGGATATAATTATTATATTATTAATACTTAAGGTAAGTTTATACTAGTCTTTACCTTATAATAGAGTAACCTTTATAGTAAGTCCCTTATATAAGGGGTCTTAAACTTACTCCCTATTATTATTTATACCTATTTTATAAAAGATCTTTAACCTCTTATTTAATATTAATATATAATAATAGGACCTTTAATATATTTATTAAAGTTAGTAGCCTTTAATCTCCCTTATAAGGTAATATTATAAGCTAACTTAAAGGAAATCTCTTAAAAGTAGGTTTAATAAGTAAAGTCTTATTTAAGGTTAAGCTTAATATAATATTCTTACCTTTATTTCTTTTAAGGGCTCTATTTATAACTCTTAGCTTAAGTAAAAATTATTTATAAAGCTAGGAGTATATTATTTATAAGATAATAAATTATACTATTATATTATATTATATTATATAATATATTAGTAGATATTAGTAGTAGCTATTAGATTAGGTCCTAAATATTATTAAAGACCCTTACCCCTACTTATTATAATATTTATTATGATTCTAAATTAAACTTCTTTAAGTCCCCTAAATTATTATCCTTCCTTAAATATATATAATAGAATATTAGAGTTATAAGGAAATCTATAAGGATATATAACTTATTAAATATTAAATATTATTCTTTAATCTTTCTTTATTAAATTTATAATCCTTATAATAATTTAAGGATATAATCTAGCTAGTAGCTAAATTATTATAATTATAAGCTAATTATTACTAAGATATAAGATATAAATATTATACTAATAATTAAGATATAAGATATAACTATTATACTTATAATTAAGATATTCCCTATTAGGAGGACTTATATAATATTAGGTCTTTAAATAGCCCTTATTATACTTAAGAGAGTAGAGGTATTAATAATAGATTAAAGATTAAGGGTATTTACTCTACCTTTCTTAATTAAATAATAGGAGTAGAGGTCTTATATTATCCCTTATATCCTATTATCTTATATTATCTTATAATATATCCCTTTTAAGTTATCCCTAACTTTAATTAATATTTTAATAAAGTAGAGGGCGTATTTAAGGAGGAATAATATAAATATATTAATTATTATTACTCTTCCTTTTAAGGAGAGGTAGAATCTTATTTAATAATATATAAAGTATTTAGCTTTTTCTAGGATTTCTTTTTAAGACTTATTAAATTATTTATTAATATTAATACTTATTAAGATCCCTAAGTACATATAAAGATTTATTAATAAGATTACCTTAACTCTAGGTATATTAATATTAGATATATTATTAATATATAAGATATAAGATTTAAATTAATTAATCTTTACTCTTATTATTTAATTATATTTTATTAAGATTTTTATAAGTATATTAACCTCCTCTTATAATTAGAGGATAATTATTATATTATTAATATATATTATAATCTTTAATATCTACTTTCCTACCTAAACCTTATAAATTTAGGGGGTTTTTATAATTAATTATATTAATCCTTTAATTATAATTATAAAGAGAGGGTAGCTTAAGGGGTCCCCTTAATATATATTATTATATATAAGTAATATCCTCCTTATATAATTATTAATAAATACTTTAATCCTAGTATCCTTATATAATAGGTAAATTTAAGAGGTAAACTCCTAAGGTAGGTTAAGTTTATCTAAGATAGCTTAGAGGAATTTATAATTAACTTAATTATATACCTTCTCTTAATTTAAGAATAGGATAAAGACTCCTTTAACTTTTTAAAATAATTTTTTAATATATTTATATTTAATTATAAGGTATTAGATAATTTTAATATTATTATTAATTAACTTTCCTAGTAGGAAGATAGATTATTAGGGGTTAATTATTATACTTAAAGCGCCTATTAACCTATATATTAATATATTTATAAATAATTTATTATTTATATTTATAATTAATAGTAACTAATAGTTTTTAATATTATTTTACTCTCCTTTCTCCTTATATAAAAGGATTAAGATATTATTTATTTAATTCTTTAATATTATTTATTCCTTTTATATTATATTATAAAAAGTTATAAGCTTCTTTATAAAGATTAAAACCTAATTTTTTCTTATATAATATTTTATTATTACTTTATAAAACTCGCTTAAGAGACTATCTTTATTAGGTAATATTCCTAATATTATTAAATAAATAGCTACCTCTATTTTATAATATTTAATTAGCTATCCTATTATAATAGCTATTTATAAGGATATTAATTTTATTATATATTTAAGTACCTCTTTATAAATGTTTTTATTAGAGGATTTAATATTATATAACTATTAATAGTATTATTTAATAATCCTTAATATATTATTAGAGTCTTTATATATATTTCCTTATTTATTTATTTATAAGGGCCTTAATAGAGTTATAGTTTAGCCTTTTAACCTAAGTAAAGAATTACTTTATTAACTTCTTATTTAATATAAGATATTTTATTATAAAATTATAAGTATAATTTTAATTAAAGATATTTATAAGGTATTCCTCTTAAATTTTAATTATTACTATTTAACTTTTTAACTTAGGATCTTTATTAAGGTTCTTTAAATTCTTCCTCTTTTTCTAATATTATAAGTAATATTATTATAAGTTTAATTTAAATTTCTTATTAAAATATTAATTTTACTTAATAAACTCCTTTATAAACTTAATAATTATTACCTTAAATAAATATTAATTTATTATTAGATTTTATCTTAAGAGATCTCTTAATATTTATTAATATATTACCTTAACCTAACTCCTTTTAAGTATAACTAGGATTAGATATTAATAACTAGGACCTTAAACTATTAATAATCTATAATTAACTATAATTATAACTAGCTTATAATCTATTAATAGCCTTATAAGTATAATCCCTTATCTTAATATATTACTTAATTAACTTTTATAGATATAAAGATAATTAATCCTTAATATTAAGATTATTAATTTAATATCCTTATAAAAGGTAAAGGTTTTTAGGCTTAGATTTTATGACTATTAGCTATCTACTAGATCAATTACCTTATTATCCCTAAGCTTTATAAATAGTTTAGATAAGGCCTAGAGGTATATAAATATTATTAGGATGAATAATACTCTATTTATTAGGATTAAAAAGATATTCTAATCCCCTCCTATTATATTACATAATATTAATAGTAGTATTTATCTTATTTCTTATATATTCTATCTTAATTATAATAGATAGGAGGTACCTTTTAAAAGTATATATATTAAAATTATAATAAAGATAAAACCTTTATATTTAATTTTATATATTAATATTTATTTATCTTTACTCTTATAAAGGTCTTATCTAGTATTAGATTCTTCTTTATTTTATTAAGAGGAGGTTTTAATAATAATAATAATAATTATCCTATTTAATTCCTTATAATTTATAATAATTAAGATTTAAGGATATTATAACTTATAATAATAAAATATTATAATTATAACTTATTATTATATTATATAATACTTTAAACTTAGCTAAATTTAAGATTAAATAAATATTTAATAAAGTTATCTTTATTTTTTATATTATTATAATTTAGGTAATTACTAGCCTTCTTTATAATAAGAAGGAGCTTATTTCCTTTAAAGGAATTAAGGTTTAGATATTAAAATAATTAAAAAGTAAATATCCCTCCTTATAAACATTATACTCCTTAATTAAATTTATTAGTATAAATTTAATTATAAAGGGTTTTATATATCTTAGGCTAGGTCTCCCTATTAGAAATTTAAACTTATAAATATTAAGGCTTAATTTAAAGATTATTATAATTTTATTATTAATAATCCCCCTAACTTCCTTATATCTTAATTAAAATTATATACCCTTAAGCTCTTTAATAGTAGTAATTTATTATATAAGGAAGTTAAAGTTTATAACCTTAAATAAGCTTTTCCTAGAAAAGTACGCCTAAGGGTTATTAATATAATACTTAAAAGTAATTATTATATACTTATTAATTAAGAACTACTTTATTATATTTACTTTAATAAGTTTAAGGATATAATACTTTACTATTTAATCCTTTTTATTATAGGAAAATATATTTATTATATCTTACTAATTTATTATAATAGTTATATCTATTATAATAGCCCTTATATTTAGCTCCTTTTTAAGACCTTTTAAAGTAATTAATATCTTTAAGTATAATTATTTTTTATTTATTAGCTTCAATATCTTAACTACCTTTTAATCCTAATCTTATTTTTAAGTAATAGATACGCCCTTTTTATTCCTTTAAGTAAGTATTACCTTACTTTATAATAAAGAGGGTCTTAACTTTAACTTAGATAGCTTTAAATAAATTATAAGTAATACCCCCTTAATTATTAATCTTATATTTAATAGTAAAGAAGCTCTTTTTAAGCTTCCTACTTATAACTATTATATAAATTTCTTTTAAATAGGTTTTTAAGGTAAGTTAAAGGTATTAACCTATCCCTTTTTTACTTTATCCTTGAATTTTATAAATATTAATAGGGGGGTAAGATAACCTTCTAATTAATATAATTTATTATAATATTAATAAGGCTTAGGAGGAGGATTACCTTATTTTTATACCTTCTTAAGTCTTATTTTATAAGCCTTTAATTTCTAGGCTTTTAAGGTTACCTTTATTTCCTTATAAGCTACCTTTTTTATTTATATTTCCTTTATATCCTTTATATTAGCTAATTATCTATTAGGCTAATTAATATCTAGGAGAGTAAGCTTAAAGGATAAGAGGATAAGTATAAATAATATATTAAAAATTATCTTCTTCTTCTTACTATTTTTAATAGTTATATCTTTATTAAATTAAAGAAGCTTATTAAGTAATAAACTTTATTTTAATAATATACCTTTTAATTAAATAATATTTAGCTAATTCTTAGTTTCCTATCTATTAAATATATTAGGTAGTATCTTAAGTTTAGAGGACTTATATATTTATGTAACTTTAATATATTTATTATAAACTACTTAGCTTTTAATAATATATATAAGTTATATTATTAAATTTTATAAAATAATTTAGGTTTTTTAAGATATACCTCTTAATAGGATTTATAGCCCTTAGGTCCTACCCTTAGCCTTATTAGGAGTTCGCGTAGAAAATCTTTATATTTAATATCTAATAGTAAGTCTTATTACTAGTTAATAGAGGTAAATAGTTAATAAGGCGCTAAGTAGATTTTATTAATATATAATTATTTAATTTATTAATAGTATCTTATATAATTTAAAGGTATCTTTATTATAAGAAAGATTAAAGATAATATTATCTAATTTTAATACGCGGTTAGACTATCTAGCTACTAAGTCCTAAGATATTATAATAAGGTATTATACTTAATCTTAAGTATAAAGGATATAACGCATATTATCTTTATACCCTAAGAGACCCTTATTATTACTAATAAGAGCCCCCTAGGGATTAAGCCTTCTATGGAAGGCTTCTATATTACTAAGTAATTACTAAGTAACAGTAGTCGCCATATCTATAATAATACTAGTAAAATAGATAGAAAGTAATAACCTTATTATTATAACCTCTATTAAACCTTATTAATAATCCTCTAACTACTACGTAACCTCTTATAAGGCCTATTCTTATACTTATCTATAAGGTCTTTTATATCCTCTAGGTCCTACTTATTATACTAGATATTATACTTATAATTATATCGTTTTTACTTAATAAGGTATTATAGCTTTCTATAAGAGGTATACTTATTAATAATAGCCTCTAATTTATAAATATTAAAGTTATTATTAAGACTATTATTTTTAATAATAGGAGGTAGATTTATATTCTTAAGCCGCTTATAAGGATTAGAGTCCTTTACCTTCGGCTCTAGCTATATAATAGATATAATAGGGTAAATATATATTATAAGAGTTAGTTTTAAATAGTAAGCTAATAGACTTACCTATTTAATAATTTTAAATAATCTTATATATTAATTCTATCGCTTTAAGTTAATATTAATAATACTAGGAATCTTATAATTATTATTAAGGTATAAGTAAGTAGAGTTACCCTTTAAGAGTAATATAAGTTAATACTTAATATTATAATATATCTTTATAAAAGTATTTATAAATATTATAGATTCTTTTACTCAATTATATTTAATCTTCTTAGCTTATTAAAGTCTTTAGTAGGTAATTATAATAGTATACTTAGAATATTATATATATTAAATGTAATAAGGACCTTATTTAATAAGATATTAATAAATTAATTCTTAGAATTATTTAGGTAACCTTAGAGATATAATAGGACTATTATTTAGTTAATAGATTTAACTTATTATAAGATATAGTATTTAAGGATAGTTTTAATAATTTAATTCATTCTTTTTAATTACCTATTTATCTAGGTCTAATAAGTTATAAATATTAATAGCTTATAACTTAACTTCTAGAATATAACTTATTAAAAGGATAATATAAATTTAGAATCTTAATTATTAATAATACTAGATAGAATACCCTAGCTATATATTATTAAGGTTAATAGGATAATATCTACCTATTAAGTAGCTAATTAAACTATTTAATCTAATAAAAGTAAGACTTATTTTAAGAACTTATTTATAATAGTAAGTAGGCTATTAAAGCCTTTTATAAATAAAAGTAATAAAGTAATAATAAAATCTATAATAATAGTATAAAAGGGGATAGCTAGTTTATTAATTAGGAGTAAGCTATTATAAGATTTATAATACTTAATTTAATTTAATTAATACTTAGGATAATAGTTAATATAAGTATAGAGGTATTATAATAGGTAGTATATATATACTAACCTAATTATATACTTATAAGTTTAATAATATCTATAATAATAATATTAGTTATAAGCGAGCTTAAAGATATCCTTTTCTAAGGAATTAGGAATATATAACTATTTATTCCTATTATTAAAGTTAATATAATAGATAAGTCTATTATAAAGCTTAAATTAAAGCCTAATCCTTTATACTTTATAAAGACTATTTATAAGAATATTAAAGTTATTATTATAAGAGGCTTCTTAGAGTAATTATAAGATTTTTAATTATTATAGATCTACTTAATAAGATTTAATTAGGCGCTTTTTAAAAGGCGTTAATATTTTAATAAATATAATATAATAGTAATTCCTTATATTAATATAAATAGGCTTCTTTAAAAGCCTTTATATATAAGGTATTAAGGGTATTAATAGTATTAACTATTTTATTATTACCTTAAAGTTTAGAAAGAGTATTTAAGATAATATTAAATTTTCTAGACTTATATTTTATTATTAGGTTAAATTATAATAGATAAGATAATACCTAAATTAGTCTAAGATTAAACTTATCTATTAATAATAAGGTAAAGCTTATTTAATAAGAAATAGGGATTATAATAAAGTAATTAATATAAATAATAATAAGTAGCTTTTTAAAAGATTTAACTAAGTAACAAGTCCTCTTAATTACATATATAATACTTATTATCTCTAATTTAATTAGTTAGTAGCTCTATTCTACCTAGTTTAATATTTTATTAAGGAATATAATTAGTTAAATATTTATCTTATTAAAGCCTTTAATAAGGTCTCCCTTAATATAATAAACTATTATTATAAAGCCCTATCTCTTAAATATATTTAAATTAACAAATAAGATCCTTATTTTATTAAAATAAATAAGGAAGGTATAATTATTAAAAGTACTTTTTAAGTTTATAAAAGCCTTTTACTTTATTTTAATAAGATTATAAATTACTTATATTAATTATATCTTCCTTATAAAGCCTTTAATATCCTTAGATAAGGTCTTAATAGAATTAATCTTATATTATTAAAAGGGGTTAATATATTAAATATACCTTAATATTAATATATAAAGTTAATTAATAAGGCCTAAGAAGATTTTTAAATCCTATAATAAGAATAAGAAGAGAAGGATATTAATAGTAGTAAACTTTTCCTTAACTATAAATAAGCCTGAGAAGTTAACCTTCTAACTTAAGAGGATAATAAATAAGTAGCTTAAGAATATCTTCTTAAAGTTAAAGTTAATCTAATACTCCTAATATAAATTAAATAGCTTATATAGATAAATAAGGTACTTAAGTAAGGATTTTAAGAATTTAAGAATATTATTTATATAAGCCTTTATAAAGCTCTAGAAAGGGCGGAGGAGCTTATTAATCTAATATTAGATATATAATAATAAGCCTTTATACCTTACAAGGATAATATTATACTACTCTTAATTATAATATAAAACTATTATAAGCTTATAATAGTTATACTTTTAAATATTAAATTAATAGAATTAATTAGTACTATTTATAATAGAAATATATAGATAGCCTATAATAATTAAGGTAAGTTTAAATTATAAAGGTAATAAATAATTATCTAATTAAGTAATCTTATTAAGCTTATAAATATTTATTATAATATCCCTTATAACCTTCTAATATATTTTATTAGATTATAAATATAGGATAGTTAAAAGGAGTTAGCTAATTTAACTATATTATTTTACCTTAAGTATATAACTTCTTAAATATCTTATTAATAAGGTCCTTATCCTTCTAATTAATATGGTAAATATTTAATATTATATTAGGCTTTAGTAGTATAAGTATCTATTCCTCCTTAAGTATGTTAATTATTATATTATAATTAGTTTATACCTTTAAGAACTTAGCTATTATAATAGTAATCTTCTTAGCTACCTTAAATAGATTATAGATTTTAATATTATTAAGTAGTATATATTTAAGGATAGGATTTATTATTATTAATAAGGCCCTTATTATTAATAGGGTAATAGACTATATAAAAGGTTATATAATCTTAATATATATTACTATTAAGACTATAAAGCCTTTAATAATAGATAATTTCTAAGAGCTAGTATTACTAGCTATTAATAGGGTATTTACTAATATAATAAGGT
>JAABUL010003427.1_pt1 | contig 23551 bp, 41 predicted proteins | sample 5559151 | NCBI WGS metagenome assembly JAABUL01 (sample SAMN10711876, study PRJNA513368) | rock metagenome | isolation source: Antarctica rocks | place: Antarctica: Victoria Land, Pudding Butte sud | reverse complement strand
ACCGGGGGCCAGTGGCACTAAAGGGCTTGCAGCTTTTTAAACACAGCGCCACTGTCCTCCTTTGTTCTTTCCCTTTTAAAAAGGATGCTCGACAGTTTCCTCTTTGAGAAATCATATAACAAAGGGGGCCAGTGGCACTAAAGGGCTTGCAGCTTTTCAAACACAGCGCCACTGTCCTCCTTTGTTCTTTCCCTTTTTAAAAGGATGCTCGACAGTTTCCTCTTTGAAAAATCATAAAACAAAGGGGGCCAGTGGCACTAAAGGGCTTGCAGCTTTTTAAACACAGCGCCACTGGCCTCCTTTGTTCTTTCCCTTTTAGAAAAGATGCTCGACAGTTTCCTCTTTGAAAAATCGTAAAACAAAGGGGGCCAGTGGCACTAAAGGGCTTGCAGCTTTTTAAACACAGCGCCACTGTCCTCCTTTGTTCTTTCCCTTTTAAAAAGGATGCTCGACAGTTTCCTCTTTGAAAAATCATAAAACAAAGGGGGCCAGTGGCACTAAAGGGGCTGTCAGTTTGCGCTTTGTTAAAAGAGCGCCAATGGCCTCCTTTGTTCTGGCATTTTAGAAAGGATGCTCGACAGTTTCCTCTTTGAGAAATCATAAAACAAAGGGGGCCAGTGGCACTAAAGGGCTTGCAGCTTTTTAAACACAGCGCCACTGGCCTCCTTTGTTCTGGCATTTTAGAAAGGATGCTCGACAGTTTTCTCTTTGAAAAATCATAAAACAAAGGGGGCGTGTGGCACTAAAGGGCTTGCAGCTTTGTTAAAAGAGCGCCAATGGCCTCCTCTGTTCTTGCTTTTTTTTTCAAACGATGCTCGACGGTTTCCTCCACAAAAAATCATAAAACATAGGGGGCCAGTGGCGCCGGAGAGGGTTGGCAGGTTTTAAAGACAGCGCCAATGGCCTCCTCTGTTCTTGCGTTTTTTTCAAACGATGCTCGACGGTTTCCTCCACAAAAAATCATAAAACATAGGGGGCCAGTGGCGCCGGAGAGGGTTGGCAGCTTTTGAAGACAGCGCCAATGGCCTCCTCTGTTCTTGCTTTTTTTTCAAACGATGCTCGACGGTTTCCTCCTCAAAAAATCATAAAACATATGGGGCCAGTGGCGCCGGAGAGGGTTGGCAGCTTTTGAAGACAGCGCCAATGGCCTCCTCTGTTCTTGCTTTTTTTTTCAAACGATGCTCGACGGTTTCCTCCACAAAAAATCACAAAACATAGGGGGCCAGTGACACTAAAAGACGGGTGACGCCTAACCGTCTTCAGGAAAAACAACAGAGGGCCTCCTACCCAATTTTCATGAACCATGTGTTCATAGCGCCACTGTCGCTTCACGACAAGCCGTCCCGCCGTCCTCCCGCTTGTTCATCCAAAATCGGCTTGTTCAAGCGTCCAATGAGCCGGACACGCGAGCTGCTATGTCATCTCTCAGGTCAGTCCTCAGCAAACACGTCAGCGAGGGAGACGCCGCCGGGCAGGCGCGCGGTCTTGAAGTCCTCGCGCAGGCGGATGAAGTTGAGGGCGGCGCTGTGGCTGATGCGCAGGCTGCCGTCCACCAGGCCCAGCAGCGCCGTGGGCGCCACCACCAGCACGTTGCCCAGCGCCTGCGTTGTGAACAAATGGTGAAAACCTTTGCATTTGGCCTTGGCATTTGGCCACCAGCGTGTCACACCCCAGGAAGCCAGTTGCATGTGCCGTCTGACTTTACGGTGGGGTCACAAATATGGGGTCATGCACTCCCTGGCGGTCTGCTGCATGAAATGGGTCCAAGCCTCACATTCCGGGCCAGAGAGACGGACCTGGAGCTCCTGGAAGCGGTCATCCAGGAGGGGTGCCCGCAGGGCGCGCACCCAGTCGGCGTACTCGGTGACGTCGCGCTTCCAGCGTAGCGCGCCCGTTGCGCTGTACACGAAGCGCTGCATGTGCCCTGTCAGCACGCTGTGCACCTGCCGCCCCAGCTGCGCAGGCACCAACGAAACACACGCTGGTAATCTCATGTGGCTGGAGTGTTTGCAGCCATTGATTGCGGAGATCAGATTGATGGTCTGTAGATTGCAGCGTCAGGCTCCTCAGTCTTGCTGTTGCACCGAAGCACAGTAGGAACAGAGATCTAGTGCTTCGCGTTTGTCACGGACAAGTTGAAAAAAGTTGTGCACCGCACCTGGGCGAGGAAGGAGGAGAGGTTGGCGCCGTGCAGGTTGGCGGTGGCGACGCGGGCGGCGGCGCGCAGCAGCGCCGTGGCCAGCCGCGCCGCGTCCGTGGGCCGCTCCAGCTCCAGCGCCGCCCCGCCCTCCGCCTTTGGCAGAAAGTCCGCCTTGCGCTGCTCCGCCGCCAGCGTGCGGTCCACCTGCGCGCGATTTGCAAGTTGGCTGTTGAGGAACTCGTCGATTCTCAAGTGGATCTATTGCAGGCAAGGCGCGGCCCGACTTGAGCAGGGAAAGGCATGCTAATTTCAGCCGTGCTGTTGCTGAAACTGCTGAACTCCCAGGCGCCCAGGCGGGGGCGCGCGCCTGGGCGGCAAGGTAGGAGATGGAGGCGGCGAGGGCGGCGGTGACGCGGTCCTCCACTGCGCGCGTCAGCGCCGCCAGCCCCCTCGCGCAGCTCGCCGCCTCCAGGGGACTCACCTCCACCGCCGGCTCCACCACCCCCCCATAGTGCTGCTGCAGCAGCTGCGCGCAGCGCAAGCGAGATTGAATCAAAATGGGTGCGCAAACTCCAAGGTGGTCACGAGGAGGACCTACATAGCTGCCACACCCTGCCTCCAGATTGAACTCGAGATTCCAGCCATCCCGAGACCAGGGCCTCAGTTGGCCAGCAAAAACAGTCAGCGCACCCGGATGATGGAGGCGGCGATGTTGACGGCGGCGAGCACCTTGCCGATGCCCTCGGCGGCGACGGGGAAGGCGGCCTTGTTGAGTAGGGCGGGCCCCCGCATGTCGGGCGCCGGCTGGAAGGCGCGCCCCCCCGCCCGCCGCGCCTGCTCCACCGCCTCCACCAGTGCCCCTATCACGTGCGTCGCCACCTGCGCGCCGGCCGTGGCATGCGCATCAGGTTTCCTGCCAAGACTCCTCTTATGGATGCCTGTGGATGTTCAATGCCGAGCACAGATACATCGCATGCACCAGTAGAGTGTGCGCATTTGATTGCGCAGGAACATTCTCTCTGCACGGGGGCTGCTGAGCAGAACGATCACTGAAGGCAGGATCAACGCCTGCCGCAATCGACAGCACAAGTTGCGCACCTGCTCGAGGAGGCAGCCGGTGGAGGCGCGGTCCACGGTGGACGAGTGGAACAGCGCCCGCACCGCCGCCGGCCGCTCCCCCTCCGGGCAAACCACCGCGCTTCTGTCCACCGCCTGCCAGTCCATTGATCACGGTTGTCAATGGCTGGGGAATTATGGCTGTGGACCCTGGCTGTGGAACAAATCGCTCTTGATCTACCTGCGAGAGTGCTTTTGACATGCTGCCCGCGTCAGCCCCTAGTGTCACTCAGTCCAAGAGACTTGGTCCATTGACACAGTGCCACCAAGTCGTTGTCAGCTTGTTCTGGTGATCACCCACTGTCGTCGTCGTTTCCGCCCACAGGAGCAGGGAGTCTGGCGGCAGGGAGTCTGGGGGCAGGGAGGGCTCCCCGCGGGTGGTGGCCTCAACAGGGCCCTCCCCGCGCAGCGGGGCCGCCACCGCAAGGGGACCTCCGCCGCGCAACAGCAGCTCCGGCCCTAGCCCCCGCCACCCCGCGGCGGTGCGTGTCTGACACCCGTGTCCCTCATCGAATGTAATGCATGGTCGACAGAGGCGATGGCCCGCACCCTTGCGATTCCCTCGCCTTGTTTTTGCACCCTGAGCTCTCGGCCCCATGCCTGCTTTGCCCCGTGTGATGGCCCACAGACTGACGAAGGCCAGATGGCGCGCCAGGGCTGCAGGGCTAAAAGTCACACTATGTGCACGGCAGGCGTGCGGTCTCATGCAGATTCAACCCGCTGCACCTCGCGGTTCCAGGCGAAGAAGTCGGTGACCATCTGCAGGGAGAGGGCGCCGGGGGCGGCGGGCGCGCGCGTCTCGTACAGCTGCTGCAGCCACGCCAGCTCCAGCTCCACATACTCCTCCAACGCCTCCGCAAACACCACGTCCGCCAGCTCCTGCGTTGGAGAGCAGGCGCAGGCAGTCAGCTCATGCTGGCACAAGGATCTGCTTTGGCACCCTGTGGAGCACACGCACGGCTGCGGCTAACTCGTGAACTTCAGATTGTTTTTGCAAGCACCTTGCTCGTCCAAGGCATTCCGACGCCCGATTGTCAGCCTTGTGCGTGCAGACGGGAACACCCAGCAGCAAGGACGACCCAGCAGCAAGACAGTTTGGCATTACACAGAACACAAAATGTTCTCGGCAAGGCCGGGCACGATGGATGACAGCTGTGCTGCACCGCGGTGTTGCACTCGGGGCCGGCGATGGGCTGCAGCTGGGCGGCGAGGGCGTGGGTGCGGCGGTACGCCTCCGCCAGCAGCTGCAGGTACTGCTGCAGGTCCTCCGGCGGCGCCCCCGGCCCCGGCGCCACCAGCAGCCCCTCCAGCGCCACCTGCCCCATGTTTTACGAAATCAAGTCAGATTTTGTTGATATCAACATCTATTCATATACCTGAAAAATCTCCTGACAAAAGAGACGATGACCTCTGCGTCTCAGACCTCCCGGTCCTTGGCTTCTTAGTCTGTGTCGCTCGGGCCCCTGCAACTCCAGGCATCTCTGCAGGCAAACTGGCGCTGCTCCCACCTTGAGGCGCTGCTCGAAAATGCGGGTGACAAAGGCGGCGAGCGCGGCGGAGGGGTCGGGGAAGATGCGTGCCATCGCAGTCGCCTCCTTGGCCACCGCGCCGCCGATGCTGTTGTGCATGGCGTTGAGGTGCAGCAGCGCGGCGCCCGCCGGCTCCGCCATCGCCTCCGCGTCCTGCTTCGGCCCCAGCACCTCCCGCACGTCCATGAACATGGGCCGCGATGCGATGTACCGCTGCGGCGCCGACAACACATACGATGTACTTTGTTCCTCCTTGCAACCTCAACTCCAGTGCTGTCATCTGCAGGGCTGCCAGAGCAGCCGCCCTCAGCAAACAGGTGGCAGCGAAGAAACATCCAGCATCTGCAAGTGCTGCCGCAGCACTGGCCACTGCCGGCAAGCCACGCAACAGCAGAGAGCGAGAGCGGAAGCAGCTGGGCTGGAACACACGTTGATGAGGGTCTCGGCGCCGCGGGGGAAGTGGGACATGATGCGCGCGCACTGCGCCATGGCCGCGTGGTCGCCCTTGCCCGCGGCGCTGTCGAAGCGCGTCACCACCTTGAGCTCCAGCTGCTGTCGGAACTCCTCCAGCTTTGCCGCAGCATACTCGATGGTCCCCTGCGCGTGGAGGTGACGGTCGTATCTGCTCATCGGGCAGGTTTATGGGATTTTCACAGCACAACGTGGCCTGTGAGCCGGTGCCTGGCACCCGCTGAGTGTCTGCATGAAAGCCTTCGGGTTCAATGGGAGGAACACTGCAATTCATCCTTGGCACATCTGCATGAAATTCGCACGCAGTGTCAAGAGGGAACGGACCAGCTGCTGGGCGGCGGCGGCGGGCGGCAGGTCGGTGGCCAGGCCGGCGCGCTCCTTCGCGGTGGCCAGCTCCTGCGCCAACGCCTGCATCCGCCCTGTCATCGCCTGCGCCACGGCAACAGCATTTCAGCATTTGCTGCGGACCATCACAGCAGGCAAGGCACAACAAGCCCTCTCACCAGCCCCAGCTCCGGCTCCAGCTCCGGCTCCAGCCTCATCACCAGACACTATTTGATCACCAGCCCGCGGAATGCTGCAAGTGGCGCAATGGTAGAAGGAGCGCACCGCGGCGCAGTCCAGGTCCTCGGCCTCGCGGAACAGCGGCGCCAGGTCGCTGAAATCCGTGGTGCGGCTGAAGTCCTGCAGGTACTGTATCATGTCTACCGCCTCCATCGCCCGCTGCCGGAACATCTCCGCCGTCTGCGCTGCACATGCAGTTCGGCATCAGCGGTGCCACAAAAAACCCGCCCAATGCAGACCGGATGAGCCTATGCAGCAGCATTTGATTGGTGCAGGCAGCTGGGCAGCTGGGCAGTGCCGGAATGGCTGGCCAGGCCATTACTGGAAATCTTGTAATCACCTTGGCGTTGAGATGCAATGAGGTGTGCAGGTCGGAATGGCGCGGCAAGGAAACAGGCACCTGGAGGCGGTCGCCGATGCGAGTGGCGACCTGCGCGGCGCTGGCCATCTGGTCGTCCAGCTCGTTGAAGCGCGCCTGCAGACCCTCGAACCCCGTCTCCAGCCCCGCCACCTGCTCCTGTGGAGCCGCAGATACGCCACACACTCATCAACACTTGTGCTGGGGCTGCTGGATCAGAAGAGCAGCAGCAGCTGGTCCGTGAGCTGACATAATCTCACAGGCAGCCTCCAGACCTGCGGGCGCAGCGCCTCGAACCGATGCTTGAACGCAGGGTGCACACCTCGAAGGCGCGATGCCTCGCGGTCACGTCCGCCTGCAGCGCGTCCACCTTGGCGCTGACGCTGCCCTCCAGCCGGATCAGGTCCCTCTCCCCCCTGCAGCCACATTTCGATAATGCAAGCGCTCGCTGAGAAGGATGCCAAAATTTTGCGGCGATACAGTGACGACGCAGACATGCGGCTCCCGCTGCGGCATACACTTTGCTGACGAGACCCGCCTCTCGAAGCGCTCCAGCAGGGGCGTGCACATGCTGATGGCGTCGGTGGGCGCGTGGCGCACGCTGGCTGGCACCGCGGCACCGGAGGCCGCCTGCTCCGAGGGCGGCGCCAGCAGCGCCTCTGCGAGCTCATCCAGCAGGATGTGCTCCTGCGCTCAGGCGCACCAGCACTGGCACATGATGCATCTTGCATGATACCAGAATCTGTGGTTGCACCTGACGCCGGGCACATGACATCTTTCTGTGTGCCTCATGCGCGCAGGGCTGTCACCTGGAACTCTGCATTCTGGAAGTGTTGTAGGCTGAGGAGTGGCTGGAGCGCGGCTCTGCCGGCACCAGGGTAGCCTTTGCCGCTCATCGCTCTGTCAAGGCACTGCTTCGTCAGGGCTTCGGGAAACGCAGGCACCGGCTGTTTCGCTGATCTCACTTGCATCAATGAATCAGTGGTGCAAACGCACGCCGTGCGGCGTCATGCTCAGCCGATCACGATGCGAGGCAGTGCCCGCCTCTTTCAGAGGCCCATCAAAATAAGGTTACTGAACCATTCAGCAACCATGCATCAGCATGCACTGCGGCTGCTCCTCTCCCTCAGATGGCCACAGGGCGATCCTGGTCGATCAACCGAGCAGGAAGAAGCGTTTGCGCGCGGCCTTGTTTCTCCACCTAGGTGTGTGCCTCTACTGCCGAATCGAAGGTTGAATCGAAGATAGAAAGCTCTATTGCAAACAGTGACTTGCTCTGCAGACCATAAAACGCTGTTGCAGGTACGGCTCTGTCCGAAAGTTTCGGCTAGGGTTTATGGCGTTCGAATTTCGAACCACAACATTTGCACGCGAATCGGGCGCACCAGCCATAGCCGCCGCCGTCGCAGCTTTGACCAGCCTGCACCAGTCGCCAAAGTCCTGGATTACCACTGACACTGAAGCGCTCTCAGCCGCCGAGCCCTTTGTCCAATCGATCACAACGCACATCAGCACTTGCCTGTCGGGAGGCCCTCTCCTGTCGAGATTCGCTTGTCACAGGGCCCCAGCATGGACTGTTTGGATCGCCAGAAATACCTGAAGCACGTACTCATCGTGAAGTTGCTCATCGGCTCCGGGCTATTCACCTTCCAAACGTGGACGCCCGGCGAGTGCCAACTTATCTTGTGCCAACGACTCTAGCGCTCTGCAAGAACATATTGGCGGATGCATCAGCATGAGCCATAGCTGAAGTGATGGTCATGCTCGTGCAGCGGCGAAGCAGGCCGCCGCAGCGTTCTTGAAACTCGCCGACCTGCGTGAAGCAGTCATTTCGCCGTTTACGGGCAAGGCGGTGGTGCCCGCGTTCACTGAGAACGCAGCTGCTGAGGCGGTTGCGGAGGCAGTCCCGGCGGCATTCATGTCGCTGCTGGTTCACCTGTCCGCTGCGCTTCCGCGGGGCCTTGTGGGCCGCAAGAAGCGCGACAAGGAGGACGCCGATGCGAGTGGCGAGCAGGGCGGCGAGCAGGGCGGCAAGGAGGGCGACAAAAAGGCCGGCTGCAAGCTGATGAGGCGCACGAGGGGGACCGGCCGAGTGGGGCTGCATAGCTCGGTGAGCGACGCTGCCAGTGACACGCTGTGCACGCCAGCAGCCGTGCGGCACATGCTCAGCAAAAAATTGCGTGTTTTGCGTGTTGCTTGGAGAAATGCGACAGCCCCGAGGCAAATGCCGCCTCCGCCCTGCCCACACTTCCTGTTGCCATATTCGCAGAGGTGCCGAAAGGGCACCTATGTTGACGTCGTCATGGGCAAGAATGGGAACGGGACGTGGCAGGCCATCCAGGCGCACAGGCTACTATGCCTCGCCTCCTTGTCCTCGGAGAAAGTCGTCGAGTTGCTGAAAGCTGGCAGGAACTTTGTTGTCCGCCACAGCGTCGGCTGCGCCAACCGGAAACACTGCTGCTCCCCGTACCACTTCAGCCCAGGCACCCCCAAGGACAACTGGGACGACTACACTGCGGTGCGCCAGCCTGCTTGCAACATGCGCAGCCTGATGCATTCGATCCTTTGTACCACTCATTTCCACAACCCATATGAGCCTGAGGAATACCATCTTGAACGCACATACTGCCGTCAACAGGTGAAGGATGCCCGCAAGGAGCGGTTCCGCGCTCTGCGGCTCAAGCGTAAGTGGCCGGATACGTGAGCCACTGGAGGTGATGCTAAGAGGCTGGAGAAGTTCTGTGTCTGCCAGCAACTAGACGTCAGTCTTTCATGCCCTCAGTGTTGGTTTCAAGTGGATGTTGCTTCATCATCTGGTGCGCTGCCGAACCGCGAGGCATGGCGGTTTTCATTGTACTGTTCGCGTGAGATGGAGAGCAGCAGCGTGTACTGATTGAGAAAGCGCTTGTGTACTGCCGAATGCCTGGATCATGGATGCAGCACTGAGCTGCTCGCTGGCAAGATAGATAGATAGATTACACCCGCCAGCCTCACTCAGGCTGATAAGGTATCAGATCACCAATAAACCATCATGTGTCATCATGCAAACGGTTGATGACACTCACTGAGCAGATGAGCCGATGAGACCCACCTCCCCCAAGCATGCCAACGTGAATCCGGCAACCATCATTCTGTCCCCTCCCCACACCAGCTGACGCATGCACGGCGGCAACGCCAGATCAAACAGGCAAGAAAACGCTGCCGGACAACGTCTGTCGCGGGACATTCCATCAGAAAATGCTTCTCGTCCCTGACCGCGCCACTGTCACAAAATAAGCAGCAGCGGTCCTGCCTGTCCATCTTTGCAAACCTGCCGGTCTCGCCCGGCAGCGTGTGCGATCCCAAGCGGAGCCTCTGAACAGCGCGCAGCTGCGGCGCCGCCAACTCCAGCTGCCAGAACTCGCCTCCCTCAGCCCAGCCAGGGCGCGAAAACCATGCTGCGTATGTCGTCCGCTTCACGCCGCCTGACAGCGCTGTCCTCGGGTTCATGTCCACAAACTCCTGCTGCTCCAGCGCGGCCGCGGCAGCCGCCGAGGCGGCGATGGCGCCCTCATCCGCCGCTGCCATCATGCTGCCATCAACGCCTGTCAGCGCCATGCCATGCTGCTTCGCACATGCCAACAGTCCAGCTGCCCAGTTTTGTATGTTAGACTGTTGCGCCGCCGCAAGATCGTCCATGGCCGCCTGCTTGAAGATAGAAGTTTCTGGCAGAGCGGTCAGCGCACGACAAAACCACAGCGCCTGCCGCTTCCATTCCACCGCCAGCGGCAGCTCGCCAAGCTCCTGCAGGAGCACTGCAGCGGGGACAGAGCGCTGAACGCCGCACAGCTCCCTCATCGTCTGTACGTAGCTGGCCTCCAATTTGTTTCGCCGGTTCGACACTCACCATTTGCCGCAAAACTTCGCCGGTTCGACACTCACCATTTGCCGCAAAACTTCACAGCCGTAGGATGCTGTGGGCGCTACTGTCGTCAGGTACAGCTGCATCATGACGTCAACGCTGTAGTGACAGTCCAGCCGCTTGAAGCGCCGGCGCAGCAGCCCGGCTGCTGCGTTCTGCCGCCGCTGCATCTCCAACATGCCGCCGGCGACGCCGCGAGTCGCTGTGAAGACGAGGCCGAGATACTTCCAGTGGCTCAGGGCTTGTGCACTGCAGCTGCACGCGATCAGGGAGACCTGTGCTCTTAGCGAAGTGTCAGACTTGTCCGTCAGCAACTAGGGGATTGGGAATCCTGTCTTTTTATTCACGCTTGACGCCCTTCTAGGCGCAGACGGCGTCAAACTTTCAACTTTCAACTCGAGAACATTTCGCGGAGAAAGCACCAGAGCGCTCGGTGATCTGCAGCAACTGTCGAACCTCTGGGCGAAGTCTGCTGCTAGACTTCCAAAAGCACCCTCGCACAGCATTTCGCAAACAACTTGGTCCACATCGCAAGCGGTTCCGAAATGCCGGACTCAGACAGCGACGACGATCGTGCGGCAGCCCCAGGCCAGACAGACGCGGACTGGGATGACTGGCGAGACGAGGGAGAGGGGCAGGCAGATGAGGAGCCGGCACAGAGTCTGTTCAGTGACGCCGTCCTGCCCAGTGCTGTGGCTGCGGTCGCGCACGACAGCCTCAGGCACGGCTTCGACCTGGCGCACTTCAGATTGCAGGTGAATTGGGAAAGTCTGCATCGCCCCCTGGGCCGCTGCTGGCAGGTGCTGTGTTCTGGCGGCGGCCGGCGGCTCGGAGCTCCTCTGCCAGCAAGATCGTAAAACTTCTGCCTGCACGATGCCAGGGCCGCATTTACGCACAGCAACAAACTGGTGTATGGCATGCAGAGACGCCTGGACGAGTATGGCCTGATACGCTGCATCAACTTCATCCGGAGCGAGGTGGCGGCGGGAGGGGACCCGCGCCCGCAGCTGGCGGCTGCTGCAGAGCCGGCGCCCTGGGCGGACGACCGCTTCCTGCAGCCGGTGCTGCCGAACGACGCGCTTCTCATGCATGACTTTGAGGAGGAGGACGCCGCGCAGCCAATGTGCGTGGAGCGCGGCCATGCTTTGTCGTGTGATGCTGCCGTGACGTCGAGCCTTCTGCATGTTCAGCAACCTTCACGTCTGTCTGCGCTGCATCATGCGAGCAAGTGCATGCGGACCCACAGTCAGTGCTTGGGCGGCATGCGCGCTGCTGCAGGGACACCTCGGGGCCGGGCGGCCCGGCTACGGCCTTTGACGAGCTGGCACGGCTGCGGGCGCACAATGAGGCGTTGCGCGATGCGCTGGTCGCCAACTCCCTGTCGCCCTTCATGGAGGTTCGTGGATTTCTGGCATTCTGAAGCTTGCGAGTTACTGTATGCGATATTGATACATATTCTGTTTACAAGCTCCTTCTCATCCTGACACTGACTGCACACAGCTCCACCTGCGCATTGCATCAAAATGTTGCATTTGCAAAGGAATGGTGCCAATTAACAGTACACCGCTGGCTGACAGGACCTGCGGGGCGATGGGGACGCAGAGCGCGACGCCGCAGCATCGGCCGCCGAGGCAGGCGCCTCGCAGCCCGCGCCCCCGCAACAGCAGGGGCAGGGCGGCGGCGACGGGTCCGAGAAGGGCAAGCGGGTGTCTTTCTCCGCGGCGCTGGCTGCAGAGGCGGGCCGCGTGGACGACACCTACTTTGACTCCTACTCCTACCTCGACATCCACCGCGAGATGCTCTCCGACAGGGTGCGTGGCCCCTTTGAGCGCCGCTACCCTGCCCAGCTACCGAATTTTATATCCAGTGGGCTTCAGGGCGGCGCCCAATGACTGCACAGTCGCCCCCATGCGGCAGGGTTGGCACTGAAGCATAATGTGTGCTGATGCTCACAGAGACTGCGCACCCAAATAGGCGCCCGAGTAGCTGCCTGCCTCTTTTACACACATGTACCAGGAAAGCGAAACGGAAATTGAATGCTGACGCAGGCGCGCACGGAGGCATATAGGGACGCGATAGAGGGCAACCCGGCGCTGCTGCGCGACGCCACCGTGCTGGACGTCGGCTGCGGCACCGGCATCCTGTCCCTGTTTGCCGCCCGCGCTGGCGCCGCCCGAGTCATTGGTGCGTTGACTCTGCTGCTTTCTGTACGTCTAGCTTCATCAGCCTGCCTGGCAGTGAACGCACTGCCGCTGAGCTGCACCATGATCACGTAAAGCTGGGGCTTTCGATGAGGACAAACACTACACGACTTGCTGACGCTCTGTCAAGAGCCTGAGGACACAATTCTGCAATGCTGAGAGATGCCCCAATGGCCCGTAACATTGCTGCTGCGCACACCTGCTGCTGCTGTGCTACTGCCTACCTGTCAGTGACGGCATCGTCTGTAAAGTTTTTCAATCAGTTTCATCAAGTCAGAAAGTAATGTCCCACGCCTGGCGTGGCGCAGGCGTGGACGGCAGCTCGCGCATCGCGGCCTTCGCGCGCAGCATCGCCACCAAGAACGGGCTGTCTGCTGAAACCGGCGGCCCGATCAGCATCGTGACGGGCAAGGTGGAGGAGCTGGCGACGCTGCCGGGCGGCGGCGGCGACGCGGGGCAGAAAGCGGATGTGCTGGTCAGCGAGTGGATGGGCTACGCGCTGCTGTTCGAGTGCATGCTGGACAGCGTGCTGCTCGCGCGCGACCGGTGCACGCCGCTTCTTGTGTTGAATTTGATATTCATGCCTGGAAAACCTGCCGCAGTTCCAGGTCGGAGTCTGTGTTGGGGTTTAGGGTTCTGTCGGGGGCAGGCAGCTGGAGTCTCGGCTCAAGTGATCATGCGTCACCAATCTCTGCTGCTGCCTGCGACGTTTGTGCGGCTGCACCGCCTCCTGGGCTGCTGCATAAAAAAAGTTGCTTATTCTTTCGCATGGATGATGGTCCATGAGTTGCTGAGAACGAGGTGCTGAAGTTTGGGCCGCTGACAATACTGTCTGTCCACGACGCGGCAGCTTCCTGAAGCCGGGCGGCGCGATGCTGCCGGACCTGGCAACGCTGTACGTCGCGGGCGGCGGCGCCGGTGCCGGCGGCCTCGCCTTCTGGTCTGACGTCTACGGCTTCGAAATGTCACCCATCTCCTCCGCGCTGCAGGTGCACGCAGCTGATTGGCTTGTCTGCCAGCTGTGTCTCCACAGCAGAAGATTGGTGGAGGTTTGCATCATGATGAACCGGCTGCATTGCAAGCATTCATGCACTGCAAGGATCGAATGCGCATCCATCATCGTCAGAGCGCCATTTGACAGACTGCTGACGCCGCCGCATGCAGGAGGCGGCGCTGCGGGACGCGGTGGTGGCGATGGTGCCGGCAGAGCAGCTGGTGACGGTGCCAGCAGCGGTCCACACCCTGGACCTGGCCACCATGGCGGCCCGCGACGCCGACTTCACCGCCGACTTCCGGCTGGAGGCCCCCCCGGTGCGCGCCTCTTTGGTGTCTCCAGCGCTGCGAAATTTCTTGGAGAATGCTCCTGCTGCAGTGACATTTCTATGCAGGTCCAGACCTGCTTGTGGGCTTGCCAATGCAAGAAATCAGCCGAAAAGCAGCAGCAGTGTGCCATCACAGGCCCCTGCAGATCTTGGCGGCCCGCGCAAAGCCGCAGGAGCAGGGTGGCTCTGGAACTTCCCAACAAAGCTGGCTAAAGAACAGCAGCTGAGAAGGCTGTATCACGCCGCAGGAGGGTGGCGGCAGCTCATTGGCGTGCCACAGCATCGTCCTCTGGTTCGACGTGGAGTTCAGCGAGCGCTTCTGCTCCGAGCGCCCCATGCGGCTGACCACCTCGCCGCATGCGCCGCAGACGCACTGGGTGCAGGTCATCCTGAGCTTCAGGCGCGTCGCCTGCATATTCTGCCAGCACCGTGCTTTCCTGCCAAACGCATGTCGTGCTGCCGCGTTGTCCTTCATGGTACAACGATTGGCCTGTGCTGCATTTGTGCAGAAAGCAGCCCGGACTTCTCAGCCACAGTTATCGCACGCTGCGCAGGGTGATCAAGCAAAGATGCTGACAATTGCGGTGCTCATCTGTAGGGAGCCCATCATGCTGCAGGCGCCCGGCGCCGGCGATGCGACGTCACCGTCAGCGGCGCAGGCCATCACCGGGCGCCTGAGCATGGCGCGCAGCCAGAAACACCGGTCACTGGACATCTCTTTGAGCTACCGGCCGGTGTGTGCTGACGGCGAGCCTGGGGTGGAGCAGACGTCCTTCTACGAACTAGCTGTGTCGGGTGGATCTTGATTGGCGCCGGCTCAGATTTGATTGTCACCGCGCTGTTGATCGACGGCAGCCTGTTCTGAGAAGCAAGCACAAGGTCGTTGAGGGAGTTGAGCGCCAACTCAGAGACACCACTGCGCTGCCAGACAGAGCGGCACTAATGGTGATGACATGCACTGGCGAGTGGTAACACCGCCGTGAGTGGCAACACCGTTGTCCGGTAGCAGCAGCGACAATTCACAAGCACAGTTCAGTGAACAGCTCGCAGCACCCCAGTGCTTCCGAACTGCGCAATGTGTGCATGAACAAGCCTGCACGCTCTGCTCGCACGCACACAGCCGCATGTGCGTTACTCCCTGCAGGTCCACCGAAGGATCCAGTGTGGTACATTGTGAACCTCAAGTGTATACAATTGAGCATTTCACATTGGAACGCAAAGTTTCTGTCATGCGCAACACCTGTGCGTTCAGCATTGAGGCTGCGCGCTGAATATCGATGAGATCGAAGCAGGTTGACAACTGGTCGCTAGCAGCGTCGTCGGAACAAGTCACGGTGAATGCACATGTTTCACACACACCCACATGTGAATTGTGTTCGAATCGCCAGAATTGTGCGGCACCGAACGGTGCTGCACGTCGCGCTGATGTCGGACAGATCGCGTCAGACAGTCTGACAGCTCGAAGGGCGGCGGCGATCGCTTTTGCACCAGTTGGTCGCCCAGAAGGCAGCTGCAAACACGTTATGCTGGATTTTTTTTGAATCATATACCATTCTGGCGGATCGTGTTGCATCGATCGGCCTCTCCACTTCGCTGGCCATCAGTAGATCGCCCGGCCATCACCCAGCCAGCTAAGGTCCACTTTCAGCATGAGATTCACAGTGTGGGCGAACATCATGCAGCTGGGATCCGCTCTATTCAGCACGGATCTCAAGCAGGATGCCACAGGGGAGGAGCCGCCGCCTGCGGCGCCACCGGCGCCGGCGCCGCCGGTTTTGGCCGCCAGCGACGGAGCTGCTCCATCTGACAGCGGTGACGGCTGCGATAGGGCGTTTTCCACTTGGGGAGCCTGCGCAGTCTGGAATGCGGACTCAAGCATGGACGGTCGATCGCTCTGCCGCAGGAGGACAACCACATGGCGACGTGGCACCGGCGCAGAATGTCAGCGGCCTAGACAGGAAGACGACGCGCCAAAGGGCCCCCAAGCGGCGGCGGTCCTCTGCAGATGGACCCTCAGCCGCTGACGATGTACGTGTCATATTACGCGCACATCAGCCCGCGTATGGCCTGACGGTAAGCTGGCGTCTCAGCGCTAGCAAGCTGTATCGTGGTCAATTCGATAACGACCCTGTCCAATCTCAAGAGTGCAAAAGGATTGGTAAATCATGTGTGCAGGAGGGGGAGGTTTCGGATGCGCTTAAGGCAGAATTTTCGGCCATGCGCGCATGGCTTACAACGCCACAGTTTGGCTTTCATGCCACTCCAATCCGCCTCGTCACGGCCGAGCTGTACATAAGCCACCTGAGGTGAAAATCTTATCGGCGCATGATTGGTGTTGTAAATTGACGGCGTGTCCATGGCGACTGGACCGGTACATTGGCCTGACACCGTCAGCAGGTTTGTTTGCAATTTTGCGGCCGTACTGTCCGCCGCTGCCATTAGTATGCATTCATTGAACTGTTGATGTTGCACGTGTGCAGGAGATACTGCGGCTGGCTGGTGAAAGAGGGCGGGCTTCCCCTCGCGGCTCTCGCCCTGCAGTGCGCAATCCCTCTTCAGGATGAGCAGGTGACGATGCTTCTCGAAAATCTGACTAAAGCAGATTCCTGCTGCATGAGGTTTGTGTGCAAAGTACCCTGTGTGCAACTTTCTCATGCTGTGCAGGCCTGGTAAGATATGTTCACGGTTGGAAAACAAGCTTGCCGCCCTCTTTGGGCAGGAGTTGGTGTTGCAGCCAGGAAACGATACGCTGCATTGTATCTAGTCGATCTATCACTACATCTGCCGTCTCCTCTGCCGCAGGTTCCGGTGCTGGTCTTTGCGTACCTGCAGTGGTTGATCGGCCAGCGGAACGTCAGCTTGCAAACGCAGGGACTAGCCGTGCGTGCATTTCTGGCAGCTGCAAAATACCTGTACGCCTCCCAGGATCTGGTAGGCCACGGATACTTGTGGATGCCACACCACAATAAGCACATCGAATTGCTGGAAGATCTAGTGCGGTGGCAACAAACATCGATGTTTGTTGCGAATGGATGCGGATGATATCATCCGCATCCATTTTTCGTGTCTTGCCGGTGTTGCTTGCGAGACGCTTCGAATAAACACTGATTCCAATGATACACAGGTCGCCGGCCCGCGGCGCGCGTTCAACGACCTGGAGATTGTGCGACGACTCCGCTTCCACGCGACAGCCGCCAAGCAGGTGCCTCACTGAGATCCGCATTGAGATGTCGTCATATCCCTCCTGCAGCTCCTATTTGTACAACAAAACCCTTTAGATCGGGCATCGAATGGATACTGCAAGTATGCCTTCATACAGAAGGGAGAGCAGATGGCGGTCGCCCACTTTTGCTTTCTTCATGTCCATTCATGTTATCGCATGTTCACATGTGCCTGGAATCATGGTCAGGCAAGTCGAAGGTTGGGTCATGCGGACACTCATTTGCAAACAGAAATATGCTGCAGGCGAGCAAGGTGGCCCCTCGCAAGAGCGACCAGACGAAGAAGTGGCTGGCATGGCCAGAGTACCTGGCGATGCTGCCGCGGCTGCGTCATGAGTGCGCAGGTGAAGCAAATGAAATGCTGATATAGAAGCAACGATGACTATAAGGAAAGGCTCAGCTCTGCGGTCACGCGCCAGTGCTGTTGTGCCCTGGCGGCCCAGCCGCAAAGCTTGGTTAATGATGCCGCTGTCTATGTGCGAGTGGGATCCGGTTGCCGTGTTGCACGAAAGACTTTAATCGAGTTCAGCTTCTGAGCTCTCTGCCGTCTAGCTTTGCAGTGCCGCCATTCTGCCCATGGCGCTGCAAAAACGCTCCTAGAAAATATCAGCATGATATCTTATCTGCTTTACCACGCAACAAACATCCCTCCGCCGTTCTCTGAGATAACGAGATTATATTTACGTTGCAGATCTGACCGCCGGCGGGAAGGTCAGGATCGCCGCCGAGGTGGCGTGGTCCTGGCAAATTTTCCTCCTCTTCTCGATTCTCGCCTTCCTGCCGGACCGTCAGCGCACCATCCGAGAGCTGTGCGTCGGCCGGACGCTTGTCAAGGACGGCGACAGCAGGTGCGATCTCAGCACCTCGTCGCACCTTCTTGTGTGATCCCGCTTTGCCATGGTCCTCTGTTCAAGCGTCAACGGACGGTCGAGATAGACATGGCAAATTTCTTCACATCTGTAGTCATGCACATCATGTGCATGATGCAGGTGGTTCATTCGGCATGGTGCGGAAGACTACAAAACGGGAGGCAGTCGTGGGGAGCGCGCGCCTCTCCCCTTGCCGCAGGACCTCTCAGAGGAGCTGGAGGAATTCATGACCACCCACCGGCAGCACTTGCAGCCGCAACACGACTATCTCTTCACCAGGTCTGCAGTAAGACGCTTGGGTATGCACTGAGATCATGTCCATCTGATCCATTGGTGCTCACCGTCTCACTGTCGCCATGATGCTACAGCAGTGTCTGTGAAAGCTTATCCTTTCAACAAAGCATTCAGAAACTCTGATAACGAAATCTCATCGTGTCTTGATCAGGCGGCGTTGCGGAAAACCGTTTGACGCGTCCAGCCTCCACAGGCTCTTCACATCGACGGCAGCTCGTCTGACGGGCCAAAAGTTCAATCCGAATCTGGTTCGTAATCATTCTTTGGGCTAGCCCATGGACAATGAGGATGAGGCAGGCATTTTCCAACGTCTCCGATCATTGATTCACCTGTAGCATGTTCTCGAAGTTACCACCTTCTGTATGCGCATAGGTGCGGGATTCGGCGGTGACGCATCTGAGGTGTGGCTCCCTGGTTCTCCCGTGCAGTTTTGCATTCGGCCTTCGAAATTTCATTTGACAATATTTAACGTCCCCCTGTGCTGCAGGGCGAAGGACGGTGTGACAGAGCGGGCGCTGGAGTCTCTAGTAGGATACACTCTCCTACGATCTTGGCCTTGGCTCTGTTGTGTGTGATCAGCCGCCTAATTGGTGCTATATGATGCACGCTGCCGTGCAATGATGTGGTCTGCATAAAAACGAAATCGTCGGGCCTCTTACAAGCAGGGGCTCTACATGGCGCACAGTCTCGCCCAACAGCGAGGCGTCTACGACAGAAACACAAAGGCGCAGAAGGTGTGGTGCATCGGGGCTGTCGAATTTCTGTAAGAAACGACGGAGCTTGCATTCCAGCTGTCCAGATCATGACTTTCACGTGTCATTATCATATCTATTTGTTGATGTTCAGGTGGCGCTTGGGATTGAGCTGGTGGCGTCCGAAAACCAGCGGCTCCTGGGCAACATGGCGAAAGAATAGGCACTTGCAAGCGCCGTGTTTTATTTCGCACTACCCCCACATTGCTGTTGCCGGCATTACATGTAGCAATTTCGAGCTACTGACATACTGCAAAATTTGGTTGGGCAACATTAGAATTGATGAAAGCCTCCGGACGAAGGTATGGTGCAAGGTTGTGAGACCCAGGGTTTAGACCCAGGTCGTTCAATATCTACATCTCACATTTGCATCTGGCTCAATCACGGCTGGTCCTGCAGACGTGCAGACCCACATCCAGGCGCGCACCATGCATTCTGGTACAGTCGGTGTGCCTGAGTCTGCAAGCGGACCCAACGGGAATTGCAGAGTCAAACTCAGACGAAGACAGCGCACGATTTAGCAGACATTAGATGGCACATCATCGCTGCCCCAGGAATGATTTGACTTTTGTGACGTTGGTGGGTGCAGGCCAGTCATTGATGGCTTTGACCTTTATGATTCCATCTGCAGTCCGTGGGCGCTGACGACGTGTCCCCGGAAGTTGACTTGGGTTATGAAGAACTCGCATTAATTCGCCTGGCATACAGCTGGTTGTCTGCAGTGCTTGAAGCACCTGCCCCGGATGCCGTTCATGTTCCTCCACTGTGTTGCTGGAGATCTGCATGTCGTCGAGATACACGATGACGAACTTGTCCAGGTAGGGTTGCAGGACGTCGTTCATGAGCTGTTGGAAGGTGGCGGGTGCGTTGGTAAGTCCAAAAGGCATGACGAGGTATTCGTAATGGCCATGTCGCGTCCGGAATGCTGTTTTCTCGATGTCTCTTGGATAGATCTTGACTTGGTTGTAAGCCTGGCGGATATCAATCTTGTTGAACACCTTCGCGCCGGGTAGGCGGTCCAGCATGTCTTCTGTGCGCGGCAAAGGGTACCTTTTTTTTTATGGTCTTGGAGTTGAGGCCCCTATAGTCGATGCACATCCGCATCGTGCCGTCCTTCTTCTTCACAAACAAAAGGTGTTGCCCATGGCGACTTGCTTTGGCGAATGATCCCCTTCTCAAATCAGTCGTCAAGCTGCTTCTTCATCTCATCCAGCTCTGAGTATGAAAGGCGATAGTAGTGGTCGGGAGATGGGGGTTGCGCCGTTCATCAAGTCAATGCGATGGTCCACGTCGCGGTCGGGCGGAAGTTCTTGGGCAGTGTGTCTGGAAATGTCTTGCCGAATTTCTGTCGCTTCCATCCGATCCTGGTGCCTGGTGCGCGGCTTCTCCTCGCGGCGGCAGTGGATCCGCAACGTGTGCGCCGTTCTCATCGACTGTGATTTGAACCATGGCCACGGCCGTGCCTTCCGTCCGTGCCGCTCGTCAAGTACACGATCTTGATACCAGCATGGGTTCCAGCGTTGGTAGTTCTTGCACGTTGGCAGCTGATGCTTGAATGGCCCAGTGGTGGGGCTGTCGTCTCATGTCCGGAATTCCACCGTGCGGCTTAGCCAGTCGATGATGGGGTTGTCTTGTTGCAAGAAAGGCATGCCAAAAATGATTGTCGGCATAGCTGCCTGGCATGTCTGCCATAATCGCAGCTTAGTGTCCACCACTGTGTTAGCGGCGGGTCCCTTGATTCGCAGTTCCAGGGGTTGCGCCACCCGGTTACACTCGCGTTCGGTCCCATCAGCAAGGGTGACAGCCAACTGTGAAGTTGAACAGACGCCTAGAGTAGACTCCAGTGCCGGATGCAGTAGGTTGGCGGATGCGCCGCTGTACACTAGCAGGCCGACAGATTGGCCCTGGATGCTCCCGCGAAGTGAGATTGTCGGCGCAATCGACTCCCGTTGTTGTTATTTTTCTAGCGATATTTCCTTGGCGTCTGGAGTCCCTCCCAAGGCGTCTCCGGGTTCACTCTCTCGACTGGTTGTGGGGCGGCCGCCCTCCAAGCATGGTTTAGCGGCAACGCTGCTGACATCCTCTCTCGTCGTCTGGCTTAAATCTCGTTTGGGTACCCTGACTCGCCCGCCTTCCGGCCAATGCAAGCCCGAAGCGCGGGTTGACCTGCGGTCGGGACCGCAGCCTTCTTCGCTTGCCTTCTGCCGTTCGTATTTGTCTTGCGAACTCCGCGCCCCCTCATGGCGGGCCAGGCGCATTCGCTTTTGCGTTGCGCGGCATCCGCTCCTTAAGTTGCTCTCGAGCGCCGTCTGCGACGGGTTGCTGTATAAACTTAGCTGCCCGTTATCGGCTGTCGTCCATGCCTAATAGTTCTGTCTTCCGTTGGCTCGCGGCGCTCTTTATTGTCCGCGCCGAAAGTGGATCCACTGTTATTAGCCTCCGCTAGAGCCTCCGCTGATTGCGCCAAATGTGGCTCCTCCGTTGTCGACCGTTGGCTCGCTGGCTTCTCCTGTGGCAGAACCTTTGCTTGCACGATCGCCGCCGCTCGCAGGTCCGCCTTCTTGCGCTCCATTGATTGCCTGTCGGGCCGCACATATGTTATGGGAGTTGTGATGTCACGACCCTGTCGACCGTTGCCCCCCGTCAGCGGCGGCCGCCCCGCCCGTCTCCCGGGTGGCGTCTCTGCTAGTTGGGCGATTTAAAGTTTTGCTGGCGGCGCTGTTGGCAGACGCGGGAGATGTGTCTTGGCTAGCCACCAGCTACCGGGACCCTGCTACCGACCACACTCGCCACTGCCACCCTCCACCACCACCACCACCTCCTCCTCCTCCTCCTCCTCCTCCTCCTCCTCCTCCTCCTCCTCCTCCTCCTCCTCCTCCGGGTGGAGAGGGGCCGCTGGGACAGGCCGCTCTCGCCGCGAGGAGCGCCGGTGCCTCAGCGGGGCTGTCGTGGCGAGCACCAGATGGTGTTCGAGTGCACGGTGCTGGTTTTGAATGATTTGATTTCAGGGCGCCCAGACCCCGGCCAAATCTCGCGACAAGATCTTGCGGCACAATGCGGCAACCGTCGTAGGAACGTGAGCACGGCGAGGTGAATCACGAAAACGATCATTGTTCGAGATAAATGTCGGTGGAGGACACTGCAACCACAAGGGAATGCAGGACCCATGAGACCAGCGAAAGGCAATAGTCCCGGTGAGGCTTAGCTAGGTTAATGAGTATTTAATGCGAGCGCAAGCGACACGCGGCAAGGCATAAAAGCATTGAGGCAAGCTGGGAATTCAGGTGGATAGCTATGCCCACTGCGACGGCGCCTGCGGTGCCACGCCCAACACCAAAACACCGACTTGACGAATATATTGAGAGTATTCCGAGGCGATATATCTTTTTGTTGGTGTCGACGTGTCACGAGATGGTTTTCCGTTGGTGTGCCGCGACGGGCAGCGATAGGGCGGTTTGAATTTCGAAATGCGCGTTAAAATGCACGCGGCCAAACATGCATTTAGAGGCGCAACGACGGCTAGCGGCGGCCTGATGGTGGCGCCGGGCTTCAAGGCACCGACGCGGCGCAATGATTTCTGCCGGGATACATTAATACGTCGTTTCGATTTTTTTAAGATGCTTAAATCCAATGGCCGCTTGTGCTCGCGCCGCTTTGCGCTGACTTTGCTGCAAAAGCCACCGCGTCCGCAAGGTCCGCCGGCGGCGGGGCCTCAACAACGCGATACTTGACAAACATGCAACCCGTGGGTAAGACATAAGACGCAACAAAAAGGACGTGGGTAACGGGTGATAATCTGAGAACCCTACGACGGAGGCTGTCGTCTTACGGTTGTTGCACTATCCGCCATCAGCCCGCCGCCGACAAGCTCCAACCCCTTCGCAGTTAAGAACGCATACCGCACGGAAGCGAAGTTGCCAAGAACATCCCGAAAACTGATCGAATGAATATTGGATAATGTCCCCGCGGCGGCGGCGTGTTCAAATACCGCCGCCGTGTCGGTATATGCTCTGGCCGCATCTGCTGCACCCCAACCAATGCGACGCCAGACTGCTCTTCGAGTACTTCCTTCCCATTGTCACACGATATACAAACGAAAAATGCAGTGTGTAATATTCCCACCGCCGCCGCTGCGACCGCGCATGGGCGTTCATCGCGGTCGATGCTCTCGAAAACACCATTCACCTTCTTCCTATGCGTGTGTGTGCAATACCAACATACATCCATCGTGCGCGCATATACTACATCGTTGCAATGTTTTCTCGATACTTCCACAAAAATTGAAAGATAATTGCATTTTTTCATCACCGCCGACACCTTCGTCGTTTGCTCGGTCACTAAAGACGGCATCAGAATGGTCAGGATCGTTTATTGTAAACGTTGTTCAAGCAAGCTTAGTGACATACAGAAACATGTCCCAAGAACCGTGGGTTGTCAACCAGAAATTCGAAATGAGGGATCTATACAAGCGGGGAAGACTAGCAAGTGTGGGACTCTCTCAAAGCCGCCGTGATAAGATAGAATCCCGCGCGTTCCGGAACCAACACGTGCGTCTTTGGGCACACGATCCTGCGTGCTTCTGCATGCAGAAAGCTCCAGTACGCAATGATGAAATGTCAGAAGGCCGTGTGAGAAGTCCCGGCGTGTAACGATGCCGGGATTGCGGTGAGAATCGCGAAGAGATTCGGATGAAGTCGGTGCTCGTCCGTGAAACGTTTTGAGCGCACGGGGCGGGCGGGGCCGGCTTTGCCTCGGCGTATGGGGCGTGGGCTGGGAGGCGCGGGCGCGGCCCACGTAGGGGCGCGGGGTTGCA
>JAABUL010003426.1_pt1 | contig 23555 bp, 43 predicted proteins | sample 5559151 | NCBI WGS metagenome assembly JAABUL01 (sample SAMN10711876, study PRJNA513368) | rock metagenome | isolation source: Antarctica rocks | place: Antarctica: Victoria Land, Pudding Butte sud | reverse complement strand
CATCCTCGATGACATCAATCGAAAACCTTGAAATTGTCCGCAGCAGGGCGCGGCATGGGTACTGCAGCGCATGCAGGCCGCGGGCGCCGCGCCCGACACCGCCTCCTACAACACGCTCATGGCGGCGGCGGTGGCCGACGATGAGCCGGGCGCGGCGCTGCAGCTGTGGCGCCGCATGCGCGCCGACGGCCTGCGCCCCGACACCCTGTCCTACACCAACCTCATCAAGGTGCCAACAAGAAACTAGACGATTACAGCAAGTGCTCCTGCTGGGTCAGACCATGCAGAGGCGCCTGATGAGGGTGGAGCTCCACAAAGGGAGGCAGTGTAATTGACAACGCCTGCTGCCGAGGTGCACTTGCCGTCAAAAATGATCTGGCAGCGGGCCGCCAGGAACCAGCATTTGCCTGCCTTCATGGAATCGTTTCAACATATCCACCACAGGCGCACTCGAGGCTGTGGCAGCACGAGGAGGCCGAGTGCGGCTTCCGGCAGCTGGAAGCAGTTGCGCCCGGCAATATCCCCCGAAGCCTGACAGCGAGTGTTGATGCTCATCTGCAACCTCCGCTGCACACTCCGCAGGTGCACTCGAGGCTGCGGCAGCACGAGGAGGCGGCGCACGCCTTCCGGCAGCTGGAAGCAGACCGCCGGGCGCAGGTGGACGAGGCGGCGCTGTGCGCCTTCATCGCCGCGCTCGCGCACGCCGGCCGCACCGCAGCGGCCGCAAAGCTGTTGCCCCGCGTCAACGCCATGGCCGCTGCCGCTGGTGAGACCTTGAGGGTTTCTACTGTAAATGCGTCAAAGCGCACACCGGCCGCACTGCGGCGCCCGCAAAGCTCCTGCCGCGCGTCAACGCAATGGCGGACGCCGACGGTGAGGGGTCACGCATATTTCAATTTCGGCATGCTGGTTGCGTTGCCACAGCGAGGCTACGGCTGCAAAGCTGCTGCCGCGCGTCAATGCAACGGCCGCCGCCAACGGTGAGGCTCTACTTGCTCGTCACTCGCTGACTCGCTCATGCCTCAGGATGTGAGCTCCAGCAGCCCTGCAGCACCCGTGGCCAGACCTGCCAGTACGCATGAAGACTTTGCTGCTGCCCGCCTGCAGGCCGGCCGCCGCCGCCGGCAGCGCACGGAGCGCTGGTGGACGCCTTCTGCGGGCGGGGGCGGCTGCGGGCGGCGCTGGGCGCGGTGCAGGGTTTGGTGGACGCGGGCGGGTCGCCGGACGCCCGCATCTACGACCGCCTGGTAGACTGCGCCATGCGCGCCCGCGACTTCCAGCGCGCCCTGCAGGCGCGCCTTCCTTGTGTCTTGTGTTTGTAAGTGTGTTTGCCGGCGCTGCACTGACGCAAAGTCCATCAGGGTGAGCTTTTCCGGTTTCCGCTGGAGGCTGGGCTGCTGTGAAGAATGATCAGATGTGCACAGCTCCTGACGCACGTTAAACCTTCCAATGTTGCTGGACTCCTTTTTCTTAGTTCAACCATTAAAGTGATCCTTACCGAGAAACAGGTGGTGTGGGCGATGAAGGCTCGCGGCTTTCAGCTGGACAAGGACCTGTTCCACGCGCTGCTTGTTCAATCCTTGACGAATGAACACTTCCTTGACACAGGTGGTGCGGGCAATGGAAGCGCGGGGGTTCGAGCTGGACAAGGACCGGTACAAGGCGCTGTTCGCGGAGATCTGCCGGCAGGAGGAGGCGGGGCGGCGCGCCGGCGCGGGGCGGCGGCCCGGCGGCACCTCCGCCAACGGCGCGCCGCCCAACGAGAACGTTGAGCGCTTCAAGTTCTGGCTGGGTACGTGATGATCGCATGACGATCGCACCCTTGTACAGCATATCGGCACCGGCGCTGCTTGCGTGTTGGTACTGCTGCGTCAGCAGGTGGCATGCCGTCCGCGGCACGGCTCCTGGTACCCTGTGAATCTAATCGTCGATTCGTGCAATCGCGGCAGGGATGCCCAACGCGTACTACCGTGCGGAGGCCGAGTGAAGGTGAGAGCCGCAGTGCACCAGCGGTATGCGAAACGGGCCTACCATTCTTGCACACCTCGCGAGTCTGGGGGGGGGTGCAGCTGGGCTGAAACGGGCGTGGAGGTTTTCTGGTGTGGCACATCTGCTATCATGACGTGGCTCGCGGATGAGCAGAGAGCGCCTAAGCTGTGAAGTGCAGTTGGCGACGAATAAGAATAAGAGTATGATATCCAACATTGAAATGATTGTTTCATTTGGCCATACTTTGCTAGGCGCGAATGGCCCTGCCATAGTTTTGGCATGGTGTCTGTCCCAGAATCTGACACAGGTAGCTAGCACTCTTTTTGCTTGATAAAGATCTCGAAGACTGCAATCCAAGATTGCAATTCCAACAACGACGCAACTTGGCACAAAGTTCCTGAAAAATGCAAAATTGTCAAGTCCGACTGCGCTGCGGTCAGCGCCCCAAACCCAAACCCAATGTGAGCAGTCTCTTCAATCGGTTTGCCAACGTCTATGTCATACGTCCAAGTCGCGAACGTCGCCGTGGCGGCCTGCGGGCACCACCCGCTTGTGCCGCCGTCGCCGCGCCGCCCACCGCTGCAGCCACCGGGACCAAGGGGTCAGCATCTTCTGGCATGTCACCATGCTTGCTCGCTCTCTTGAGAAGTTTCCCCCAGCTGGACTGCTGGGCATGCTTGCCAGAGTCGCTGTATTGAAAGGCTGCAAATGTGCCGAATGTGCGAACAGATTGCATCGGGCTGCTTCCGCGCTCAGATGACCCAGTGTGGAGGCGAAACTTTGGAAGGCAGTGGCGCAGGCACCAGTTGCAGCTTTGGCCGCAACTGGCAAAGCAATGTAGTCCCCACCTGCTGCCAGCCGCCGCCGAAGCGGCGCCACGCCTTCCAGCCCACCCATGCAACAACGCCGCCGGGGAGCAGTACGGGGCCCCAGCGGTCGAGGTCCAGCACCGGATTCCACACCGTCAGCTCCCAACCGCGCACCAGCCACCGCCACCACTTGGCATCGTACATGCTGCCGCCGTTCAGGTACAGCTTCGGATACACCTGTTTCGTAAGGGATACATGTGGCATGGAGATGGCCCTAAATTAATATGGAGCCTACATGACAGCAGGGCGGGGGACTGCAGGAGGCGCGCCTGCAGGAAGACGAAGCCGATCCAGCCGGCGGTCTCCGCCAGGCTGATGCGCACGACGAAGCGGAAGAGCAGGATGTCCGCCAGCGCAAACACCACCAGCCCGTTGAACAGCTTGTCGTTGTAATCCCTCCTGAAGCGGCCCTCCTCCCGCCGCCACGCCTGCAGCCACAACCAGGCCGTCTTGTAATGCTTTGGTGATCTAAGCAACAGCTTGTCGCAATCCCGTCGGAAGCGCCCCTCCTCCCGCCGCCACGCCTGCAGCCACAGCCGAGACGACTTAGTATGTCTTCATCTTTGTCCAGGAGTTGGATGAACATGTTGTCATTGCAGTCTCGCCGGACGCGTTCGCTTGACCGGCAAGATCATGTAAAATGGCCTTCTCTCACACAGACCCTGGAACGATGGACAATTTCATGGCACAGTCTGCTGCCTGGCGCGCACCTTGCCGAGGCGCTCTGCCTGCGGCTGCAGGCTGGGGCCAACGCAGGTTCGGTTGAATACCGCTTGGCACCGGTGGTATCGCGCCCTGCGAGGAAGGCATGGCTGTCAGAGGGTTTCTGGCTTGGGCTCGCAGGAGGCTGACACACGGGCTGGTCGTAGCCGCAGCTTTGTCGACTGCAGTAGCGCGCGAAGCAAGTGCATGCTCCCCACCACAGTGCACCATTGCCATGGCGCATCAAAATCACCCTTTGAGATTGCAGGCTCCTGTCGCCAATGCGTCAAAACAACGATGGATCGAAGATAGTCGACACCCTACACGCGGCAGGTGATATTGACGCACGCATGTATGCAGCCTCATCTTCTGTTCCGCCACAGCACACTACCTCTGGAACATCCAATGCATTGTGAAATCGCGACAGCACTAAAGGTACAATACTACACTCACAGGAAGCGGCCGGTGGAGGGCAGCCGCATCTTCTGCTCCGCCTCCAGGCCATCCTCGCAGGACTGCTCCGCCGCCTCGCACACCAGGTTGCTCCTGTACACGTTGGCCGTGCGGCGCGCCCTGCCGAGGATGGAAGAGTTGCGTTTCAAGCCCGAAAACGATTGCGTGCTGTGCTTGCGACTTGCCGATGACGCAGCAACAGCATCACAGTCACCAACAATGGTGCAGAGCATGCACTGTGCCGGCAGTCAGCAGCCAGACAAGCGCTGAGGGACGCAGATCAGACTGCATAAGAGAGGAAAACCAGACAAAACATGCGCACTCGTGCTCCTTGCCAATGGCACCAGACAGCGCATCGCAGCCACGACAAAGGTGCAGTGTCATTCCGAGAGCCAGCAGCTGTACCATTACAGATGAATACCGCAAACCGCAGAGGATCATGCACCAAGTGCGCACTCGTGCTCTTTGCCGATGGCGCCAGACAGCGCGTCCCGCAGCGCGCCCGCGCCGCTGGTGCGCCCGCTGCCAAACTTCTCTCGGTCGAACCGGGCGACGGCGGCGGCCTCCGAAGCCCGGTGCGCCTCCTCCAGCCAGGCCTCGTCGACGGGAATGGCCAGCCGCGCCAGCTGCGCCGCGTACTGGTCCCGGCACGCAAACAGCAGCTGCGCAGCAGTATGTGTTACAATATGCTGCTGCGGGATGGGGTGGCCCCCCGGGCCTTCTGGCTGCCCAGAAACGCCCCGGCGCAACTGGGTGAGCTGCAGCATGCGAACAGCATCTGCGCATACACGGGGCCACCCGCCAAAGGATCCCCGGCGGGGGTACGCGTGCAGGTCGCATATCGCATCGCAGTCCAACTCTTTCCAGGCCCCATCGTCCCCGCAGGCAGAGGGACGAGGCTGGCAGTGCATCGTCCCTCGACTGCCCATTGGCATCGCAAAAAGAAGGCGGCATGCAGTTTGAGGTTGGGATGCTCTGCACAAGGGGCGTGAAGAGCGGCGGCACACCTCCTTGTTGAAGAACTCCAGCATGGAGCCGGCGGAGGGGATGTCCCGGGAGTTGAGCGCCGTCACCATGCGCTCTATGAGCATCGCCAGCTCCGTCCCCGTCATCGTCTTCCCCCGCACCGCCTGTAGACCGAAGCACTCAGCGACACTGGAGTTGACAGCACTGTTGTCGGGGCATCGGGCATAGGTGGAAGGACCAGCCCACCCTGGCGCCACCGCTGAACAATCTCAGCCAGCCTGACATTGGAAGGCACCAAGTGTTCTTGGAGGCAGGCAGTGCCATGGAGCAGGAACCAGAGGGGTCGAAGGGTTGTGACAGGGTGACAAATGCCAACAAACAAACAAACAAACCAAAACCAACAAACATGCCCCACCTTGGGGTGCGCCAGGCTGGTGAGGAGCTGCTGCAGCTCGTCCAGCTGGGCCATGTAGTGCTGGTCCAGCGCCGCGCAGAATTTTTCCATTCTGCAAAGTGGGACTGAGGGGGGGCAGGAACTTCAGGGACTTGTAACCTACCTTGGGGTGCGCCAGACTGGTGACCAGCTGCTGCAGCTCCGCCCGCTGGGCCACGTAGTGCTGGTCCAGCGCCGAGTCCGCCAGCTGACACAGCTTGGTGCGCTCCAGGTGCGGCTGCACCAGCCCGAAGGCGGTGCTGTTGCGCGCTATCAGCGACAGCGACTGCCTGATGCGGTTCACCTGCACGGGGGCGCAGTCGCAGCAGTGAGCCATGGGGTGGGTCATCGAGGGTGAGCCAATTTGCTGCCGGCAACTGCCGGCGTGTTTCACCCGTTGATGGACCTTTTGGCCAACCAGAGTCGCCGCAAGGCAGGTGCTGTCGCAAGCGCTGCAGGTGCTGTCGCAAGCTGCGTTGACGCTGGTGCTTGAGCTGCACATCTACGCTGCACCTGGTGACGCCCTTGTTGCCATGCTGATTGGGCTGCACCGTCATTCTCGAATCCATAACAAGAAACACGAAAGTGGGCACCTGGTCGATGTCCTTGTCGTGTGGGTTGGGCTGCGACGCTAATCTCAAAAGCGCAAGTCGAGAGGCACAACTGAAAGGCAAACGACTGTCGAATGAGAGGCACCTGGTCGATGTCCTTGTCGCCGTGCGGGTTGGGCTGCGAGGCGAGAGCCTCCGCCACCATGGCGCCCACCGTCTTGCCTTGCAGGAAGTCACGCTGTATGAGCCACAGCATGTTGCCTGCCTCCAGCCCGTTGCTGCTGCCGCCGCCGTCCTGCACAGGGTGCAGCGGGGCATCAAAAACCCCTCGCTAAGAAGAACCAGCTTTCGTTGCCAGTGCATGCACATTGGCAGCTGCATCGATATCCGCAGACGGATGGAGCGAGCCCCGCGCCGCGCCCAACTCGTTCTGATTGCCGCGACAATTGACTGTCACATACATCGATAGGTACAGACCCCAAGAAAATAAGAATGCACCTTGGGGTCAGAAAAGAACGCATCGGCGAGCTCCACCGCGAAGGACAGCTTCTCCACGTCGCTCTCGCGCACCGTCTCCGGCAGGTTGTACACCTGAGTAACACTCATAACTGTCATGGACTTTACTATGGAATTATTGTCCATGGAAGACGCAATGCAACAAGTGGAACGAGTCGTTGAATCGAGTGCGTTGAACGATTTTTTCTGACTGAAAGAAAAGGAGATGCAACCCTGAAAACCAAGCCGCTTCATTAGCAGGCTGGCGGTGGTCAGCATGAATCTTATCAGACTGAGATCGAGACGCAAGTCGCATTACTAGCAGGCTGGCGACGACGGTTGACAGCGCAAAGATGCGGTCGTCGTAGGCATCCGCCTTGCCGCTCGCCTCGAACCCCTCTGTGTCCATGTACAGGATCTGCGGCGTAGCACATCATGCCGCCAGGTCTCAAGGGACGTTCCTCAGGGTGCCGCACTATTGGTGCTGGCATCCGCCACCAGGCTACTGCCAGAGATGCTGCCCGCTCTGCAGTGTCTGTGCACGCACCGCCAGCAGATTCCTCAAGCCAATGCTGCTATGCATTGGGTGTTGAGTGGGACGCACCGAGGCCGTCTGCCCATCCTCGAGTTCCACTTGACGCGGCTCCCCCCAGAACCAGACGCCCTTTGTCTGCGTGCTGCGCGTGTGTCCGACTTCGAAGCCATCATCTGCCGCGGACACGAGAGGTGAGAGTCAGGTTTGGCAGCTCAGCTTGCAAGCAGTCTCGCTGAATCCAGTGAGGCTCCAACATCAGCAGGATGTCTCCTGACACAGTGCACCCAGGTGAGCTGTAACTCACTGCAGCCGACGCCCAGCAGCTGATTGAGTAGGAAGCTCTTGCCGGAGCGATAGGGTCCCTGTGAACATGCGGAAAGCATTGAAAATCAGTTGTGTCGTTTTGTGGTACACATCAGCGCACACAGGCGATGTGTACCACAAAACAGAGCGCGAATCCAAGACTTACTATGACGACCACGGGCATCACCGGTCCCTGCAAAGCGAACATTCACTGTTAGTCTTGTGGGCAGAGACCGTCTGCGCCCTCTCATGACAGCGATGGACGTCAGGGGCATCCTTGTGGAATAGCCAGGACTAACCTTGATGGCGCGAATCACGTCCAAACCCTCCTTGTCCAGTTGGAGCTGCGTGTGGTCTGACACTGGCCGCACCACGGCAAACCTGCGTGCGCAAAGGCCGGTGTGCGATTTGCAGTAGTTGCAGTTGCCTTGTGCATCTGGATGCGGGTCCAGCGCGCCATACCGGCAATCATCGACAGAAAGATGCATGCATGCATTGCGAGTGTGATACAGTTCCAGTCGATACTCACGGCTTCCGGAGATCTGATGCAGCCTGTGCTGCCGACTGGACGACCAGCAGGGCCAGCAGAAGAATGGCTGGCATGCAGCCTGGTATGATCCTGGCTGAATCGTGGCGCCGTCGCTGCCCCATGATGGTGTCTGAATTGAAGATCACTCGCAGCTGGGGGATGCATCAGTTCGCTCGGTTAATGTCAGAGGGCCTGACGCACAGTAGAGGACACGTGTGAGCAGACGTCCCCGTGCAATCCGTTGTGAGGTCTGTATTTATATTGGCTGTGCTGTGTGTCAACTGCACCAGTTGCTCGTTGTCATTCTACCTAAATATAGTAAGTGACCTAATTCGCCACCTAGTCTCTTTGCAGGTCGAACCGAGAGTCTCTCAGTACTTAGCCAGTACTTAAGCCTATAGTTCAAGCGCGGTCCCCGTATATGCGACACGCATGCTCCTTTGTGCGAAAGCGTTCCGCGTCGCCTGTGATTCCTCCGAAGCGCCGAAAATCGGCGACGCGCGTCGGCTTTCATAAAGGTTGCCGTTGTCTGGGCGGGCGCTGAGTCCGCAGTTTGTCGATTTCGCCTCTCGGTGCACGGGTCTGGTGCACGGGCGTTCCGTGCCATGTCGGAGTCACTTCAAGAGGCCAGAGTGAAGCGCCTCAGAGTGCGGCGGAGTGCGCCGAGTCGTTTGCAGATAGGGAGTGGCGATCATGCGCGCACGTGCCGTAACCTTGCGACCCTTCCCTGGCCTCCTCGCCCCATATTTCTCGCGCACTTCGTACACCCTCCTGGGGGCTCACCACATTACAGCGTTCCCGAATCAAGACTCCCTTAATAATCGCAGCTCACAGGCTCAAATGTGCATGCGCCGTTGTGTCCCGCTCTGCGCAGGGCCTCAGAATTGACGATCATGCTCTCGTCCCAATGTGTTACCTCGACAGCTTGCGAGTTGTGACAATGAAATTGTGAGAATGAAATAATGTGTCGTGCAACTGCAGTCGACCAGTGATGATTTCATCTCCCCGTGCCCCGCACTGCTCGCGTCGATCAGTGGCGATTTCCTGTACTTTTGGCGCAAGGCATAGCGGCGTGGATTGCGGGCGCAGGCACATGCCCGACATATACGCATGTAGCTAAAGGGCCACCCTTGGCCCTTTCTTTGTGCCCCCACTGGTTTCGATGCAACATGTCACAGCTACAGCAATGGCTGCTGCCACAGCTGACAGGCAAAGTCACGATACATATGACCCTCGCACTGTTTTTCCAAGGAGCAAAACAGTACACGTATCAGGCATGGTTTTCCAGGCCCAGCCGAGTTTTGGCAGTTGCAGTTGTCATTTCCACAACTTTATGCGGTCATGCGTCTCAGTCTCGGATGGCACAACCTGCCCATTGAAGCTGGCAGATTGCAGAGGCCGCCGGTGCCGCGACAGCAGCGTACATGCGAGTTTTGTGACTCGGGCGCAGTTGGTGATGAGCAGCACCTGCTCATGGAATGTGCCGCCACAGATGGCGCACGCGCCGCCCTTCCTGCGCTATTCACACAGCAGCCCCAGCCATCAATGCAACAATTCTTGTGGCAAAGAGACAGAATGACAGTGGCAAAGTTCATCCTGATGTGTTCGTCCTCAGTGGGCATCATCACGACGCGAACAGACAACACCTGACGTCGCTGGAGGATTGCAGCCGATTTGAACCACAGCCGCCATGACAGCGCAGCGGCAGTGCGGTTGAGCTGTGCCGGAGCTGCGGACTCAATGGCCATCGCACCTGACGCAGGAGCCTTAAATCGACACAAGTACAAGCCGCTCCTGACACCTGGCCGTCAAACGAACAAATCAATCACCAAGTGGATTCTGTCGTGGGACGGCGTAACCCGACCCCCATGATAAAAGCCTGCAGTGAAAGGCAATACGCATGTTTCATGCGTATTGGTTTCGTAATCACGTAAACGGCCTGAGACGAGGTGTCATCGCCTGGAAGCACTGCTGCAGTACCCGCCGACATGGACCCTCTCTGAGAACCAGCGTTCACTGGAACCCAGATCGATTTTGTCTCAAGGTCGGCGGCGAACAGCGGCATCGGCGATAGTGGTGTTGACACATATGCAAACGTCTGGTAGCCTTGCTGGCCTGCACGCCAATGGGGGCCCTCTCTGAGAGCCAGCGTCACTGGCACTCGGATCGATTTGCCTCAAAGGTTGGTGGCGGCAAGCGGCGTCAGCTCGTCGACCCACAACAGCAGCTTGATGACGCGCTGGAGGCTGGCCACGCCGCAGCAGCGGCAACAGCCTGAATCCTGGCAAGGCGGGTGAAAGTGCAAGTGTGCGGCGCTCTGCTCAGTCCACTGGCAGCGGGCCCGTTCTCATCGTCAGCCAGCGCGTCGTCGGCTCAGTTCAGCAGCTGTTCCTGCTCGGTAGCGACTCGGTGAAGCCTACTCATGTCTCTTCAAAATGAACAAATGCCACATTGAATTGCATACTTGATGCCGGCATGCTTGCGTGTGACAACTTGGTGCTGTCGCGTGTTTCGTATGATGATACGCAGGCGAGAGCTCTCGAAAGCGGCAGAAGGCGTGGTGGGCTGCAGGCAGACAAAGGCAGTGGCCATATGCCGCATGAACGTGGCGCCGCTGTCGCGGCAGCCAACCTGAAGATGGCGGCAGGATAAAATGGGGGAAGAATGATGGCATGGCGGCGAAGGGGATGATGGCGAGTGACAGAAAAGGATCGGAAGACGAAGACATGGCGGGAGGAAAGCTATGTGGATGGCATAGACCATCTGTGCAACAAAATATTGACAATAATGGCCGCAGCGGCAAAAGTCTGGTGGCATAACGCAGCAACTCCTTTCAAACAGGGTTTGACCGATTCGGAATGCTCAACTTTGACCTCTATGAACGCCAATCAGCCTGAGTGAGGCTGGAACAGTGTAATTTCTCTCTCTCTTTGTCATCAGCGCAGCTTTGCCTATCAGCGGACGGAAGGAGCAGGCTCTATGGGTAGCTGACATCTCGACCAGCCATTGCTGTAGACGGAATGCACTTTGCACAGAAGCTTGCGGCTGAAGTTTCTGTTGTGTTGACTTGACTGCAGAGGCGCACGACAGGGCTACCAAGTACATGCGTGGAGACGGGCCAGCTCGGAAGCTACCAGATTTTTGAACAAGCTTCACTGCAATCGACTGCAATGCCAGACGAACGTGCGGCGAGCATAATTTAAATTTCAAATATCAACTTGCTGGTGAAGTTTACGCCGGAATTTGCCAGCCAAACTGTACTCTACTTGACTGTACCATTGACTGTCCTGTTCTTGTGTCAGTCATGCAGCAGCGGCCAGCTGGCCCCCGGCTACAGAACCAAACCCTAGAAACTGAGCTGAACTTGATTATAATAGGGAAGAAATTTCCCCCCGTCGGTCCCTCAGACTGACCAGCGCACGTGAGTCTTGTGTGTGTGCCTCCCGAAAGGCTGCAGCAGTTAGAGGCACGCTCACACTTCACCATCACATTTGCCAGCGGGGAAACGGCTGCAGGCTTGCAGTAAGGCGGTCCAGCCAGCGGACAGCCTGCCAAGGTGAGCTGCGTCTCCTTACACGACAGAAAGCTGTTTTGTACATTCGACGGGCGCGGGTGGCGTTTGAACAGGCCAGTCGGCGCTGCTGGGGCAGTATAGCGACAGTAATAACACTTGCCACAAGATCAGGAGCTTTGCCCGCGCGTCTTGCGCGGCACGGGCTCCGGGCCGCCAGCGGAAGTGATGTCCAAGTGTCTGGGTGTCTAGGTAGGCCGCAGCCCTTGTAGAAGGCAAGACGCCCACGCAGCGACCTACCGCGGCAGAAGGTGCCCAGTAGACATGTATCTCGGGTGCGTCCTGCCAGGCGCCAGGCGCCGCACGCGCCGCGGCGCCTGCGGCCGTGGGCGGGATCTGGGCAGACTAGCGGACGGTGATGAAACAAAGGGTCACCGCCATGACGCCCCGGTGACCTCCAATTTCGCGCCGTCCTTCACTGGCGGCGCTGGGTCCTGCTGCACGTTGTATATGCTACAAGACGCCTCTTCGGGGTGAAAACCTGCAGCGGCAGCACTTGCGTGGCGCCTTTTGGTCAACCTAGGAGCTCCAGCAACAGGGGCCTTCCTCCGAACGCCACCGTTCGGTTCCGGCTCCTCTGGCGCGCGGCTGCCGCTGCGCTTGCATGATAAACTTATCCAGTTGCGATTGCAAACGGCCAGCGCCGCTTCGCGGGCCTGTGGCCGCAGTGCACCCGGCTGGAGATGAGTTTGTTATTATGTAAACGAGTCGGTCCGTGCCGGCGGCTGCGGCGCGGGAAGACGGCCGCCTCGCGCCGGCCGCCTGGTGCAGCTGTGTCTTCCTTCGACGTGTTGTGCAAGCAACGTGCTGAATTCTGCGCCTGCCGCTGCGCAGGTCGTCGCAGCCCGCTGCACCTACGTGCCGGTACTTCAGAGCTCCAGACGTCCAAGCTCCAGAACCGGTACCGCTGGCGACTGCTGACGCGCCTGGCCCGCGACTTCGACTCCGAAGCTTCAGCAACATCAAGAGCATGTCGTCTACGCGCTCTCTAGCGATTCTGGCGGCGCTGCTGGCGCTTCTAGCATCGCTGTCGCCTGCCAAGGGCGACTGGTCATCTCTGGCTACGTCGCAACAGTCCGGCGCGGTGAGAGGCTGAAAATGTGCTTGTATTCCGCTCAGATCAGGACCATCTGAAGTGTTCACTACAGCGCGCGACCAGATGAGGGCCTGTCGAAGTTATGGGTGATAACATCAATTTTTCTGACCGGACGTTTGAGCTTGTGCATTCTGCTGACTACGCACTACGCACCTTCTGCTTGGCTCTGCAATCAGATAATTACCCAGAATCGATTTCAACTCGGCTACACCAGCATGCATCTGAAGTTTACTCACCTTCGCTTCAGCTACACCGGTTTCGTGCAGTGGAACCTTATGAAGTATCCAGCCAGATACAATGCAAAGATTGTCATCGTTCGCTGCAGGGCACCATCTACGGCTATGGCCAGAACAGCAAGGGCGCGTGCGCTTTCGGCCAAAACTTCGCAGACACCACCGGCCTGCCGTGGTCGACCCCGCCGGCAGGGGCCAGCGACGGCGGCACCGGACTGCCCACCACCTTCATCGCGCTCAACAACCCCCAGTTCGACGGCTCTGCCTCATGCGGCACCTGTGTCTGGTTCCGCGGCACCGGTGAGTAACAACTTCAGGCACATCATGGTCTGCGTGAAGCCCGCGCTGAGCCATCCTGACTGCAGCCGCCTGAGATTTCAGCATTGACCACCGTCAACAAACAACAAACGGGCGCATCGTGCGCAGGCTCCGGCATTGGCGTCCTAAGCAAGAAGATCTCCACCGAGTGGCAGTACGGCCTCGTCGACAACGTGTGCCCAGAGTGCCATTCCGGCGCCCTGGACCTGGCCCGCAGTTACGAGATCGGCGATGGCATCTGGACCGTCGAGTGGCACGCCGTCCCCTGCCAGGTGCGCACATCGCACGCGTATCATGCCGATGCGCCTGCTTGCAATTCTGTCTGCCTTGTTCTGGCTGCCCCCCATGCACGAGTCGTCCTGTGCATCGCATTCCTGAAGCGCGGCGCCTTTTTTGCTGGTGTCAGGTGGGCGACACCAAGTTGTACTACAGCTTCCCGAAGTCGTCCCAGTACTACTTCAACATGGTCATCTCCAACACTCGCGTGCCGGTCGCCGCTGTGTCCGCCGTCATCGCCGGCAAGTCTGTGGCGCTGGCTCGCTCCTCCAACAACAACTGGGTGTACCACAACAGCCAGGGCAGCTACTCCTTCCCCATGGAGATCACCGTCACCCCTGTCTGCGGCGCCGTGGTGCGTTCTGACCCTCATTTTTCTTCATGCGGTCTGCGCCTCCATCCCTCCTTCTGAGAGCGCTGCCATGCAAGAACTGCTGCTGTGTCACATGACAGCTAGCCTGCTGCAGGCTTACATTGAAACCTGCCAGCCAGGGCCTCACACCATGCTGCAGCTGTCAATCTGCCTTCTGACTGAAGTCCCCACTCCAAATCCCTTCTGACAGAAGTCCCCACTCCAAATCCCTGAATGCTGTCACGTTACAGGTGACCGACACCATCGACTCCATCGACGGCGGCTTCGGCAGCGTCCAGTTCGGCGAGGCGGGCTGCGCCAACCTGGGCAGCCCGGTCTCCGGCGGCGGCGATGGCGGCAGCGGCAGCGGCGCGCTCTCCACAGAGTCCGTCTCGGTGTCCGCCGTCACGGCGCCGCGCCACATGGACACCGCGAGCCAACAGCAGAGCAAGCGGCACGCCGTCATCGACACCGCGTCGCCGACGCCCAAGCCGCCGACGGAGACGCCAACAGAGACGCCCGCCGCCGTTTCTGAGCCGCCGACAGACGCCCCCACCGCCGCGCCGGAGTTGCCGACAGAGGCGCCGACCGCAGCGCCGGAGCCGCCGACGAAGGCGCCCACCGCCGCGCCGGAACCTCCCACCGAAGCGCCCACCGCCGCGCCGGAGCCTCCCACTGAGGCGCCGACAGAGGCGCCCACCCCGGCCCCGGAGCCGCCCACCCTCGAGCCCACCCGCACCCTCAAGCGGCGTGCCAGCAAGCCGCCCACCGAGGCGCCGACAGAGGCACCAACAGAAGCGCCGACAGAGGCGCCAACGGAGGCGCCCACTATTGCGCCAATGGAGACGCCCAGCGCCTCGTCGATGCTGGTCAACCTGGACCGGGAGTCCTTCGGCGGCTATGTAAACCCCAAATCTGGGCTGGCGACGCTGCCGGCCTGGTACCAGTGCGGCGACACAACCGGCAAGGTGTGTTCTCTGCTTGCATCCGTTTGCATCTGCTGATGTGCATCCTCACCTGCTGTAGTATACATCTCCGCTCATGGACACTAAGTGTCAGGTCCGAGAGCCCTGCCGCCGCCGTGCTTGCGTTGACACTGCAGTCGGCCAGGGGATTCATTTTGCTCTTCTCTCTTTTTGTCTCGCAAGCCATGCTTACCACCTTGCTGCCGCTGAACAACGCCTGTGCTGTTTGCAGTACCCGGACATCATCTGCGGCAACGACGGCTTCGACTGCGTCTACATCAATGAGTTCTACTGGCAGTGCCGCAATGACATCGGCGGCACCTCAGTGCAGGGTGAGTGCAGAAATTTTCTGCGCATCATCTGTTCCCGCTGCACATGCCACAGCTCAATTCAAGGCCTGGCCGCCCGCTGTGCTGATGCATGTCTTGCGCATTGGTCCGCTGCCAACCTTGCGACATAGTTCATCCTAACACCATCCCGCTTTGCGCTGCAGGGCGGCGGCTCGCCTCAGCGCCGCGCAGGATGCTGCGCCTCTGAGGGCTGCAGCCTGCCGCCGCCACTGGGCGCTAGTAGATAGCAATGCATCCGGCCTTCCCCGACTTGGCGCTGCGGCTCATATGGGACTCGAGCCGCAGCGGCCACTTCGGTTGCCAAGCGCACCAGCTGCCGCTGCGGCCTTAGCACACATCACTATGAATACGGGCTGGAGCGCGCGCGGCTGCGGCTCCAGCCGCAGCCACCTCGCTCACACGCTGGCGATCGCACTCGGCTGATGGCGGCGCAACGGCGTCGCCGCAGGGAGGGCGGCCCCGGCCGCAGTTCTGGGCCACACGCCACAGAGCGCCGCGCCACCCCACAGCTATCAATCTTCGCTGGTTTCCGCCACTCGTGGTTTCCTCGATTCGCATACATATTCTTTCCTGGTTTGCATGCACGCAGCATCACGGCTCACCTCTTTCTCTGGGAACCCCACGTACAGCCTGTGTACGCGGCAGACGCTTTGTGCTTTTCTATTGCGAAACCCTAATAGCAACAGCAGCATTATTTATATCAGCCGTGTTTTCGCGTTGTTCGCTCGGTGCGTGGTTTCTCGGCCTCGCCACGTATCAGCGGCGGGCCAAATTTTGAGGAGCCGTGGGTCGGACGGACTATCCGCATACTGCCATGGTGTCCGGTGCTGGCGCGCCCCGCCGCCGAGGGCGGGGTTTTGTTTTGCCCGTCGCCACGGGCGCAGCGGTGCGACAGCACCCGGAACAGCAGGATGGAATTTTGTTGAATTAAAGACAATCACCACAGCAAACGGTTTGGAAGTGTGTGTGGGGTCGCCCCTGGTCTCTGCAGACCGCTGACGGCGAGGTCGACTTAGTGCATATGCATCTTTAATTTCATGTCATGTAATGAGCGGAGTGGATCAGAACTGACGTACACCCTCCACAAATCTTCCACTATCTGCCTACTTCACTTCGGCACTGACCACAGCACATTTTCATGCCTCCAGCAGCAAGTTATTTTCCTGCGGCGGTGCATCCACAAACAGCTACAGGACATTGAAATGGCGTTCATTCCTGCTCTGGCTGCGAGTTGCCAAACAGCACATCTGGGTTGTGTGGAAAGGCCAGCGGTCGGAAATAATGGTGTTGATCACGACCTCACAGGAGTTGCTCCACGGTATGCTAGATCTCATCTCCACAACACACACGATGTAGACGTTAGAAACCTAAGTCGTGCAATTCAATGGATCTGCACACGCAGATCAGCTCAGGTCTGGCGCTATGGCTAAAAAGCATGTTGCCACCTCTCAAACTATCACACGCCTCATTGTTTTTGTGGTCATAATAGAACCACCACCCTCGCTCGAACAGTATAAGAGCCACAAAACACAAACCGAAACCCGAGTGTCTCACACTTCACGCTGTACAGCAGCAGACTCGCCTGCCCTTTATGCTTCCTCTCTTCCAATGCTCAGCTCAACATCACAATTCTGATGGACGGACCCGCCAACGCACGCATCCGCTGGCGACGCCGACTTCATGACTGACGCCTCTTCAGTGCGGCCACCAGCTCGTCGACCTGCAGCACAGACTCATGGATCAGGGCTTGAATTTCACAGCAGCGGTGCACGAATCAACGACACTGATAGCATGCGCAAGGTCCCGGGAACGGTATGCAAGCATCGCCAGTTCACACGGTCAGCATCAAAAGTTTTAGCGTGTCAGGCTCGCACCGTGTCGACGTCGCAGCACAGCATCTCCATCTCCGCTGGGGAGACGACGCCGTCCTGTTCAGGCGAAACGTGCACAAGTGCGTCAGGGGCCTGAGTAGCCGTGGGCATGCGCTGCTGATGCTGGAGCTGAACAGCACCCTGGTTCAAACCCTATTAGCACGCATCGGAATGTTGCTATTGCGTGAATGGTCTACAGCATCTCAGCAGGTCCTCCTGCCCTGGCGCTCACGCCCAATGGTAGACATGGTCGCCAAGGAGCAGGCATTCCATGCAAACGCAAAAAGACGGGGAGAGGTTTTGGTGCTTGGAAAACGCTGCTCACCGGGAACGCGGCGGTGAAGGCCGCCACTTCCGCCGCCGACAGCGCGCCGCCGGTGGTGCTGCAGAAGTAGTGCTGCACCATCTGCAGCGCGGACGCCAGGGAGAGGTGGCCCATGTAAACCTGCTTTGAGACGCGGCCGGGGCGGATGAGCGCCGGGTCCAGCTTATCGACGTAATTAGTGGTCATAACCTGCGGCACACGGAGTCTCAGCGATTGAGCCGAGGCTGCAGGGAGTGGCAGTGGCGGCAGCAGGTGGCAGCGGAGGTTGTAGCAGAGGCAATGCCAAGATGAGATACAGTCGAGCACAACAAAGGCGTTGCAAAGGCAGCATCCACCACCGCGACAGGGCTTGCAGTGGCTGTTGCAAGGGCACTGCACACGCACCACGATCCGGTTGGGACAGCACACGACGCCGTCCAGCACATTCAGCAACCCGGCCAGGTTGAGCTTGTCAGGCGGGTCGCCGAAGCCCGCCATCGTCGCCAGCCGCTTCTTCGGCTCCGGGCCGTGCAGCGGGCCGGGCACCACCTGCCACTGGCACAGACAGTGAGGGCCCTGATCGCAAGGCACTGATTGCACGCCTGCGCTGCGACGGTGTTGCACGCGGTTCCCCGGGATGTATTGCCACGGACAGCAGGCACAAAAGTATGGCCAGGTGATGCCGGCACGCCAGGCTTCAAGGCGCAGCGATCGCTTCAAGGTTTTACGATGGAGCTGCCAGGCACAGGCTGCTTGAGATTCGATCACGAGCGATTGAAACAAGACTGGGCCATACCGCGCCGCCGTCGCTGTCGCTGCCGGGCCGCGGGCTGCCGGGCCGCACGGGGGAGCCCTCACTGTCCTCCACGGCTGGAGATGCGGATCGCCGCCCGAAAGTCGACGCCTTGCGCGCGGGGCTGGCCCGCGCGGCGGGAGACCGCCGCTGCACCACGTCGCACGCGGCGTCCACATCCTCCAGCAGGAAAATGGTCTTGCTGAAGGGCAGGCTGTACGGCAGATCCTCGCCTACCACCTGCACATTGCGGTTGGATCCTGACGAGGACCACAGAAACGAGTACAGGACCAATTGCAGTATGAATAAGAGGTTGTGTGTTGCAGATGCATGGCCGACAGGTGGAGCTGCGGGGTGCTTGATGTTGGGCATGGCGAAGGTCCAAGGTGGGCCCGACGTGCTGGATTTGGCGGATGCTGCATGTGCCGGCACACACGGCAGAAAGCTCGGCAGCGCTTGCTCACCTTATAGGTCTGGTCGAAGACGATGTCGGCTAGCTGTTGATTGGTCTGGATCTGTAAAGCCAGTGGCAAGCAGCTTGGTCAAGCACCAGTGGCCAAGGCACAGGGTCAGCAAGGCGCATGGGACGGGCTGTCACACAACCATGGATGTTGCCCAAGTGATGCCTTGAGTGATTGACGCAGGGCGCTGAATGAGTTGATGCCAAGGTGCAAGCCTATCAGCACGATGACTGACCTGGGCGAGCGGCACGCTGATGATGTTTCTGTCGGTGAAGTGCGCCAGTGCCTGCGCAGATGCGCGAGACCGTCAGGACAGAACCCCAGCAGCGTTCCCTCTCAGCCATCGCTGCAGGGCACAGAGGACTCTCATGACAGCAGGTGCCACTCGAAATGTCCACTTGATGCAGGCGGTCTGCTCGCAGCCAGCACCAGCTGGAAGAAAATTCAATGTTGCGCACCTTCACCAACGACGTCTTGCCCGTGCCCGGAGGCCCATGCAGCAGCAGGCCCAGCTTGTGGGAGTACCCGGCAATGGCGTACTTGCCGGTCTTGTGGAGAAAGTGGTCCACCTGTTGCAAACAGGAAGCTTTAGAAAATAGCGTCCTTTTACTCTATGTTCACTTCATGCAACACAACTTCGGGTGCTCAATCTTGATGCTATGGATTTCGTGCATTATAGCATCAACGCAGGTCGAACAAGCAGCAGTGCCGGTGCAGCAAGTGGCTCACCAGCCGCAGCAGTGCATCTTTCTCAGGGTGCCAGAAGCTGTCGAATGTCTTCTCGTCGCTGAGCTGGTACCTGCGGACGTAGCAACACTTGTGGCTACCAAGTTAAGGCGGCGGCCCAGCAGCGGAGGTTCAACTTGCAGCGTGTGTGGCAGGCAGAGCCTCTGCAGAACACAGAACAAGAATGCCAGCGACACGATGGACAGAAGGAGACAGCCAGCAGCAGCTGCACACGCACTGCTTGTAGCACATGCCGTTCTTGTTGCTGTCGTCGCCGCCGCTGCCGTTGCCATTGGCGGGCGCATAAAGGTAACGCACCTTCTCGCTCTTCTCCTCCAGCGCAGCCTGCCAGGGACATGATAGTAGATTGAGCACGGAACAGTCCCCACACAAGCTGGCCATGCATGCAGAGCATGGCACACTCCTGCGACTGCGGCAACCTGGCGTGGCATGGGCAAAACTGACGAACCCAGCTCTCCATGGTCGCGAATGCACCACAATGCCAGAAAACTCAGGTCACGTTTCGTCTGGGTATCTATCAACCCCCAATGTATATCTCAAAACCCTTGAGCACCTTGTAGTAGGCGTAGGCGGCGTCCACAAAGGCGTCGATGCGCGTGGGGCCGTTGGCGGCGCTGGACTGCAGGTGGAAGGTGACGATTGTGTCGGCACGCTTGCCGTCGCCGCCCTTGTCCACGTAGTTCTCCACCCGCTGAAACTCAACCCCCGGCTCCACCTCCACCCAGTGGCAGGTTGGGGGCACCGTGTTCACCTGATAGGTCAAAACATGCACGCCTTGAAAGCGCGGGCCATGTTGACAAACCAGAAATGTTTGCCAGCAGGTTTTTGTGAACGACATCTGGACCCAGACAACAAAGAAAGCAGTGAGCAATGCGAGGCGACGTCACAATTCACAAATTCAGGGTCCATAGGTTGAAATCTCGCGTGTCTGACTGCTGACCTGGTAGCTCTTCAGCTGCCGCGCGGTGTCATAGGCACACTCGTAGCTATCCTCTGAGGAGGACTCGCCGTCGGCGCAGCCGCTGCTCTTGTCCGAGGCCTTGTCACTCTTGATGATGGGCTTCTGCAGCACCAGGGTGGTTCATACTTGTTTTGCAGTTTTGGCGGCTACAAGCACAGCCCTGATAAGACAGGTGCGCTGCGAAGTCGTCCTCACACCAGTGCTAGGTGAGAGGCGCACCTTGGCGAGGGACAGTTGCGCCGTCGTGTACTGGCTGCACAGGTCCTGCTTGGTGCCCAGGTACATCAAAATAGCCTGCAGAAACACCATGTGGGTGCTATATTTGCGGGTCATGAAGTTTACCATCAGACAGGTGTGAACATGTCCGCAGCATGATGCCAAAAGTTGCAGACGTCAATTTCGTTCCGCCACGATGGATGCACCTGCTGCAGGAGGTTGTTCGGTGCCTCGTCATCATTGCCATAGCTCCAGTACTCCTTTCGAGTGTACATGATCTCGCGCTGCCACTTCTTCGATCCAGTGGTGCGGCTCTGCAACAGCACGGCGAGCAGTACGCATCACATGTGATACAACGACGTGCCTTCATTCCGCCTCAGCACGGAGGCGCATGTCCCAGCTGAAGTGGTGGAGCCAGCAGCATGTGCACAGGCATCAGGTAGCGGCATCTGCTTTGAGAGGAAAGCGCACCTGCCACCACTGCTTGAGGCTGTCCAGGTGCGGCGTCAGGTGCGTCAGCAGCAGCGGCAGCATCATGCACAGCAGGAGGTCGAGGACGGTGTTGCCGGTCGAGATCTGCATCACAAAGACTGAAGTTTCAGAGGTAGAGGGTGATCAGCCCATCGCTTGCGGCCACAGCGGCACGAGGTGTGATTGAACGCATGCACAGGCGCTGCGGAGGCAGTGGGCCGCACCTTGTTCATGATGCCGACCTGAGTGAGCAGCTGCGCCGGGTTGTCCATGCCTGTGATACCTGCACTCCGTTCGATGCCATTGTGAGTCCGCTGCCAGCGACACGACGATGTCAAGTCGGAAGGCTACTTGCCATGGGTAAATTGCCATGCACGAGCCTTCCCCCCGATTTGAACCTTGCGCCCGGCTCCTCAACGAGTGACGCCGATCTACGGTCGGCGTTACGACAAGTGTGCACCTGGCAGCGGTGATCAGGAGTCGGTGTCGCTGGTGTGGCGGCCGGTCAAGAGCACAGCTTCTGAGACACAGCACCTGCATCGGCGAAGCAGCGACCAATGGCGGGCGCGATGCTGGGGCAGCGTTGTAAGGCTTCTGGTGATCGATGAGACACAGAGGGGCTGCAGAACCGAGCTGCGGCGGCCGTGTGCATGTGCTGCACTTGCACATCGATCGCCAAGCACGCACATCACAAAGCCCGAACGTTTGGGATGCCGGGAGCCAGCAGAGCGATCGGAAGGTGGTTTGTGAAGTGACAGCTCACTGTGACGAAGCAGGCTGTGCAGTGGAGCGATCGCGGCAGTGAGAGCCGGTCGGCGAGCAGCCCAGCACGCACCTCACGGGCCTGTCCGACGGCGACGGAGCGGGTACGAGAGATGGCCGCCTGGGGTCGGGGATCGAGGTCAAGGCAGCAGGGATTGGACCTCGAGGTCTTGCAAACACAACTGTGACACCAAATGCGCAGCAGCCGACGTCCCGAGCGGCTGGGCAGGTCTCGAGAGCGTGGAAGCTCCAAATATTTACACCCCAGCAGCGCAGTGCCACATGGCATTAGCAGGCAATGCCAGGTGTCTGAGGCTCAACAGGTGCATCAGGCGGAGAAGCTGCAGGCAAGGCATCAATGGTATTCATGCAATGGCATCACAGCATGTCGGAAAATGCCCGCACCTGGCACTAAAATATGCATGGCGGCACAGGCTCCCGCCAAATTTCGGGCCGCCGCCCGCAAGCCCACTCGCTTCAACACGACCACGCCCCCACCCCTTCGAGGGTCAGAGCAAGCGCATGCGTAACGAGCCTGCCGGCCGGAAGCAGCAGCTGCAGCTGCTCAAACGGCATTTGCTGGCCGGTCCTCTGGCGCCCCTGGACGGAAAGAGCAGTCGCATGCTTGTCAGGGCACAGCGCATTTGTGCTCAGTGTGCATTGCTGCACCACACGACTAGTGACAAGTTCTACGACTGCAAACGTATGCTGTACCTTGGCGACCATCACATCACCTGCGTTGACGCCCCACTCGCCGCCAGCAGCAGCTGCTGCTGCTCAGACGGCATTTGCTACTCGGTCCTTGGGCGCCCCTGGATGGGAGTAATATCGCATGCGGGTCAGGGCTATTGCGGGTCAGGGATTTTGCGCAAGAAAGTGCATTGCTGCGCCACACGAGTAGCGATCGCCCGGGGCTGCAAGCGCATGCTGTACCTTTGGCGACCATGACGCTGACCGCGTTGACGCCCCACTCGCCAGGCCCCAGCAGGTGATAAAGCAGGATGCTGTTGTAAGGCGACGGTTTCCGGCTCATCTATTGATCATGACACAAAAGGTTTCTGTGAATGAATGTCGACCAAAGCACAAAGGCTCCTTGTTCGCAATGAGGCAAAGTGATGAGTCAAGACTGGGCCGAAATCCGCACGTGCCATTGCCGAGCGTGACCGCAGAGCTTTTGGTGCGAGGCCAGGGCCGCCAATGCGCAGTCATCACCAGCCTCGCTGGCAATGCGTGGCAGGCGCCAGCCCCACACAGCTCTCGCCGACGCCCAGGGTCTAAATTATCTGCATGCTCGCACCTGGAGCGTGGCATTGCCGTCGTGCTTGGCGCCGCTGAGCTGCATGCTGCAGTCCGCTGCCTGCCTGCCTGGCCTGACGCCAACGGCAGCGTTCCACCAGCGCCCCAGCCGCAGCGGCGTCCCCAGCTGCTCTTGCAGCTCTGCATCTTTTTCGACATGCTCCAACAGGATCCTGCGGCAGTAGGCGTCGCCGACTTCAGGAAGCGGCTCTGATAGGACATGATGAGCGTCGCTGATTCGTCATTGTGCGATGCCGTCGGCGCGCCATTACCTGTTGCCGGCCCTGAGCAGCAGCGCAGACTCGGCGACATCGATGCCGTGGTAGCCTGTGAGGTAGCACAAAAATCCAAAGCCTGCCAGCTTTGCCACGCGAAAGGGAGAGCTGTCAGTGGCGCGGCTGAGACTCCACATGATCTCCACTGCGTCGGAAGATTGGCAAATGCACGGTCGCAGTAGCCGGGACGACGCTGGACAGGCGGCGGCGATGCTGAGTCGCTCTGAGTGGCTGACGAAAGTCGTTGAATCTTGCGCGGCGCGGCCCGATCGTGGGCAGAAATTGCCAGTGTGGGCAGATTAATTCCCTCGGTGTGTTTGTAATTAATTAATTAATAACACGATGTTACTAATCATGTTACTAATCCCTTCCTGACCGCCACTGAAGCTGAAACACCTCGGGAAAAGTCGAC
>JAABUL010003425.1_pt1 | contig 23562 bp, 41 predicted proteins | sample 5559151 | NCBI WGS metagenome assembly JAABUL01 (sample SAMN10711876, study PRJNA513368) | rock metagenome | isolation source: Antarctica rocks | place: Antarctica: Victoria Land, Pudding Butte sud | reverse complement strand
TCAGGGAAGTATACTAGGAGCCACAAGTGCAGCGGCCAGAAACTCGCTTCCTCCAGAGATCCCTGCTGTCCATGACTTGTCTGGCTATGGCTATCCCTTGCCTCCCTGTCCCTCCTCTTCCATCCTCCACTTGCCCCCCCGCACAGGCGCCGACCACTATGCACACAACGAGAGACTGCCCTCCAGGCGGCCCATTGCAGCGGGGCCCCACCGGCTCTGATCTTCTCGAGGTCGCCCTCCAGGCGGGCGACCTTCTCCTGCCGCGCGGCGGCCGCCCTGCGCTTTTCCTCCAGCTCCCGCTCCGCCGCCTTGAGCCGCTTGCCCAGCCGCACGAGCTCCTCCTTCACCTGCACATTCTGCGGGTTCTGCGCCGCGGCAAAACGGCGTGTCATTTAGCCTGTTTCACAATCAGATTGGCGGAATATATTGGCGGGTTGGCAACGAGGAGGCTCAGTCGCATTGTGCCGAGGAAAAGGCGGCCACATGGGAGCATGAGGACATTGTTTCTATGCCAAGGCTGCCTGCATGGCTTGACAGCTGACAGTACAGCCAGCAGCACGGCTTTACGCTGACAGCAGATTCAGGTGAAAGGCCCGCACCTTCTTGTCGACCTGGGCGCGCTTCTTCGCGATCTTGCGCTCCAGCAGCATGCGCTCCTTGACGAAGCCCGCCTGCTCCGAACGCTTTGCCTTGACCTGCAGACGCGAATCGAGCAAGCATAATTGGACTGCTGCAGATCCAGCGCTCGGAGCAGCAGGCTGCGGGACATTGTAGCTATCTGCCTGGTGCGCGGCCACCTGTCTGACACAATCTGACCTGACAGAAAGCGCGCACAGATGAGGTGACAGACTGTTCAGTGTCCAACAGAATCGTTGTCAAAGCGGCTGCTGTCAGAGGGGCAGCACCTTGGCCTCGGCCGAGGCGTGCGCCTGCGCCAGGCGGTCAGCGTCCGCGACCTCGCCGCCCATCTCGGTGCGCTTCTGCTTCGCGTCGTGGTCGATGTGGTACAGCTGCCACAGGTAGTACTCCACCTTCAGGTCCTCCTGCGCGTCGAAACAGCAGATGAGAGCGGTCAATGACGGAAGCGAATCTGTTCAAGTGCGAACCACTTGTTGGCCACAGTACTGTGCTCGCTGCGTCACCAGCTGCCAACGCCAGCCGACATGCGAGACCATTGCTCGAGCTGGGACTGGCTTCGTTCGCTTCACCCTGCAACAGATCAAGCATCTGCTGCATTTGTGGGCATGCTACATTCCAGGCAGCGCACCAGCTGTTCCTGCATCTGCACGTGGCTCTCCGCCTCCAGCTTCTGCTCCTTCTTCTGCTTCTTCTCCGCGTTCAGCAGCTTACGCCGGCCGCTCAGCAGCGCGGTGCGCTCCTCCGCCTCTGCCATTGCCGCCTGCAGACCATGAACGGGCGTTTCAAGGATGGCTAAACACTGCTGTGTCATGAGGGTGCAGATCAGTGCCAAATTATGACATGAAAGCGCAAAGTTTTAGCGAGCATCAAGAACAATGTTGGACGATGGCAGAATTTGTGCTCCCGGTTGCAGTCCTCAACGCTTGACATATGTCAAGCGACAGGCCGTCGCACCTGTGCCTCCTCGTAGTCTTTCCGCAGCCCCTCAGAGCCGGACACCGCCTCAAACTTTGCCGTCAGCCCCTTGGGGTCCATCGATGCGATCGACTCTATGTCGCCCTGCACATAATAAAGTTGCTAAGCCTCAGTCACGACCCTAACTTACAGCACAGGTTCACAGCCGTGCACCGCCAAGACTAGTCACTGGTTGATGTGCATTGGCATTGCCTGTCTGCGGGCCTGCAAGACAAAGGGCAGCATGGTGGCGCGAAATGCGCCCTGGTCGACTCGCCGCCGCACCTGGAACACCAGGAAGTTGCGGGCTTTGACCAGGATGCCGAAGGACTTGAGCTTCGCGATGTACGCGTCCCATGTGACCGTCCGGTTGTCGATCTTGTACTGGCTCTGGTAGCTGGCCTCCGATGCGCTGGACGGCACAATGCCGCGCGTGAAGTGCAGCTCCTCGCCGTCGCCTGTCGGAGTGTGAGATTCGATACTCATGTATCTGAGCACAGGCTCATTATCACAGCTGTGCATTTTCAAGATACCACAAGCGCTAACGTCCTGAAAGGGCTGGGGCAAAAGCTGCCAATATCGAACTCGAAAGGAAACATGGTTGACAGTCCTGCAAGTCCTGGCTCACGCTGCGCCTTTCAGCACCCCGATGCACATGCTTCAGCAAGGAATGGCAACAGCTAATCAGAGACGCAGAGCCGCTCGCCTGTCACGTAGACGAGCTTGACCATGCAGCGGGTCGGCGCCGCGGAGGGGTCGTCGCGCCCGCCCTTGTACAGCAGCTCCTTGAGGGAGCCGCGCAGGTGCTGCGTGCGCACGCCCAGCACGAAGCTGATGGCGTCCATGAGGTTAGACTTGCCGGAGCCATTGGGGCCGATGACCGCGGTGAAGTTGCTGAAGGGCCCGATGACCTGCCGTCCGCGGTAGGACTTGAAGTCCTCGACCTCGATCTGCTCGATGCGGCCGGGCCCCTGCTGGCGAATGCCCACCATGTTGGCCGGCTGGACGGGCGACGGTGTGAATTACAGGGAGCGCATCAGCAGCAGCCCGCTGCCTGGTACCGCCACTGCCCTCGGCCTGTTAGCTGGCTAGCCGCTAACGCTGCGGGGGGAAATGGGAGGCAGAGATGAGCTAGAATCTCAGTGTATGTTGGATCTGTCAGCCAGTGTCTATGCCGCGCCGAGACCAAGACGGTCCCGGGTGAAATGGTTCGAATGGCAGCTTCGAATTTAAAGGCTCAAGATGCACTGCCTCACAAGCTGCACGGGCTCGCTAATTGCACAGCACTGTGGTGCTGCTTTCACAATGTCACGCAGGACAAAACATGTTCTGTAACCTTGCGTGCTGCATTCCTGCACAGCACGCAAAACATGACGCCGCTGCTTCCCCTGCGTCGCTTGCTTCCATGATGCTTTAGCTGAGCGAAGAAAATTCGCAGTCGCTGACGATCCGACAAACAGCAATTCCAGTACCTCATGCAGCTCTCCAGTATGCTTCTCTCTAGTACCGCTGCACAATGCGGCGTGTCGCGAGGGCCCTGCCCCCAGCAGTGCCATGTCGTGCAGTGGCTCCAGCCGCGGCGCCCGCTGGCACGACAAGCAGCCGTCTGGGCCAGTCGTAGAGGCGATCCAGGTGCACATCTATACGCCGGATCTACCACACCAAGTCTTGAACATTAGAGACACCGCAGCACACATGCCTCAGCTTCCGAAACCTCAATTTCCGATTCCACTTAGTACGAAGCGGCGCGCATTCTTGTCCAAGTTTCGGCAGCTGTATGATAAATATAGCAGCTGCTCTGGGTCCATGCCCATCCAGGCGAAAAATCCATGCGCCACAACAACATATATAATGCCGCACATGCAGATGACAGCAGATCGCGCCGCATGCGGGCGTTGATGGACAACGGGGACGAAGAGCAGGAGGCCGAGCGAGCTGCCGCAGTCTCACCGCTGCAGAACGGCGCGCAAACACCCCAGCCACCGCCGGCCCAGCCCAGCGGCAGCTCGTCGCCAGATGAAGGCGCAGCGGCGGCACAGCAGTCAGCAGCGGCATGGGAGGATGCCGCTCCGCGATCCGCGTCCACGAACGGCGCCAGGGTCAACCCCGCCGACCAGCAGTGGTGGGACGACTGGGGCAGTGCTGGCGGCGGCGGCCGCAGCGCACAGCCACAGCCGCGGCAAACAGGAGCAGGCGCCAACCGCGGCTGGGGCCTGCCCTTCAATAGGTTAGCGGCGAATGGCGCAGGAGCCGCACGGGCCGACGGCGCAGCGACTGCCCAGCCCGCTGAGGATGCCAATGCCACCTCGGAAGATGGCTGGGACGCAGATGCAGATGGCGACGCCCCAGACATTACCGTGTTGACGCCAAGGGAGCGGGTGCGCAGCGCCATCATGCGCCTTGCTGCTGCCGCCTGGAGCATTGTACACGGATCATGATGTGCAAGTGGGAGCACGCAATGGCAATTTTCACTGCTGCCCTTGCATGTCTCCACACTGGGCTCGGAGACAAGCTCGGAGACCAACACGGTACCGCTGCCCGCAGGACGCCATGCTGCGCATCGCGCCGTTTGCGGAGCAGGTGGCATACTTCAAGGGCGACCCGGCTCAGGCGGTGCAGCGGTGGGCGGGCGCTGCGGTGATCACGCTGCTGGCGTCGACAAAGGCAGCGCTGCTATCCGCCGGCGCGGTCACCTTCCCCTTCTGGTGGCCCTGGGTGCAGGCCGCCAACAAGAACCGCTCCCTGCTGGCGCAGTACAGGCAAGTGATTGTGTGGCTGTTGCGTTGCATGCGCAGGTTTATAGCTGTTTGCGGCGTGTTCACCTGTGTGCCCGAGCAGGGCAGGCGGCAAAGAAAGAGAAACCGCTGCCAGCAATCCTGCAATCATCGGGATGTCGACGGCTACAATTGTATTGTGGCGTATGATAGCTGCTGCAAGTCGAAGGACTGCCAGAGACACAGTTCACGCTATCAAAGCTGGTGAACATGACACAGGTACATCGGGCTGTGGCGCACGACGGCGCTGCGGGTGGAGGTGCAGGGGCGCCGCATGCCGCGCTTCAGCGAGCCCACGCAGGGCGAGCGGCCGCCGCGGCAGGCCTTCCAGCCGTACCTGCACCTGCTCGCCGGCGACGACAGCGGCGCGCGCACCGAGATCGCCGTGCCCTTCAGCACCCGGTGAGAACCACGTTGGCTCTTTACGACTGCGCGCTTTCTGTTCAGCAGTTCATGCACTGCGCATGTGGCATGCTGCCTGTCGCCGCTCTGCAAGCGGCACATCTGAGGAATGATGGCTGTTGCATGGTTCAAGCGCCAGATCAGCAATGAAACATTTGCCCGCGTGTCCGTCAGGTATGAGGAGATCGGGGTGGGCGAGCTGCTGGAGCTGCTGGTAGCCTGCTGACATGCGCATGGCCCTTTTCTCATCTTTGCTTGGCTTGCGCTAAACCCAAGCTGTGGCGTTCCTGATGCAGGTATGAGGAGATTCGGGTGGGCGAGCCGGTGGAGGTGCTGGTGGTGGCCAGCCAGCCGGGCTTTGCCGGCTTCAAGGCGCTCAAGGAGGCGTACCTCCCCGAGTCCAGCCTCTGGCTGGCTGACTACCCGTACGTCGACCGGGATGCCTTTCTGGACCTCAGCCTGCAGATCGAGCGGGAGCGCAGCTCGGCGGCGGCGGCCGAGGGGGACCGGCAGCAGCCGGTTGCCGCAGCAACTTGAGCAGCGGCACAAACACGTCGTGCATGCGGCGGCAGTTCCTCAGCTTGCGAGTTGAGCACGCATGGGGTCCAGCCCTGGCTGCCAGCTTTGGCAGCCGTGGCCGCCTGAACACGATCCGGCGCTGCCATGCAGGCTTGTACAGCATCAATTGGGCCTTTATTGAAACGACTGGATGACTCTGCAGCGCTGTTGGACGTCGAAATTGGGGAGTCAGGATTACGAGATGTATCTAGGCTTGAAAAGGAAGGTGTTGTTTGTCGCCAAGCTGCTGAAATATCTGGTTATACTCTGCACACTGATTGATCAATACAGAAGCAGCAATTTGGCACCAAGTACCACTGAAGCAAGGCCCAATTGCACACATGTGAAGCCCTACGCTTTCTTCCTCTGGGCATAGCCGACCTTCAGATTGCGGCCATACAGCTCAGCGCCGTTCAGGCCGACCGCCCTGTCCAAGGATGGCTCATCTGGGAAGTGCACATGTGCATAGCCCTTCGACCGCCCGGTCGCCTTGTCCGTGTGCAGCCGCACCTGCGCCAAGATAGGTAAAGGTTGTGTCACAGTTGTCAACTGTCTTGGTTCTTCTGGCTCAACCAAGCAACACACACCATGTGTGATAGCAAGCGACAGGAATCAGAATTTGGAACGTACCTGAGTCACGCCGCAGTCCGCAAACACCCCCCGAATGTCGTCCACCTCCGCGTCAAATGCGATGTTGCCCACGTACGCAACATAGTAACCGGGCACCTGCATGTGCAGACCCAAACTAATTTGCTGGTTTCCCCATACACCACAGGGTGCGCACAAGCATGCAGCAAAGCTCGGTTGTTATTTTACCCAGTGCGCAGCAGCACCGTTCTGTCACCTTCTCAGGCGTTGCGGTGGGGTGTGACACCGGGGCAGCGGCCTCCTTCTTGACGCGCGGCGCCTTGCACCGGTCCACCTGCAAGACATGAATGCAGTTGCCGTCATCAAAGGCTTGAGTAACAACGACAAGCCGCCTTTGTCAGTCCACAACCACTGCAGTCTGCGCACACCCGCATGGCGCCGCCGGCAGTCGCAAGACACTGGCAACTTGTTGAGAGAGTGAAGTGAACATTACAAAACTGCGCACCCGCAGCGTCTGGCCGTCCAGCTCGCTGCCGTCGCAGGTGAGCGCGGTCTCGTACGCCGCCTGGTCGGCAAAGGTGATGAAGGCCATGCCCTTGAAGCGCCCGGTATCCGGGAAGCGCATCAGGTCCAGGCCCTGCAGAAGGAGATGAGCTCGCTTGGTGACACAACAACATGCAGCTTGTTTTGCTAGGCCTTTGCTTGTGTATCCACAGGAATGTGAAACTGGTCATGAATTGGAGCCATCAGCAGGTGGCACAGTTGCCTTGGCCGCTGGCCGCAGCTGTGTGGTGCGTTCGAGATCCCAAAGCCAGCAGACAGCAGCGCAAGATGATAGCAACGGTGTGCACCTCGATGGCGCCGCAGTAGGACCAGTACTCTCGCACGTCATCCTCTTCGTAGCTAAACGGCATGCCGCCCACGTATACCCTGCGTGATCGGGTGGCAGCGCCATGTTGCAGACGAGATCGTGTGATGGGAGGTCGGAGGTGTGCGCAGACTTGCAGTGCTGCAAAACCTCAGTGTGTCTGGAGGAGCCCGCGGACTGGGAGCAGCAGCTGCGTGCAGCGCTGACAGCGTTTGACTGACTGTGAACAAGAAGAAAGCCTGGCAGCAGGCGCGGCTATGGTGCCGCAGTCTCACCTGCGGTCGACGTAGCCCTGCCCCGGCTCCGCTGGCGCAGATGGCGGCTGCGTCGGCGGGGCGGCCGCCGGAACAGGCCGCGGCGGCGGCCCCGGCCGCGGCCGCTCTTCGATGGCATTGCTGGGCGCCTGCGGCGGGTACACTGGCGTGGCGGCCTGCGGGGTGTACACCGGCGCAGCGGCGGCAGGCGCCGGGGTGAAGGCGGCGGCGCACCCATCGTCGCTCTCCTCGCTCGAGCTGGTGTCGCCGGTCGCCGACACGGGCTGGAAGCCGAAGCCGAAGGAAAATGCGCCGCCGGCTGCGGGAGCAGGAGTGGGCGCAGGCGAGGGAGCAGGCGCGGCAGCGGGCGCCGGCGCAGCGGCAGCGGCTGGCGGGGCGCCAAAACCGAGCGCTGCCCGGATGCTGGCGGCCTCGTCGGCGTTGCCGGGTCCTGAGGTCTGTTTTGAGCCGTCCGGCGGCGCAGGCTTCACCTTTTTGGCCTTCTTCTTCTGCTGCTGCTGCTCGTCCACGGCGGGCGCGTCCGCTGCCGCGGCCGCATCGTCGTCAGCCCGCTTCTTCTTCTTCTCGCGCTTTGGCTTGTCGCGCTTGCGCTTCGGCGCCTCGCCCTCGCCCTCTGGCTGCGGCGTTGACACTGCGGCTATTGCCGGCGCCGCCTGCGCCGGCGACTGCTGCGCCTGCTCGCTGGCACGCTGCGCGGCGCTCACCCGGGCGAGCAGCGCCTCCTGCGCGCTTTGACGTGCGGCGCTGCCGCCGTCGCCGCCGCTCGGCTGCGCCGCAGCCGTCGGCTGGATTGCAAACTGCTTGACAGGGGTGACCGCGGCCGCTGGCACCTGGCTGACCGGCGGTGCAACCTGGCTCTTACCCTGTTGCAAGTCGAATGTTATTATCATGGGCTGACGCAGTATGAGCCCAGTGGAAACTGCAAGGCGGCATGCACCACAAAATGCGTCACGCGGCTCTGGCTCACCAGCAGGATCTCGGAGACGTGCGTGTATCGGGGGTACAACAGCGGACTGCCATCCTCCACAAGCGGCGTTCGCCGCCCTATGAATGGCGACTGCGACAAAGAAAGGGAGTCGACTGTTTGCACCATCGAAAATTGGCCATACGCGCTGGGCAAGACGCACAGTGGTCTTGACAAGTCTTCCGATATGCGTCCAGAGGCTCACCTTCCTCTGACCACGTTGCTGCTGCGCTGAGCCGCTCATGCTGGGATCCTTGTTCACGAGCCTTCGCGCAAATGGCGGCCGATATGCAGGAGAAAGGTTAGGGAAGCGCGGATCCGCAGCAGATGTCTTGTGCGGCTCTCAGATGCACTGGTGAGAATCGAGATGGATACACCTTTTCAAAACGTGCTGAAAACCCAAGCAGACTGCTTCTTGTCGTACAACGCCTTCTTGCTGCTGTGTACGGTGGAAGTGGCAGGCTGAAAGGCCCTTCCATTCACAGGGCTTCTTTCACGTTGAAAGGCCACTGCTGTGAGAGTGCTCTGTCTGCTGTTTGCCCAAGCTGGTTTCAACTCGGTCGAATTCACCCATCACCCATCATTGACATAACAGTAAAGTCAACCGTGTAACAACTTTGGGGTCACCGAGTTGCAAAGTTCTGAATTGTTCACCGCGAGCGATTTCTTATCATTTCACCGCGAGCGATTTCTTATCATAGATGCTTAGCCCATCAGGTCAATATCAGTCAGTCTCGAGTGTCATCACGAGCAATCAGTGGCGCAGCACGAAGATTCCGATGTCGTCCGCCTGTGGCGGCGAGTCGAAGGCCGCCTCCGGCACCTTCTCGCAGCTGGAGAAGTAGTGCGGCAGGCGCTCCCAGAAGAGCGCCGAGGTGACCTCGCTGCGCACGTAGATGGCGATCGCCACCAGCGACTCCGGCGTCGAGAAGCTGCGCAGCGTGGACAGCAGCGGGTCCACCAGCTCCTCGGCGTACAGCTGCAACACAGCAGCGACAACTATATCGATTATAAGTTGATGGAATTGTCACATTGTGCATCACGCCATGACGCTGGTCTGCAAGCCCAGCCTGAGACGGCCATAGCTGCTGAGCATGTGATGCGGTGCGCAGAGCAGGTGCTTTACGAGCATTCAGCAGCTTGCTGCAAGAGAGACTCGCCACGTCCGCAACGAGGACGACCTCGTACGGCGGCTGCAGATGGTCAGCGCCCTGCCGCCAGTCCATCTCGCACGTCCGAACGGCAGTGCGCCCGTCCCAGCCTCCCTCTGCTGCACCACCACTGGCAGTCGCGTCGCCCTTTGCACAGATCGCTTCCGCCGGCTCTGCTGCCGCCTCCGCAATCAGATCCGCCGTCGGCGGCAGGCTGGCCTCGACATTCTCCCGCAGCCGCTCCATGCACTCATCAATGTCAGTGATCACGACCTGCGGCACAGATTGCTGTGTTCTCAAACAAAATTTCAGAGGGCAACAGTCGTCAAGTCATCTCATCTTGGACATCTATTCGGCATGGGAAAATTGACTGGAAAGCAGGACCCACCTCTCGAAAACACGCCAGATGCGTCGCGACAATGCCAGGAATGCCGGTCGCTCCAGCACCCAGCTCGATGCATCTGGTGCCGTGCCAGCGCTGAGGGTCAAAGGTCTTCTCGCAGCTGCATAGCACCCAAATTGCTCAGCTGTAGGCAGTGGACCCGTCCTGCTGTGCCGCGCCTATTTGCAAACTCAGTTAGCATACCTGAGCCAGCGCGCCATCAGCACCGCGCCTTCCCACAGCGTTCCTCCTGTTGTCGGAAAGCCGGAATCAGCCCCGAGGTTGCGACTGTAGGGGTGCAGCGTTCATTAGCAGTCGTGCCGTCAGGCGGCAGCGTCACTGCATTGAGCACATGCAAAACCCACCGATCCCAGCTCCCCATTCCTCCTCAACCTTGACGTTGATCTTGTTCACCTTGCCAAAGGTGAGCCTTCGCACCCACATGCTGTCATCGCTGTCTGACTCATGTGATGCACTCGGCGACGACATGATCGAGCTGCCGCACGCATGATCTAAAGCCGCGAGGAATGTCTGTCTACGAAGCTAATGACATCTGAGACGCTTCGAAGGGTCGGTCACGGGCGTACGCGCAAAGACAAACTTCTGCACCTCGTTCGAGCTGGTGCATGCCATGTGGCCATGACTCAGAGATCGCCTGCACATGCACGCATCCCTGCAGGTGCAGGAGCATTTTCTATGCGACATTGCATGCACAGACATGCATCTGTCAGCATGACAGAGTCACCGCCGATGCAGCTGAGGCACCTGAGCGTGGGGTGCAACCGGGTAGCAGAGTGTTTGGACTGGGGTGCACACGGCCTGATAGCGTATGGCGCCCACAATCAGGCCATCATCTACGACCCAGAGGTGTGTTGATCATGTTCCCATGAGCCTGCTGATACACATTATGATGCGCGACCAGCAGAGGCTGACAGTGGCTGTTGACGGCAGGCCGCCGCCGTGCGCGCGAGCCTCTGCGGCCACAAGGGCAGGGTCAACTGCCTGAAATGGCTGGGTGGAAAAGGTGTGCTGGTCACTGTCCTTGTGCACGTGTATATCTGCCACACTTCGCTTGTTGTAGCTGGGGGGCCAAGGTGATGATTTTCGGCATGCGCGCAGGCGCCGATGGCAGCCTGACGCTTGCCACGGGCGCAGCCGACCAGACGGTCATCGTCTGGCGCGTGCAGCTGCACAAGCCGGAAGAGCCATGGCAGTTCATCGCGCGCCTTCAGGTACTGCACCGATCACAGCGTGCCGCTGGCTGTCTTTGCTGCTTGCCGGTGCCAAGTCCAATGCCGTCGTGCTGGAGGATGTGCTCCTACTATAGTGCCTGAATGGCGCACTGCTTTTCCTGCATGCTGCAGGAGCACGAGGGGCCGATAAACAGCCTGGCGGCGCAGCAGCTGACGGACCTCAGCACGCTGCTGCTCAGCAGCGCCGGCGACGGCCGCATCTGCATGTGGCACTGCGGCACGGGCGGCGGCGCGGCGTGGGCGCTACGCCAGAAGCTCAGTTTCGGCATCCAGCTGCAGCTGTGCGCGGACGTCGTGCAGCTGCCTCATGCGCCAGACTGGTGAGGGCTGATACTGGCATGTATGATGGTAGTCGTTCAGCAACTGCTGTCCGAGCGTGCAGGGTGCCGCTCGTGTGCAGGACAACATCGCTGAAAGCAGCGCCGCTTTCGGTCAACTCAGCATGTGCGAGCCTTTCTGACAGAACCTGCCTCTCTGGCGCCGAAGGCTGCTGCTGGCGTGCGGCGGCGTGGACGGCTGCGTCCGGCTGCTGCTGTGCGAGCCCGGCATCGGCGAAACTCGCCAGGTCAGCAAGCTGTCGGGCCACCAGGACTGGGTGCGGTCGGTGGCCTTCCGGCCGCCCGACGCCAGCGACCCCACAGGTGGGTTTTCACTGCCTGCTGAGCCGCTGGTGGCAGGCCCCTTATAGTAGTGAGAAGTTTCAAGACCACCAAAAGCCTTGGCATGCGCTTCCCACTGCCAGCCAGCCTATGTGGCTAATTAGATGTTGTCTGCGACTACAGGGCGGCTGCTGCTGGCGTCAGCGTCACAGGACAAAAACATCAGAATCTGGGCGATCGTGCCCGAGGAGCAGGCAGACGCGGTCACCGCCACGCGCATCGACGCCGAGCAGCCGATGCTGCCCGCAGTCATCTCTAGGTGGGGCTGCTCAGCACAGTTAGCCGTCACAGCCATTTGCCTGCGGCATAGACCTTCCAGGAGGCTGCTGCATTGCCTGGAGACCCCTCCACATGGCAGTCCAGCATCCATTGCATTTCTTCTCTCTCGAAGCTTCGCGCATGCTGTCGTCAATATCAACTATTGATTGCTCACCCTTCATCAGCCTTCCGAGCTAGCTCCGATGACTCCGGTTGATTTCAACTCGACCAACATTTTGCGCCCAGGTACGCGCCGAAGCCGCGCTTCCAGGCCGGCGACGCGCGCCTCACCGCGCTGCTGGAGTCGGTGCTCATCGGCCACGAGGACTGGGTGCACTCTGTGGCATGGCAACCGCCGGCGCCGCCGCCGGCGCAGCCGCAGGGCTCTGCAGCAGAGCGGCAGGTGGCGGGGGCCCAGCCGCACCCGCCGCCCTGTCTGCTGTCGGCGTCCATGGACCGTACAATGATGCTGTGGCGGCCCGATGCTGCCACAGGTGTGGCGCATTTCATGAGCAGCCGATGCAGCCTGCCATGGTTGCCGCGTGGCAAATGCATTTCCGCTGCGATCCCGAGCAGCAAGCTGACATCTGTGTACTGTGACCTTGAGCATCATGTTCACGGTCAGCTGAACTGACCCTAGAAGGTCAGCAGTCCTTGTGAACCGTCGCAGGGCTGTGGATGAGCGAGGAGAGCGTGGGCGACGCGGGTGCCTCGCACCTGGGCTACTACAGCGGGTGCTTCTCGCCCGCCGACGGCGGCCGCTCCATCGCGGCCAACGGATACACCGGGGCGCTGCACATGTGGCGGCGCTCCGGCGGCGGCACTCAGCTGCCGGGGGACGGTCCAGGCGACGCGAACGGCGGCCTCAATCGGAGCGGCGGCGGCGGCGGCGAGGAGCACTGGGTGCCGCGGCATGCGGCGGGCGGCCACTACGGCGCGGTGGTGGACATGTGCTGGGGCTGGGGCGACGGCGTGCTGCTGACGGGCGGCCAGGACCAGACAGCGCGCGTGTTCGCCAGCCTGCCGAGCGGCGGCTGGTGCGAGGTCGCCCGCCCGCAGGTGCGCTTAAGCCATGCGTTCTGGGCCAAAGGGAAGAGTGATGACAGCAGCAACGCGCCATTCTTGCTGGACTCGAGCATTGCCAAGCGATCTGCAAGCACCAGACAATGCTGTGCATCTCTTGGGAGCTGCACGTGTGCGGTGCAGTGGTGCAGGTGAGCCTGCAGCCTTGTCGACTTCGCACGGTCGAGGTGATTGAGTCTACGACGATGTCACGACAAAGTTGTTATTTACCATTCCAATGCACCCAATCGTTAATGATTAAAACCATTGATTTGAAATCATCAGGTGCACGGGCACGACTTTAGCGCGCTCGCGGTGCTGCCGGGCTGCGACGCGTACGCCGCCGCCAGCGAGGAGAAGGTGGTGCGAGTGATGGCGGCGCCGCAGGTTTTCTTCGACACCCAGCACCTGCTGTGCGGGCAGCGCCTCCAGTGCGGCGACGGCGGGGGCGAGGTGCGGCGCACTTGTGTGGTTCGGTAGCTACCTTGTGCTCTGGTGTGAAGTGTCCATGAATCCTCCTTTACGATTATTTGATATTGTTTGCTCACACACATGTTCTTCATATATTCGTAGTGACAACGTTTAGGTGTACTGCCCATGTGAACGACTCTCTCCAGTTCTTTGCGCACAGCCGCGTTCCCTGCAACTCGGCTCAACTGCCTGCTCTCAACAGGTCATCTAATGAGACAACCACTGACGTCGACTGCGGATTCCTGTTGCCCTGCAACTGTTGCAGGCGGAGCATGCTCTGGGCGGCGCGGTTGCGGCGCTGGGGCTGTCGCAGAAGGCGGTGTATGCGGACGACGACGCCCCGGCGCCCGGCGACGACGGCAGCATGTTCGGCTACGCCAACGGCTCGGACCTGGCCCCCAACCCGGCGCCCTCCGCCTGCGCAGGTGGCTGTCACGCTGGTGCTGGCTGCGCCCCATGTCCCTATGTGCACATCCCCTGCACCACCTGCCCCTGTGGAGGACCGCTCTCGGCTGGATTTTGGCGTGGATTGTGCCATGCTGCTATTGCGACTCTGATGCCCCTCAAGATCCTGCTGGAACTCGACCTACATCTTACATACCCCATGGGCCACTTCTGCCATCATTGCAGAGCCGCCGCTGGAGGAACACCTGTGCCAGAACACGCTGTGGCCGGAGGTGCGCAAGCTGTTTGGGCACGGCAACAACGTGCAGGCGCTGGCCGCGCACGGGCCGCTGCTGGCGTCCGCCGCCGAGTCCAAGACGGCCGACCTGGCGGACATCTGGCTGTGGGACACTCAGGCGAGGATGCGGCAGCCGTGAGCTTGTGGTCTCGCGGCAATGTCTGCGGCGCGGAGTTCACGAGGCTGGCACTGCGCCTCGGACAGCGCTGCTGCTGTTGCAATGGATGTTCAACGATTGCAGCAACTGCAGCTGGTGCCGTGTACAGCACTTGCATTGATGCCACTTTGCAATCACACATTGAATGAAGCTTCGAACATTCGAGAATGTATTACATTGAAGGTGCTGGGTGCGCGCAGAGCTGGGCGAGCAGGGGGCGGCTGGCGGCGCACACGCTGTCGGTTACGCAGCTGGCGTTCTCGCACGACGGCAGCCACCTGCTGTCGGGCTCCCGTGACCGCAGTTTTGCGGTGTTCCGCCGCCGCGAGGGCGATGTCCCGCCAGGTGCGCATCAACTGCAGACAATACAATGTGGGCAGCATTGGCTTTTGCAGCCAGGCAGCTAACCCTAGGTCCACCCTCTGTGTGTGTGCGGGGTGTGCATCTGTGAAACACGTTTCCAGCACAGGTGTTAGGCGTTGCCATGCGTCGCTTCTCAAGACATCTTTCCAGCTAGAAAATCAACTCACAATACCGCCTGCACATCCGGCCCACACCCCAAATCCCTGCAGGCGTCGTGCCATTCGAGCTGCTGGCCAAGGTGGCGCGGGCGCACCAGCGCATGGTGCTGGGCGTGGCCTGGGCGCCGTCGGACGTGCTGTTCGCAACCGCCTCACGTGACTGCTCCGTCAAGCTGTGGGCCATGACCTCCTCAGGTGACGTACTGAGCACCTTCTGTCAGTGTTTTGCAGGAGTGACCCATTGACCCCAAACCTCTCATGCTGTCAAATTGAGGAGGTCTGTAGTGAGCGTTAGGTCCTCATACCTGTGTAGTTCCCAATCAATCACCTGGCTCAATCTCGCTGCCACCTTGCAGGAGTCGCACCAAAGCCCTGCGCGACAATCTCGCTGCTGGCCGCGGCCACGGCCGTCGCTTTTGCGCCGAGCCCCAGCGGCGGCGCCGACGGCGCGGCGGTGTCGCACCTGGCGGTCGGCCTGGAGGACGGTGCACTGCAGATATGGCTGGTGGCGCAACAGGCAGACGGCTCTGCAGCAGACGGCGCCGTCAAGGTGTCAGCGAGCTGTGTGTGGAGTGCGTCTCGCTTCGATGCGCACGCGGCGCCGGTCCGGCGCCTGTGCTGGCGGCAGAGGGAGGGCCGCGTGCAGCTGGCCACGTGCGGCGAGGACCATGCCGTGAGGATTTTTGAGGCCGTGCTGTGATTGAGGGTTGCTCAAGGGACGCGAACAATGGCAGTTGTGGCGTTCTGCCCATAATCTTTTCAGGATTTCAGCTTTAAGCTCCTGAGAATCAGATGTGCTCAACGGACGCCCAAGCTGACGAACAGTGCCAACACGGATCGGGCAGACTCTTGGCCGCCTTGCAGTGCCCCCTCGAAGCAGCCTCGCCCGTCTGCGCGACTATCTGCCGAATGTGTGAACGAAGCCTGATGAATATGTGTTGCCAACCGATTGGCTTTTGGTTTCTTATTCAGTCATCATCCAGGTCCGGCAGGTCCTCCTTTGAGCGCATCGTCGCCGGCACTGCACAATACCAAATGCACGGCTCAGCAACCAAACAAACAGTGACGAATGTCACCATGCCGCAGAGTCAGGGGTTCATGCCACAGAGTCAAGCCTGACACATGGCGCAACGATTGAGGCAACTGCAGAACCCACCCCCGGTGCGGAACGGGTTCAGCAGGATGGGCGCGTCAGGGGCGCCCTCCATATCCTGTGCACACACACAGGGATGGATGATCAGTGTTAGGTTCCATGAACTGCACTGGGACATTCGGTTGTGCCAGGGCACGGAGCCAAGAGGAGTAGACGCCTTGCGATTGCGTCCGCACTTTTGAGAGGTTGAGGAGCCGCGTCTTGGTTTCCCACTGCTTTGAGCCTGCAAACGGCGCAACAAAGCTTCGGCGGCAGGTTGCAGGATCCAGGTCTGAGTGGTGTCGAGCAGAGCAAACCAGGGAGGAGCAAATGCATGCGCGCCGGCAATGGCTTGTCCCGCCGCCAATCCGCGAAGCAGACCCAAGAGAGGTGATTGCCTTACCCGTTTCCGGAGGCGGGTGGCCGAGGAGGTGCACCTGCTAGTTTGAAAAAGGAGACTCAGCGCGCCGAAACCGTAGGCCCTGCCGACTTGCGATTGTAAGATCACAATGGCGGTGCGCTGCCGGAGCACGGACATGTGCGCTCACCTGGGTCTGCCACACCACGTATGCGAGGGGGAACGATGCCGCAAGGGCACCGAACACCTTAGCCTGGCTCACTTTGCCTGCAGCCATCGGTGCACGACACTTTCGCCCGCCCAAGAGTGAGGGATGGCCGTCCTTTTGGAACAGGCCTGATGTGTCAGCCAAGCCGCGTTGGCGTCGGCGTGCGGCACGATCAGCTGCAGGTGCAGCTGTCTGGCGCTGAGTTGACTATGTGAGCGTGGCTTTATGTGCTCTGGCTGTTTGGCAGACGCTGCGTTTTCGCAACGAGGTGCTGTTTCTACAAGGGGGGAGAACAGCGGATGGCACCTCTCTGCTCCCCAAATGGCAGCTCGCACCGTGCCTTCACCCAAAAACTGTTTCGTGCGCAACCTGACGGCTTCCTGGTTGCTGCGGCGCGCGCGCGCACGAATGTGTCGACCAGGAGAAAGCCACCCATCAGCTTTGTGAGCACACTCCAGTCTAGCAGCGTGGCTTGCGACTTCTGAGGGTCTGTACTGGTCTCAATGGAAGACTTCACGCTCACGACTTGTCTGGGCGCTGCTGTCTGCGACTGTCATGCCGATGGTCCTGGCAAAGCTTGATGCTCGTCTTTTAGCACTCGCAGGAGGCTTTGAGTGAGCCCTTGGTGGGGATCATCAGCACCTTTTGACACATTTGGTTGACTGGACGCGGTCCTTGAGAGGGCCGACAGGCCAACACAGTCTGCCGCGCAATGGAGGTGCGCACCGCGCTGCTCAGACCGCAATCTGGATGCCCGTGCTCCGCTTGAAATGTGACCCAAACTGAAGCAGCGCTATTCACACTTGTGCAGCTCCATCACAAGCTGCGGCGCGACCCGAACTGGTGCGTTCTTTGCTCACAACATGTCTGCGACGCAGTATGTCTGCGCGCTTTGGGTGATGCCATGACATGACGCCCTGAGCCCTTCTGATGCTCGATGCCCCATGACCCTGCAGGCACCCGAGCGCATGCAACATCTGTGGCCAGGTCCGTAGACGTCTGCTGGACGAATGTATCAGCCTGTGGTCGATCATCACCTGCGCAAAGCACATCTTGCGCACTGCATGTCCCATTGTGTCGCATAAAGACGAAAGCGCTGACTGTGCTCCACTCTCTCCCCATGAACAGCTGGGGCACCAGGCGGTCAACTGCACGAATGGCACCATCAACTGGAAGCAGATTTACGGCGACGATGCCTTCCGGCTGAAGAAGCCCATCTACGAGTCGGACTACCAGGCGCTCAGAAAGACAAAACAGGTGGACGTGGAGGACCTGGAGAAGCGCGCCCGCCAGTACGCCAAGGTGCGCGCCCTGACGTTGAGATGCTGGAGTGGGTGCTGGAATAGGCGTCGGAGTGTTGGAGAGTGTTGGGCTTGTACGTGCACATGATAAACAATGAGCGCCACATGGCAGTTGGGAGATGCAGCATAGGAGTGGGACTCGCACATGATGAAGGCGCCACCCTTCTCGAGGCGTTTGAAAGAAAAGTCAATGCTGACTGCCTTCTCATCATGAACGCAAAGCGAACCCACACGTGGAACATCCCTCCGATCTCGATCGCATGCAAGCAAAGCAGCACCAGATATCAATGTCGATCGAGGTTTCGAGGTTTCCGTGGATGTGAGTGCAGATGCGGGCGGAGTCGATGGGCATTGACTACGCCGCGATGACTGCCAAGGCGGCGCAGATGCTGAAGGATAGCGAGGCCGCGGCGGGCGCCGCCGGCGCGGCCAATGGCGCCAAGGGGCCGGACACCCCTGCGGATGGCGCTGCGGCTCCGGCGGCGGCGGCGCCGCCAGCGGCGGCGAAGCCAAAGACGGAGGAGGGAGAGCTGCCGCCCGGCTGGGCGCGGGCGAAGGACGCACAGGGGCGCACTTACTTCTGGCACACGCAGGTGAGAGCGTGTTCTTCGGTTTCGCCGCGCCACATCGTTCACAGTTCACATCCGGCTGCCAGGCAGGGACAGCAGGACTGCTGGCATTGCCGCTGGCCGCGTCACAGCCGCTTCGCGGTCTGACTGCACTGACCTGTGGAGCTTACGAGTGCTGCTGTGAACCCCCTTTGATGGGTTCCTTCTTGTCCAACGCAGACAAAGCAGGTGCAATGGCAAATGCCCAAGGCTTGACGCCTGAAGGAGGACGGTGTGGGGGCTGAGTACGCCTTGCAGATGAGCTGTGGGCGCAGCCGGTTTTGCGCAAACAGAGGCTGCCGTCTTGCTTTCAAGGCTATGTTGCGTGACTGGGCCCGCTACCGAAGGTTATCATAGTGGCCGAGTGCTTTCAGCAACAGCGACACCCGTGATACGGCAAGGCTTGGCATGCCCTGCCTGAACGTGCATTCCCCACAGTCAGGAGTTGGCAGGTTGACCGCAACATCACGAGCTGGATTGAACGTACTGGTACAGTTCGAGACACGATGATTTGTTGGCGGATTTGCTTGATGCTCATGCATCTTGTTGTACAGAGCGACAGCTTGATGCTCATGCATCTTGTTGTACAGAGCGACAAGATTACAACACCGCACAGCGACTTCCGCACTTAGATATATCACAGCGAATCAATGTGTCCAAGCAGATAGGTAACAAAAATAAACGACAGACCGACTTGAGCTGCCTGCTGATCCCGTGGCAACATGCCAACAATTGTCTGTCAGGCGCCTTGCATTCGCGCTGGACCCCTCGGACAGCCGCGGCGCAACTACTTTTGCGCCACGTCTGCCAATTCAGATGCTGACAGGGGGCGTCAGCCGTGCTGGCTCTCAGCAGAGCAGTATGAATCGTCTGAGCTTTCCACCTCCAGACGGTCCAGCTCCTCTGCTGTCGCCAGCACGGCAGCATCTGCCGCCGTCGCCGTCGCCGTCGCCGTCGCCGTCGCCGTTGGCGGCGTTGCGGTCTCTGCCTCGTCTCCGGCCGCTGCTGCCGCTGCCAGCTCTGAGGCCTGTTGCGCCGGCTGGGGCGCAGGCGGCGTCGATGTCTTGGTCTTGGGGGAAGATGGGGTGTCTGCCTCGCCTGCTGTTTCCAGGCCCGCTGCGGCTGGCGTGATCGCCGCAGCGCCCCTGGCCGCTGCAGGGCTGCCGCTAGGTGCTGCCGCTGCTGCCTCTGCAGGCTGGCCGCCGCCCGGAATTGCGGCGCCTTGTTGCGGCGCCTCGGGTTGGGACTCGGCAGGTGCGGTCTCTGCCACAGCCTGCGGCACAACCTCTGGCGGCAGCATCTGCGGCAGTAGCGCTGCGGCGACGGCCGCCGGCGGACCCTGCGGCTGCGCCGCCACACTCACTGGCAGCTGCTCTGCCGGTGCCTGCAGCTCGAAGATGATGGGCTGCTCCACCGACTCGTGGACAATAATGTCGTCATCGCCAGCCGGCAGGACCACCGGCATCGGGGCGGCCAGCGGTGGCGGCGCCGCCTGCAGCGGTGGCTGCGGCAGCGGCAGGCCGCCGTCGCCGCCCCTGCCCTGGCTGAGGCGGCTGCGCCGCCGAGTGCTGCCGCGCTGCAGTGCAAAGAAAAAGCCGCTCGTTGGTTGGTGAGGTGTGAAGGAAAGTGAGTGGTGGCTGCGCAGGTGACTTTGATGCAAGTGTGCAGGCATGACATGATGTACTTGTGTCTTGCTTTCAACTGAGCTTGCGATGTGTTCAATGAGATGAGGGGCAGATGCACACCTGGTTCACGGCGGACGGCGGGTACTGCTCGTCGAGGATTGACGAGCTGGAGACGGTGCGCACTGAGGTGTCCCCCACCGTCGTGCTTGTCTCCGACATGCCTGCCGGGTTGGTAGCACTCGTCAGAGACATGGCATCACAAGTTGTCTGTTTCACTGTGGCACCTGACCTGGACAGCCAGCTCTGCTCTTCCCGAGAATTTGAGAGGCGCTGTAACAGACATGAGAACTGCCAAGAGCAGCACCTGAGCCTCGCGCGTCTGGTCCCATCATGGCCTGCGTCAGCGGCATGGGCGGCAGCATCGGCATCATCATCTGCGGGTACATCGGGTACGGCGGGTGGCCCGACATGGGCCACTGGTGCCCCTGCGGCTCGGGGTGATGGTACCTACAATGCCAGCATGTGGGTATGCTTAGCATGATTGGGGTGGCGGAGTGTACAAATATAGATATGATGCAGAAGATGCACAGGCGATGCAGACGATATGCAAGGCAACAATGATGTGCACAATGGCAAGAGGGTGAGAGAAGTAACCCGACGCACTTGCAGCTGGCGCCGAAGCCGCAGCGCATGTGCTTGGAGTAGAACTGGCACTCTAGCTGGCCTGCACACAGAGGAAAGTGAAACGCTCAAATGCTCATCCAGAATCGGGTGTTGGGCACAGCAGCTTCTCATCATGCACGACTCCCACAGCATCGAAGACACAGACGCTCACCTGGACGCAGCGGCAGCCCGAGCGAGTTGAGCATCGCCATCGACATGCCCGGCGTGGCATGCTGGAACTTGCACCTATTTAGATGGTCACAATAGGAGTGTGATGTCAGTTCTGGCAATGCAAAGCAGAGCCAAAGTAGGATGAATGCAGCAAATGCAGGACTGATGCTGCAACGATTGCAGATGTTCCAGACAGGCTGCTAAAGTCGGTATAGCTTCTGAAAGGTTGCAGCAACTGAAAAGATATTGCTGATTGCACATAAGATTGCAGCAGAGCATGCAAGAGCAGCAGAGCCTTTACACACCTGTCGCCGTACGCACAGGTGCCCGTCTTCAGGAAGAAGGCGCAGGGCGCATGTGCATTGCTGACGTCCTGCTGCGGCGGCGGCGGCGCCGATGCCGGCGGCGCCGCCGGTGCCGCGGCGGGCCGCTCTCCCAGGTCCTGGGACAGCGACCGCACCGAGGAGCTGCTGACGCGCTTGACGCTGCTGGTGCTGTTGCTGCGCACGCCGTTGCCGGGGATGAGGAACTGCTGCCGCGGCGGCGGCGGCCGCTCCGCCTGCAGAGGCGCCTGCGCATGCGGATACATGCCGCCGGGCGGCATCATGCCCGGCGGCGGCATGGTTCCGGGCATCTGCGGGGGAGTGTGCATGCCGCCGGGCATCATGCCCGGCAGCCGCATCATGGGCCGCTGGCCCATGCCCGGCCGCTGGCCCAGGTCCGCGTACCCCGCCGGCGGGCCGTACCACATGGGGGGCTGGAAGCCCGGCTGTGGGAACGGCCGCATGCCCGGCTGGAAGGACATGGGCGGCGGCTGGTGCGGCATGAAGCCGCTGGGCGGCTGGCCCATGTGCTGAGGCGGGGCCCCGTAATAGTATACGAACTGCTGACCGTAGCCCGGTTCCAAGTCCGACGAGCCCGGAGGCGGAGGCATGTGCTGCGCATTGTGCTGGCTGCGGTGAGGCTCCTGATATGAGCCGGTGCGCTCCATGGAGCCGAAGGCGTCCGCTGCCAAGCCTCTGCTGAAGGCGACAGTCATCGCATAGGCACTAGGCCCCGGGCGTCATCGGCGCGCCATTCCGGCCTGACACGAGGTGCGCGAGTGAGTGGCGGATCAGGTGGTGTGAACAATCACTCATTCGCCGGTCGCGATCCCGGCATGCGTCGATTCATGCCACTGCACTTCGGGCGTGAGCCGACTGAGCTACCCCCGTCAGTCGGCCCCAAATTGGCGGATGGTGCCCAAAACAGGCGGGCGCAGCTGCCAAAACCTTTCACACAACCTTTTCGGCAAATGCTTCGAGTGTCACCTTCTGCTCTCGGGGGGTTGAGTTTACAGCTGGAGCGCCAGACGTGACGTATGCACAGGTGGATGCCCGGCGAGTCGGGCCTGGGCGAGCGTGCGGAGGCCAGGCTGCAGGGGCTGCTGCAGGGCTGCCGCAACGGCAGGTGATCACAATTGCCACAATTGTCACAATTGCCGGAGTCTGAGGTTGTTGCTGGCAGATCGAAGTGGGACGCTGTCGGCGGAAGTTACCTATGCGTCAAGCGGGTGTGGTGCACCCGCTGCTTTCTGGCGTGCAAGACCTAGAGGGAAGCGGTTGCTTTGCTGCGATGATATAGATTCGATTGTATTTCTCTGCTAGTTTGGATGCAATGTGGCGAAATCACGCAACACAAAATCGCCCTCTGACTCACGAGTCCACCGTGGACAACCCGTCAAATTCCCGCCACTTGTTTCCCAGAAAAAACGCATCATGCACAACGCGAGTCCTTGCTGGCTGGCATCGAGGGTGCTGCCATCTTATTGTGTTTGAGCAAACGTACCAGGCTTCATTATACGCCTGTTTGTCAATAGTGTATGCCAAGGAAAGAAACTTAGTTTCGAAAGGCGAGGTGCAACCGGAATTCGGATGAGCTCTGTGCCTCCGCATCAGCACACAGGTTATTTGTATCACTGATTCAAGGATTTCTACCGCCCCAGCCTCGCGCCCAGCTCCCAGACAATGATTCCAAAGTGATCGAAGAAGTCCAGGGAGGATGAACTTTAAATCGCTCAAAGCGGCGCTGGGCCAGGCGGTGCAGACTGGCGCAACATACGCCAAGGACCTGTCCTCCCAGGTGCGTGCATGGTGGGTTTCGGCGCCGGCAATACGGATGTCTGCAAGTGATAGTTTTTCGCCGCGCATTACACCTGCGGCATCTAATTGTCACAACACATGTACTGACCACAGGTTGTGGGCGCGAAGATCCTGCGGGACTATGCCGTCGGCGCCCAGACGTCCAGCGGGGGGCCGGGCAGCCTGTGGAAGATTCACACAGCGCGCTGCAAGCGGGAGGGCGCCGCAAATGCCCTCGTCAGCGTCTGGTTCCTGGAGAAGCGGCCGCCAGATGACATGCGGCATGCCAGCAGCCAGCGTTGGGAGGAGTTTCTGGAGCTATGCCGAAGGTGCGATCACGCCATGCGCTGTGGTCTTGCATCAGCGCTTGCATGCATAAAGACCCCATGTGTGCCAACAGCACGCTGCACCGCTTGCTGCCTCCTTGATGCATGCGCTTCGCTGACTCGCCGGCCTGTGCGCTTGTGCAGGGACGCCGCCAACATGACGCGCCTCAAACACCCAGGTGGGCCATCTGCGCTTGAGCCGCTGTTTGCTGAGGCGGAACAGAGTCTGGAGCCTCATGCTAGCCACTGTGGCCTGCAGGCATTGTGAAGCTGGTGGAGCCGTTCGAGGAGACGCGCAACCAGGTGTGAATGCCCTGTGATCACCTTGATGTTCCCAGCAACCTCGCCAGGGCAACATGGGATCACGGTCGGGGGGCGAGGGCGTCAGTGTCATTCCGGTCTGTGGCGCGGCATCGTATCGCTGGCGCATGC
>JAABUL010003422.1_pt1 | contig 23583 bp, 24 predicted proteins | sample 5559151 | NCBI WGS metagenome assembly JAABUL01 (sample SAMN10711876, study PRJNA513368) | rock metagenome | isolation source: Antarctica rocks | place: Antarctica: Victoria Land, Pudding Butte sud | reverse complement strand
GGCCCCCTCCTCGCCCATACTCCACCACCCTCTCATCCCCATCCCCCCACTCAGATCTTCCCCCGCGCCTCTTTTCCGCACCCTCTCTTCTCCATAAATGACTACCCCCTCAGCATCAACGTCCTATTCTGTGCATTCATCTTCGGAAGCTCAACGGGCGCAGGAACGGGCAGATGGCGCTGATTTTTGCTGCCAGGGTGAACTGTGCGGAAGAGGGAGATGTGGGTTTTGGGATGTGGAGCTCTGAGCGGGTGGAAGGATCTTCCGGGGAGAAGATGGGGTAGGGGCAAGGACGGGTTTGATTTGTCTAGGAGGGGCGTGACGAAAGAAGAGAGAAAGAAAAGAGGGGGGGTTGGTAGAGAGCGAAGGTGGGGGTTGGGAGAATGAAGCTTGGTGTTAGGGGGGAGAACGGAGAAGGGAGAGAAGGTGCTTGGGTGCTTGAGTGGAGTGGAGTGAGATGTGATTGGACAGAGAGCAAAAAACAAGGGGAAGGGTAGAAGGGGAAGAGCAGAAGGGGAAGAGCAAAGAGAAGGGGTGATTGGGGATTTTGAGGTTTGTGAGGGAGAGATTGAGTCTTTGTGAGGAGGTTGGGGGGGGGAATGATGGAATCGTTCTGTTTTCCTTTCGTCTTGATATCGGGAGAGGTGGGAAACGTTCAATGGATGATTGGGGGATGGTGGGAGGGGAATAGAGTAGGGAGGGTGTGAGTGGTCATGGCAGCGCAATCTATATACTTTATTGCTGGGATAGTGCAGAGGAGGAGGATCGTCGGAAGTCCCAATGAAGGATCGGATGTTGAGATGCTCTCTCAAATACAGACCATTATTCCCCTCCTCTTCTTCTCCCTCCATCCTCCAATCTTTACCCCCATCCCCTTTTCCTCTCTTCTCTCTTCATCCACCACCACCGCTCACCCCATCGTAATCACCGCCCTCCCCCTAACATTCCCACCCATCATCGCCTCATACGCTTCCGGCGCCTTGTCCAACGGCCACGTCTGCACCTGACACTCCACCCCCTTCAGCAGCGCAAACGCAATCGCCTCCTCGCAGTCCAGCGCATGCCCCGACGGCCATCCATGGACGGAAAGATTGCGTATGACGAGTGGACCGGAGGGGATGGAGATATCGCCGCCAACTGCAGGAATTCTTAGTCTTTCTGGAAAGAGGGGGTGTGGGATGGGGTTGGGATCGAAGGAACCCACCACCCAGAATCAGCATCTTCCCGCCCTTGTGCAATCCTCCTAACAGGCTCTTGACACCCTCCATGTCCGGCGTCGTGACTACGATCATCGCCGCGCCGCCGAGCTTCTGTAGCGCGGTCGCAGGGTCCTCTTTGCTTCCGTCGACGTACACATTCGCTCCAAGTTCTTTGACGAAGGATTCTTTCTTGCTGCTGCTGGATAGGGCAACGACCTTGTACCCCATTTTGGCGGCATACTGGACCGCACTGTGAATGCATCATACTTAGCGATGTATTACAGTCAGGGTAGGTAGAGAAGAACAGGTATCAGGTTTCGATTATCTGTAAAAGCCGAGAATAGGGTTTAAGGGAAAGGGATTGAGAAGGAAAACCAACTCACAGATGGCCTAGTCCACCGAGACCTTGCACCGCCACAACCTCGCCAGGCGAGATACGCAAGGAACGCATGCCCGCGAAGACTGTGACGCCGGCGCAAAGCAAAGGGGCGTACTTTGCGGGGGGAACGGAGGTGGGGACACGGACAACGGCTTCGGTGCGTAGGAGCACATATTCTGCGTCTGCAGGAGCGAAGACTTAGTGGCAAACATCGGACGATATGGGAGGGTTCGAGAAGACTTACATCCGCCGTCGCGGGTCACACCGTTGATCTCTTGGGTGTCGCACAATTGGAACTGGCCGCGGTTGCAGGCTTTACATGTGCCTGGGAGAGTGACGCAGTCATGAGTAATTGTATGAATCAATGGCGGTGGATGCAATGGGCGATTCGGGACGGGGAATGGGTACTGTACCGTCATGCCCGCCATGCCAGGCTGCGCCGACGCGGTCCCCAACATGCCATTTCTTCTCCGAAGGACCGAGGGCGACGACATCGCCAATAACCTCGTGGCCTGGGATGCGGGGGCTTCAGGTCAGGTTAGTCAAGGTTCCAGAGAGCTTTGTCTGTGCTGGCAAGATGTCACAATGCATCGCTCCAGCTTGGACCATGGCGTCGGAATGGCAGACGCCGGTTGCTAGGACTTTGATCAGGATCTGGCCTTCTGCCGGCATCTTCAACTCGATGTCCTCGAAGGTGAGAGGAGCGTTGGCCTCTTTGAACAGGGCCGCTTTGTACGTCTTTGGGAGGTTTGGCGCCATGATGGAGATAGTTGTCGAAGGTTGCTACGGTAGGCCGGGTGATTTCCTGAGATGGGTGCTCTACGGACAGGAGGTTATGTCATTACCCTCAAGTACTTCATTCCAAAGGTTAATTTCTAAGCAATCCGTTGGTAGGGTGGATATAGGAGATTACCGAACAGCTAACGCCGTTTCCCGGCTGCTCCGGGCGGACGTTTCCTGGCCAGCCGTCCATGATCTCCGTAGGTTTCCCAGACAGACGGTAGTGGCAGCAGTAAAGTATTTTGACCTGTAGACCAAAGGATCGACGTCACTCGCAAAAGTTGGGGATTTTCGGTTTAGTGATCGCCAAGACTTCGGGCATGCTGTCTGACCAATGAGCTTCGAGTCAGGAAAGGGAGGGGGCGATCTGCGCTACGCCCGATCGAGTAGTAGAGGAGGCCTCGGCTCATCGCCGTATTAGCAAATACCATTCTTAAGACATTGCAGTATTCGATGCTATTCAGCTCTGAAGCCAGCAGAGAGCAACGCCGTTGTCCGAACTCTTCAGGAGATTCGCACATCATTCGCTGGACTTATCAGCGAGACTGCGCCGAAAATACTTGAGGCGACCCGAGGGATTTCAAACTCTGCATCATGTCGCACATGCCGGATCAACTTGCATCAAAGCGCGATGTAGGGTAAAGTGAGCTTGTCCGCTTCCGGTATTGCTTAGCTGCTGGACGATCTGGACTGGCATGCGCGTGGCCAAAGTACATGTACTTTATCTCATGTCGTGATTTCCATGTGCGAGATACAAAGCGCATTGGCCCACCCAACAAATCCCCCGCATTGTGCTCTCTGGCTCTACCAGGCTCCAGGCTCGGCACCAATGGCCAGCTCGGAGGATACACGGGATGACTATCCTTTGACTCGGGACTACCACTCCATTGTGAGGTAATCCAAATATGCTCAACGCCAGAGGTACCATAGTTGATCAACGTAGACTCAATTCCCAACACCACCTATTCAAAGAAGAATTCGGCGGCCTTCTGAACTCGCACATATCACTTGAGAAGGATAACTTGAAGATAGCAGATGTCGGCACTGGCACCTGGTAGAGTCGTCTCCGTGCGCTCGCGAATGGCACATCGCTGAACTGACGCAACTCGGCCAGCATTTGGCCCATCGAGCTCAGTCATAAAATTCCATCCACGGCTTCCATCGACGCAATCGACATTTCCTTGGCGCAATGTCCGCCCCAGGAGTGGCTTCCGAAGAACATCAAGTTGATTGCTCACAATGTCTTTGTGCCGTTCCCAGATTCGATGCTTGGCAAGTATGATGTGGCGCATGTCCAGCTGTTTGCCACCGTCATCAAAGATAATGATCCTGCGCCGGTTGTCAAGAACCTTATCAGTCTCTTGAGTGAGTTCCAAATAATCATTTACTACTTAATTGCGTTGTGTATAGGGACGCACTTGGTTGGACTAGGCATCAGTATACTGACAGGGGAGGTAGAGCCTGGCGGTTGGCTGCAGTGGAATGATAGCGACATCAATGCCCATTGTATCGTCTCCGTTTCGGAACCACAGGCAGATATGAAGTGCACCCAGGACATGATGGCACTGATGGCAAAGCCAAGAAATTCCCAAAGAGATGTTTTCAAGTATGTAGAATACCTTTTGTAGCAGTGTCCTTCAAGGCCCCATTTTCTAGCCTAGGCTTCCTTTAATCGCTCTTCCAGCAAGAAACACCTGGGATAGCTTACATATGGACTCCTCAGCTGGGTATCCCAATTAGGCAACGTCTTCGTTCAGCAAGGCCTCGAAGCAGTCCAGTTCGAGCGGTTCCCTATCTCGGACCACAACAAAATGTGGGTTGGGCTGAACTGTTGCATGCTGGCCGAGGAATATTGTAGGACCCTCGAAAGGAACAGCACTTCCCCAGACATCGTCGCGAAACTTCAGAGCCTGCGCGAAACAATCGCAGGAGCAGCTGCCGCGGCTCGGCAGGGTGTTGCCGTCAGCCTTATACTGGTACAGGCAGTGGGTCGGAAGAGGCTTTGAACTTTGAGGTGGGTACACATCATAGCCACGCCAAGTTCATAAACAAGACAGTTCTGCGAATGGAGAGTCGGCCTTGCGCAAATGCTACTGGGAATCTGGGTTTATTTCTCACATACATGAGTGATATGTGTTTTTTGAGCACAAGACCAACGTTGAAGCCTGAACCGCATCGTATCGCTACTGAAGAAACACCGGCTGCGTTACCAACCTATCCTAAGACAATTCGCTACAGGTACATCCTTCTTCTTTCGGAACCCTCTTTTCCATTGGATCGATCTCTGCTCCGCTGCCATAGGTGTTGGTCTAATGGCTTTCGAATTACGGCTCTGAGTTCAAGGTAGATTTTACATCTCCCTATCTATTTTCACCACAATAGAGATTGAAGCTCTTTGCTTACGGTGTTCCGGCTTGTTGGGATGGATTTTCGCCGTGCGCAAGTAAGCGTCCACAAGATGCCGGCTCTGCAGGTTTTAAGTCGCTGAAGAATACTGTACAGCAACGGAAAGAACAACAATGCCAGACTTACACCGAGATTCAACAGTCTTCCCTCGGTCGTAATTGATGGAGGTATAACGTGACATAATGGTCGTGGGGGGTAAGCAATATGCTTGGCTGGAAAATCAAATAAGCATAACTCATTTCCAGCATAAACAATCCTTAGGTGACCGACCGTAGCGCAAAAGCAAGCATCTGAGCTGCGTAAGTGCTCTTGGTATCTGAGCAGGAGGCTATGCGCTAACCGTCTTCCCAACCAAGTCCTTCCTTCCGTAAATCACTCGAAATCGCTCTTCAAGCTAGGGTGACCAACAGTACAGCTATCGAAAAACGATTCAAAAAAATAAACTAACTGCTTGCGAGTCCCCTTGTGGTCGCTAGACGAGGAGAAGTCCTTCGAATGTGCTCGATTTCGGCACAGCGGCAGCTGATTGGTGTCCAGAACAAGGCACAGTGCAGCATGTTTCATGCGCACCTTGCTGCATTGCAGCAAGCGACACATTGCTAGCCGCCAGGCAGGGCGTCTGTGCGCACCATGTTATGAGAGAGCAACGGCGCAGACTACCCACCCACTTCGATCACTGGAATGCTTGTCAGCCAAGACCTTTCATCCACTTCCCGGTAGTTGGCTCCACCCTTGTGAAACTGCCCACACTTCTTGAGCATCTTCGACGTAAGTCTTCCAAGAAGTCACGATAATTGGCCATCCTTGTTGTCGCGTCACGTCACATCCATCATAAACAATGTAATGGCTCTCCTTCCTGCTCGCATGCTTGCTGGCCTCTGCTGGCTGGCTTGTCTACACAGGCTACTGTCTTTTCGCGAACTACTGGATCATCCGCAACATCGGTCTGCCTCTTCGGGTGGTTCCAATTAGCCCCGAGAACCCGCTTTGGATGATCGTTGACAAGAAGGTTTTCATCCCGATTTTTGAACGGTGGCCTTTTGGAACTGGAAGCTTTACTCGGTACAATTGGCGAGGATGGGAGTTCAAAGACAAAGCGCAGTCGCACCTAGAGATGGGAGATGCTTTCGTCCTGATTACGCCTGGGCGCAACTGGTTCTACCTATGCAACGCTGAAGCTTTGGCCGATGTCTTCCATCGAAGGGTTGATTTCCCGAGGCCCCTAGAAATCTTTGGTTTGAACAATCTCCTTGCTATTGATTGTTGCCTTGCCAACAAGTGTAGAAATGGTCAATATCTTTGGTCAGAATCTCTCAACGGTGCGTCTATCCTGCCGTTCCATCATGTGTGAAAAGATGACTGATTGTCGGCAGACCGATGGCCCACAGTGGCAACGCCATCGCAAGGCAACGGCGACTTGTTTCAATGAACAAAACAACGAGCTTGTATGGTCGGAGAGCTTGATACAGGCCCAAGGTATGCTCGAGTACTGGCGTGGTAAGCGTAAGATCAAAAGTGTGGCGGACGACACAAGAACGTTCTCCCTTCACGTCTTAGCCAGTGCTGGATTCGGTAAACGCTATCCATTCCAGGGCCATCTCGAGGCTTCGGCTGTAAATGTGGCAACAAGCTATAAGGAATCACTACAGTTGATACTAGATAATTGTATTCTGCTGATGGTCCTTGGCGAGAAGTTCTTGTCAAAGCCCTGGCTCCCGTCAAAGCTTAAGAAGCTGCATCAAGCAGTAGGCTCGTTTCGACGTTACATGACGGAGGTGTACGAAGAGGAAAAGACGTCGATCGCTGAGGGGAAGCCCCAGGCAAACAATCTCATGACATCTCTGATCAGGTCTGCCAGTCAAACGATAACAGAGCAAAAGGGAGGCCAGGACTCGAACCATGAAAATTGTGGCTTGACGGAGAATGAGATTTATGGTAATATCTTCGTCTTCAATTTTGCCGGACACGACACCACAGCGCACACTCTTGCATTCGCAATCGTACTCCTTGCCACCAAGCCGCTTGTACAGGATTGGCTGCATGAGGAGCTCAGATCTGTCTTGGGTGATGCTTCACCGAAGGCTTGTAGCTACACCGAGATTTTTCCCAGACTCAAGCGATGCCTCGCAATACTGGTGAGCAGACAGCGAACTCTATACACGGGCAGAAAAACTGCTGATGAAAAGGAACCAAGTTCGAGACTGTCCGTCTATACACTCCAGTACCAATCGCCAAATCGACAGGCCAGGAACCTCGAAATCTTCTCGTCGGGGATCAGGAAATAATGATACCTGCCAACACAATGGTAATTCCCAGCCATGTCGCCGTCCACACTCATCCCCGATACTGGGGTCAAGACGGTCTCGAATGGCGACCGTCTCGTTGGATCAAAAGTAGGGATGGGCCTCACGAGGAGGAGACGATGATCACGCCGGTGAAAGGTTCTTTCATCGCGTGGTCCGAAGGCATCCGCAATTGCCCAGGGAAGAAATTCTCCCAGGTAGAATTCGTGGCGGCTATGGCAACTTTGTTCCACGGATGGCGTGTCGATCCTGTACCGGAAGCGTCCGAGAGTATGGAAATGGCTAGGAAAAGAGTCACGGCAACAGTGGAAAACGAGACTGGTCAAGTGCTGCTGTTGCAGCTGCTACATCCGGAAAAGGCTGTTCTGACGTGGACCCGACGGTAGTAGCCTCATTTTGAAGGGCAGCAAGAGCTATATATCAGCAATCGCTATGTTTATCTTGAACTTAGTATGTTGTCGAGAAACAGAGCATAGGTCCTAGGAGAGCGTTGAGAGGAACGAACAAGTCTTCCATCACATCAGGCAGTTTCCTGACTTCTCCATGCTTAGACTTTGCCACTTTCTCGGAGTATCCCCCACTGAAGCTGCACTATATTCGCAAACCATGAACGCAAGTCATTGGAAGTGGCAGAATCAGCGACATCAACCGCACGGAGCATTCGGGCGCTCGAGCGCTTGCGCCAGTACGGCAGGAGTTTGCCAAGAGCTCTCGTACACGCTCCAAGCGTCAGTAGGGCGAACAGCCGGGACGACTCACTTAGCCGCCTACGGGGCGGGCATCACCCGAGAGATCACCCCTAGAGAGCCCCTTACCGACGCCCCCTTAGTCGCTAGAGCTATTTAGCGATCATGGGGGCGCCGGTTATCAGCCCAATCTTGGCAGCGCGAGAACTTCGGTACCCTCCTCCGTGGCTCAGACTCCAGTTTTCGATCGGGAGGCTATCGCAGAAAGTTGCAGTGGATCATGTGCATGATACTATGAGGCGTGGCGGCACCAGTACCCACTCTCATGTGGCATGGACCGAGGCATCGCCCCAGACTCCGTGTGGAATTTTTCTCCGAGTCTGCCTGCATAAGTCAATTCCTTCCAGGGTTCGCATTGGCTGTGTGCTCTTTCTACTGATTCCTCCAAGATCAATTATAATCCGGGAATGAGTGTGACCAGAGTTTAATGAAACGATTGAGTTTACAACGACGTGCTGTAGGTTGTCAAAGAAGTCCACTGCCGTGCTCAGGCGTCCAGAAGTCTTATCCCGACTGTGTGGAGCAGTCTCTTCCTGATAACGCATGTCATATGCACTGAGATCGTTTCCTCTAGTGGGTGTTCTTCTTGGCTGCCCAATGCCAGAATAGAGCTTGGCGGTATTTCGCTGCTGCAGGTGGCGATGGCTCGGTGTACCTCACTTTGTCAGGGATTTAATGTTTAGCCTCCTGATCGAACAAGTGGGTCAATGGAAGCAATGGACATAGTTGCAGCGCAGCTCCAAGATGTACACACTGCATCCATTCTGATAAATCTTTTCGATAAGTTCAAACTCATCTTTTCATGTGTGTTTTCTGCCCTTTTTGCACTCCTTCGAGCCTCCGGCATTTACTATTAGAGGACATGCATACAGCTGACTATATCAACGCTCACAGCTCTTCTGCCTAGAGCAATTTGTGTGTAACATTACATCAATTCTATCATTACCTATTATGCTGCTTGAATAGGGATCTTGCCACATCCACGATTCGAGTCTATCTCGTATCCTCGTATAACGATTGCCTTGAAGGGTAGAACATCTTTGTGTACACTTTGCTTTAATCCAGTTTAGGTGCAACAATTAACACCCTGCATCAAGGCACATCTTCGGCGCTGTTGCTCTTCAACCCTTTCAGCATACTCCTGCAGCAAGTAAATGGTCAATCACTGAATGCAAGCCCATCGAAGGGAGGATCTTCAGGAAATCAGATTCCAGCCACGCCCTTCTTCCACTTTTCCGTTGGCATACAAGCAGAAAATATGGTCGTAAGATCGAATGAGCAAATACTGGTCACGTTGGGCACAGCGCCCGAGCTTTATCAGATCAATCATTTCCACAATCAAATCGGCCGCGTCGTGCATCGCTTCGATGGATATACTAGTCTCTTTCGGCATTACAGAAGACTCAGGAGACGTCTTATTTGTTATTGCAAGCAATTTCTCCGGACCTCCAAACTGTTGCGGCTACAAAGGCTCTGTCAGCATTTTCGAACTCGATGTGCGCCAATTTTGGAACCACAGCAACACCACTCAAGGCACTGCCAAAGTATTCAAAATAGTTGATGTTCCGCAAGCGCAGCTACTCGATGGGCTCGCCCTGATCAATCAATCATTCTGACGGTCTTTTGGTAAGTGGCGACGCGCGAACCGGCATTTTCTACTTGATCTCCGTTCGGGAGCGGCCAGCCACTGCGGTATAGGGTGACCCACTCTTTGAAGGCACCTCGAACGAGGTCACTGCGGGACTGGCTCACGTGGGCATAAACGGCATGAAGTTCTATTGTGGGGATATATATTTCTCGAACACCGTCAAGGGGCTTTACGGCATGATTTCCATCGATCGTGCTACTGGACAGCCCACAGGCAAACCTTGCCTACTTGCAAATTATGGGACTTACGTCGCTGAATTCAGCATCGTTCCTTCGGAGATCAATTCATCTCGCAAGGCACAAGAGGTGTCCTCAACTAAGACCAATGGGTACCACTGCTGCCACGAACGCAACGATGTTATTGAGTGTGCTAGCTGGGGTGTACTCGAACGCTTTTGAAAGAACTGCACTTGATCGATGCACTTTGTACTCAATATTTGCTAGGCTAAATTCTGGGGTTGCATCAATCGATGTTGGGAAACAGGGTTTCTGTGGTTGATTCGAGCTCATCCTCTGCTGACCTAAGTCGTGGCTGGATGGCCAGATTTCAACTTTTTCCTAAGCTGGGTACAACGAATAGCCAGTAGACGCTCCCAGGGTGAAGGGTGGCGCTACAACTCTACTTATCAGGCTGTACAGGAAATGTGTGTTGCAGAAATTTGATGATTTCGCCGCCAATCCGTTCAATTACACTCACGAGCTGGAATACGCTCTCATATTCCTCGACGACCATCAAGTCTTTGACACGGACGCTTTGATCAGTGCTGGGAGCAAAACCCTAGCAGGTAGAAATTCAAAGCTTATCGAACGCTTTCTTCCCGAAGTCTTGCACAGCCGACACCATGCCTGTAGTCCAAGTTAAATGAGGCGAGTGTCCTGCTGGACATCGATAGACGGTCAACTCAACCCCCGCTCTTTGACTCTGCATAGCCACCATGCCCTCCTGATAGGTCGGCGGCAACGCCAAATCGTTCTCCGTCACCAAATAGGCACAGGGAATCGCAGTATAAGTGTCGTTCTCCAGTACCGTCGTGGCGACTTGTGATGCTGTGAGAGTTTGCTCGTAGCGTCTTGCTGTGTCTTCATCTAACCCATTGAAAAAGTACTTCGCGCCTTCCTTCGTCGATAGGAGGCCCTTGAAACCGTGTTTCTGACATCAGCCATACGTTAGCCGGTTATCGAATTAGGTTTGCATGCCAGGACTTTTGCGACTATTGTCCAAGGCTTTGGAGATACGCACATGGACGCGGCAGTACGGCGGTATTGTAGCTTTGCTTCCGTCTTTGGGCTGGAAAAAGCTATGCACGGACTCGCCCACAGGGACCAAGAACCCGCATGCGTAGAAGACCCCAATCACTCCTCCGGAAAGCCCTTTGGCTTTACGGGTCTTCGCTTGCAGTTCCGGGGTAGCTACCATTGTAGCGGTGAAGGCACCCGAAGAATGGCCAATTAGGAGGACGTACTTGTCGTGCTCGAGGATGAGCCGGTCTAGGATTTCTTCGACGACTTTTGCATCGTCTGCTGGCTGCGCATACCCATTTGGCGGCGGATCTCTGTCGTAATCTGGATTGGAGATGTCTCCGACGTCCAACAAACGGAGGTCAGATGAGGGCAGTTGCGGGCAGTGTGCCTCTATCCCTTCACTTCGCAGAGCGGCGACAAAGTGCTGATAGGGTTCGGGTGTATGATAGGAGCCATGGCATATGACTACTGAAAATGATTTCTCTGCCGAAGACATATGTGTAATCGCTGTCTCCACAGGAATTGGTCGATTTCAGTCGGTGAAGTCTTCTGTGATACAGTTGAGTGCCGTCGGACTGCCCACCACACTTTATCTTGTGGGCAAAGGTTATGACAGACCGGCCGGAGAAAGTGGGTCGTAAGTTAATTACGCCGCTCACGCCTTGTCTAATCATGGTAACACAGCATGTCGTTATCCGATCCCTGCTCGCGAGGCTAAGCTCAAAACTAGCTAGAGTGTTAGCCTCGATCCTAAGATTATTTCCGACCTGCAGCACGTTGCTAGCGCATGTAGAGTAGTGATGCACATCCATCATTTATCGCACCGCTTACTAGCGGTAATTACCGTAAATAACAGTAAATGAAAATCCGACGCACTAGTAGAGGGAGGAACTAGTAATAGTATATTTGATAATTTATAACAATAAATAGTTATTAAATCTAAGATTTACTGCTATCGATAAAGCTTCTTCTCTTTAATACAAAACAGAAAGACACTAAGTCTATTCGAATACTCTTCTACTATATCTTATGTTACTAGCGCGTTATTTACATATACAGGTCGGATCTCTCCTCATTTACGGTAATTACGGTCAGAGATTGTTCCTTACCGGTAAATAACCATCACTAGCTTGTAGAGTGACAGAAAAAAATAACCCTGTAATTTTCGCCGCACTTGAAAAGTTCACCTGCACATCTGCAACATCGCCGCATCATCCATAGTGGTGTCAAGGGTAGCAGTCGGCACCGAGAACAGGGAAAAGACGTCTCTGGATACCATTGTTTTAACGCTTCCAGCTTTCGGCAGATCTGCGTACTGTTTCCAATTGGCTGCAAAGATTTCTAGACCAGATACACTGTGCTACAAGCCCTCAATTAATTCTTGAGTTCTCCTAAATCTACTATCGATCAGAGGCCGTGCGGAGACAATCTCTCGAGGCAATCCGAAAAGGAATGCTCTCCGTCCTGGAAGATGATGCCATCGTGCCAACCATAACTCAGCCATGGCTTATAAAGGGCAGGGCAAAGACAAATGCCATTCATACACTCCAAAAATTTGAATGTCAGTCGATCACTCCCAACAGTGCGGAGTAACAGACTTCGAGCGGCAACTATACCAGCAAGGACGGCACTCAGTAGCACAGTGAAATTTCCTCCGCCCCACAAGCACCGACAGGCAGGGCCCCAAAATACCATGGGCATTGCGAAGCTCCATCTTGCAGGTCCACCACCCATTACTATTGGAACGGTTCTTCGTCCCCTCTACTTGTCGCCCGTTTGGTCGTACATATCCTATGAATGTCCCGTAGTAAAGATGATTGCTGCCAAAACAGCGAACTATCGCACCAACTTTGTATCGATTGGCAAGGGCATACCCAGAGCGACTTCCATACAACCCGAGGTGAAGCACACACAGCCGTTACGCAGCTCTTGTCGTCGCCGCCAAAATTGTTGTACCAGCACCTAAGACTACTAAGCTGAGTGACTGCCAGATGCCGCCAGTGAGCGTGCTCAGTGCTACTGCGACAGGGTACAGGGCCATCACGAGCTTCTCCGCCTGTTGAGATGTCATTCTGCGAAATGGCAGGGTCCTCCAAGGTTTGTTCGCCCTATCTTCTCTAATTGCAGAGCCCTGCAGGACAGGGGGGCTAGTGCCGGGGATGAGAGAGATTAAGGGGTCAATGCTTGGCCGTCTGTTATACTATTTAGTATGGCAATTGTCTATTGCACTTCTCTTTTTTCTTTTTTTCTTATTGTATTCGACTCTTTTGATTATTGCGTATATTATTATCTTTGTAGTTGTTTTTTTTATATTATTGTCTTGCAATTGTTTTTTTATATTATTATCTTACAATTATTTTCTCTATTTCTTACTTTATTCTTTTAATTGTTGTATTTTGTTAATATAATATCTTACAAAAACAAAGCTACTAATATTGTTGTTTCTAAGAAGATATTTAATACTTGTTATATATTTTGTATTAAAAAGTTTGTTTTTAAGATATAATTAAATACTTGTTTCGAATTAGAATTTAATATTTTATTGCAACAAATATTTAAAAACATCTTTTATTATTGTTAATTATTGTTTTTTTTTTACAATTTTCTTGTTTTTTACAATTTTCTTGTTTTTTACAATTTTCTTATTTTTTATTATTATTATTGTTTAAAAATTTAAAAAAATAGTTCGAAAACAATATACAAAATATTGTTTTAAATAATAAGATTATTGTTCTTTATCTTAGAGTTAAAACAATAACAAAAGAGATTATTATATAAAAGCAAATAATAATAATAAAAGAGTTTTTTATTGCTTAGAAGTTGCAATTGCAAAATATAATAATAAATAATATATATATATTTATTTTTATAACTTTTGTTAATTTAAAAATATTAATAGATATCTTTACAATAAATTTCTTATCTAAATTTAATAGTTTTGTTACTATATTTTCTAATATTTTGTATTGTTATTTAAACAATATCTTTTATAGCAAATTAAATATTAAGAATATTATAAAAATTTTTGTTAATTTTTTCTTTATTATTGTAATAAATATAATTAATTCTTTTTATATAAAAAGTTTTTTAAATTTATTTTAAATTTTCGATATTTATATTTTTATTGTTTTTAACTTTGTTTTGTATTTAACAATAAAATAAAAACTTTATTAAAATATTATTTTCTATTGTTAATATATAATAGATATAAAAGACTATAAAATCTTTATCTTTATTAAATTATATTATTAGAAGTTTGTTACTTGTATTATTTAAATAAACTAAAACAATTCTTTATATTAAATATTGTTTTATCTTAAAATAAAATAGAAACTTACAAATATTTTTAAAAAGCAATTTAAGTTTTTATTATTATTAGTATTTTTGCGCAAATTATATTTTTTTGCTAGTTTTGCAAAAGATATTTCGATATTTATATTCGATAAATTATTTATTATTATAAACAATATTTGTTGTTAATAAATTAAATATAACAAATATAACAATAATAACAATTGCAAATATAAATATATATATATATATTACTAGAAAACTTACAATCTTAATTGTTGTTTTAATAAAATATAATATTTAACAATTTTGTTATCTTTTTTGTCTTCTAATATATTTAGTTTATTAATTTTTGTATTAAAAAGTTTTTTATATAATTTAATATTATTAAATAAGTCTAATTTGTTATTAAATAAATCTTTATTAATAAAGAGATAATACAAATATCTAAAAATATATTTTAATAAATATTTTATTTTTGCTCTTTTAAATATAATTACGCGAAATACTAAAATTAAATATATTAACTTATATATTTTTTATATAGATACAAATTATATTTTTGCAAATAAAACTTCTAATATATTTATTGTTAATATTAATAAATAGTTGTAAACAAATTATTTAACTATATTATTTGTTTTACTATTTAATTTATATATATATTTATTATTAAATCTTATATCGAAATACAATAATAGCTAAAAATATATCTATAATCTTTTCTCTTTTAAAAATATTTTTGTTAATAATAGTATATCTTGCAATTAAAAAACTCTTAAATATATTTTAATTAATAATATTATTGCAACTCTTATTGTACAAAAACAAGAAAAAATACTTTTTAAAAAAAATCTTGTTAATACTTTTAAATATATAGCAATAGTAATATTTAATTAATAACTATTAGATTTTTAATAAAATCTTGTTTTTTATATAATTTTTTTTTGGCTTTTTAAGCTACAAATTATCTCTTTTTTTTCGATCTATTTACAAAAATTTTATATTAAATATTAATATATCTTTTTAAATAATTTTTTTTGTACTATTTAAACAATTTTTTTGTTATTTTATTATTTTTTATTAATGTCTCTCTTTATTAAAAGAAATAAAATATATTTTGCAATTTTCTAGAATTTCGAAGCAATAAAAGAAAAAAACAATTAAATTATTAAATAAAATTTCTAAATATTAAAATAAATAGTAAAATAATAGAAATACAATTATCTTTTATTAAGTTGCAACAAATTTATAATTTTTTTGTTACAACAACAAAAGCAAAAATATTATTATATTAAATTCTAGAGATTCTAATAGACTTTCTATTCTTTTGTATTAAAATAATAGTATTAGAATATATCTTTCCAAGCATTTTATACGTCTCTTTAATAAAAAAAATATAATATTATAGTATTATTGTCTCTATAGCAAAAAATATAGCTTAATAGTATTATTTTTTGTTGTATTAAAATAATATTAAGATTTTACAATTTGTTGCTCTTTAATTAATCTCTTATATATAGATAAATATATCTAGTTTTTAAAATATAAACAATTATTAAATATTATATAAAAATAGTATATTTATTAATATTTTTTTTAAACACTACTTTATTTGTATTAAAAGCAAAACTCTTTATATTAATATTTATAAAATATAAATAATTCTTTATATTTTTTGTTTTTAATTTTTTTTTTTTTTGCAATAACAAGATTATTATTTATAATAATAATATTATTGTTGTTATTAATCTTAATAAAAAATTTATTTGCAACAATTCTATAAATTTGTTGCGAAATATTGTTATAATTTTTGCTTTTAACAATATATTAATAAAATCGATTTAAATTAACTCTAAATTAAATAAACTTATAAATCTATTATTATAAAATAAATACAAAACTATTATTAACAAATATTTATAATTAGTATATTTTGCTATTTAGATTCTTGCATTTTCTTTAATTTCTAATATACAAAAATATTTTTAAATCGAAATATAATTTTTTTTATAATAGAAATTTGTTACTATTATAAAAAATCTTTATTTAATAATCTTTAAAAACTATATATAATATTTTTATTTTTATTTTAATTACAATATTTTGCTTATTATTATTTAAAGTTCTATTAAATAAATTGCTTATTTAAGTCTTAATTATATTAAAATAAAAACTATTAAAAACTATATTTGCGATTTTTGCTTTACTTATATTAATAGAGACTATTTCGATTATATAATTTTTAATAGCTTGCTTTTTCTTTATATTATATACAATATTAAATATTGTTAAAACAATAATATTTTTTATTAACGCAAAATTATTATATAAAATATTTTATTAAATATTTTATTTATCTTTAATATTATTATACAATTAAACGCTACTTTTTATATTATTTTTTATTGTATTTTTGCAAATTTTTTACAAACAAGCAAATTTATATAGAATATATACAACTTAATTAATACAAACTTTGTTAATTAATTTATAATTAAATTATTTATTAAACTTCTAGCAAATAAATTTAAACTTAATATTTTTGTTTTTAAAATAAATTTCTTTTGTAAAAATATTATTTTTAGAATTGTTGTTGTTAACAATATTAATTATACAATAGTTTTTTTTAAAAAAATACTTTTTATAGTATTTAATTGTTCTAACAACTTTTTGTTTAATATTAATAAAAATATCTTTAATAAAAAAAGAATTATTAATATTCTTTGTTAAAGATTTCGCTCTTTAAACTATAGTAATTATTATATTAATTTTTTTTTGTTGCAATACAATTATAAAGATACGCAATTCTAATATATTAAAAACTATAATTATACTTTTAAATTATTAAAAGTTTAATATATATTTTTGTTATATTAAAATTAATTTTAATTTAATTTTGTAAACTTTGTGTTATTATTAGAATTGCTAGTTTTTATTGCTTTTATTTTAACAATATTATTTTAAAACTTAAAAAAAAAATTAATTTCGAAGTAATTTTAATAATTTTGTTAATAACTTTGTTTTATTAACAATTTCTTTCGTATATATTTAGATAACAATAAGATACTTTTTAAGATAATTAATATTTAAATATTTGTATATAGAAAATAGTATTTTTGTTGCATTTTTTCTAATACATTGTTAGATTTTTTTTGCTTTTTTTGAGTTTTAAAAGCAAAAATAGAGTTTTGCAAAACAAAGAAATTAGTGCTAAAGATAAGAAAAATTAAGAAGTTAGTACTTAATTGTCTATTATTGTTAGAATGTTAGGCCTAACCTGACCCAAAAGGCCAACCCGGGCGTCCTGGCAGGCAACCCAGTTCACTAACACCACTATATCGCGTTCTGCCGTAACAATTTGCCCCCAACGAAGCGAGAAAGCACACGCCCCCGCGTGCAGAACGAACCCACGGGGCACAATATAGACGACCTCCGGGCGCACGAGCACCCTGAGCACTACTACGACTATCCAAATGCCCCTGGTGGATAGAAGAGGAATCGAACCCAAGACTCGCGCGAATAGACACGCGGTGTAATAACCAACCACCTGTAGCACTCGCCAAGACGCACTGATCGGGACTTGTTGAAGCTACCAATTGTTAGAATGTTAGGCCTAACCTGACCCAAAAGGCCAACCCGGGCGCCCTGGCAGGCAACCCAGTTCACTAACACCAGTATATCGCGTTCTGCCGTAACAATTATATTATTTAGTATAACAATTGTCTATTGCACTTTTTTCTTTCTTTCTTTTCTTATTGTATTCGATTCTTTTAATTTGTTTTTTTACTTTTTTTGCTTTTGTTGTCTAAATAGAAGAAAGTTAGTTAACTTCGAAGCAATTCTAGTAATTCTATTGATAGTTTTGCTTTATTAACAATCTCTTTCGCACGTATTTAGACAACAATAAAATGCTTTTCGAAATAGTTGGTGCTTTAACATCTATATATAGAAAATGGCATCTTTGTCGCATCTTTTCTGCTACTTTGTTAGATCTTTTTTGCCTCTTTCGAGTCCCGAAAGCAGTAGTCTCGGGGCCTATTTGGTTATTGATTGTAAACGGCGGAATATTCATCCAGATCCATACAAGAACCAGAGGAAATCTCCGGATAATGAGACCGCCGGGTTTGATGCCGGAATTTGGAAGCCCACGGTTCGTGAAGGCAAATGCATTTGTTGTTCCAAAGACCAAATTGGGCCCAACAATAGTCTTCAGGTCTGTTTTGAAGCTGCGAGAGAAGTCTCAAAGACACTCGATTCTGAGACCGATCAAGAAAGCCCGTCACACCATCGATACCATTGGTATTCCTGGGCCCAAGAAGAATAGCTTCAACCGTTTGGATGAGAACACTATTCTGGAGCTAGAAGAAGGTCGGTTCTTTAGAACGAGTGCCACGCTAGTGGGCTCCTCAGCCAGAGTCAAGAACGGCTTCGAGGGTTGGATTGACGGCGCCAACACCCGTGGCGTACGGCATGATGTTAAAGCTTCGTCCACATCGCAAAAGCGCTAAGTACCACAGGCGCTAGGGGAAGAATCGGTGATTTCTGTGATAAGACCTAAAAGTATGTGAGTTCAAAGTCTGTAGTAGTATTATCAATGTGAGGGAGGATATCATCCTTGTACTAAGAGCTTCTCGAGTAATGTAAAGGATTGCTAATGCATGGCTGCTGCGCTAGCGGTTCCTGCAAGCTCTCAGCCACAGAATCAGGGACCGAAAAATTGTGTCCTTGTACTTGGCCTGGGAAATGTACTAAAGTCCACTATTCTGACACTATCCACACTTTCTCAAAGCGTCTGCAAGATTCCCGATTCGCATAGTGTCACAATTTCATCCCGCCTTCGAAAAGTATTATAACTCAAATATGATCCTTGAAATCAGGATACTCAATCTCCGGCCCGATGCAGACGTGAACAAATCCGTCGCCTCTGCCTACGATGTTGTCCACAGCTCTTGTGTCCATACGTTAACCCGTGAAGGGGCGCGCTATGCGTACTTCGGTCGATCGTCCGAGCAGCCCGCAACTATGTGTATCTTTATCGGCTGGGATAACCTGGAGAACAGCAATGAATTCGCTAGCTCGCTGTAAGTTGACTTCCCCCGCTCGACACAGCAAGAGAGTCTTCGGTGCTTGATGCAGCCTCGCCGCAATGGCTAGAAATCGCGTTCGGTAAACAGTGACGCTGATAATCCCTTTTCCGGCCTCCGCGATCTGGCCAGCATCGAAGAGGACGTGGCAGTCCTCCACGTCCCATTCGAACCATCGCAAGACCCGTCTCCAGCCCTCGGCGCGGATAGACGAGTCAAGGTGACCGAGGTTGTTCTATACTACTTTCCGTCTCCTCTGACCGGCAAAGCCGCTATTATGGACTCCATGGACAAGATGAGACCTGTCATCGGACGCTCGGAAGCACTCGCGGTTCATGATGGCTGGGCCTTGAAAGACAAAGAAAACGAGAAGGGAGAGAAGAGTATGGTCTATTTCAACGTTGTTGGGTGGGCCGATGTCGACGCACACATGCGGTTCCAGGCGAGTGAGGACTTCAAGGAGAATATCCATCATTTGCTCGATATCAAGAGCATACAAAAAATGGAGATGCACCATGTCCAGTTACACAGAGTGTAGCAAAATGTATGGGTGGGGAGGTCTTTGGCGGTCTTTAGTAGCGAAAAGACATGCCTGCTTGTGGTTCTTTCCAGAAACGGAGACTCAACGCTTCGAACAATGGCAATAAGTAGAATGAAACTATGCAGCCACATGTCCCCAAGTCGAAATGTGATTCTGTCGGCTTTTCGAAGACATCTTTCATGGATTCCACCCTGCCACAACAGCTCCGAGCATGGTGGGGCCGGAATATCTAGTCGTTGAAGATCCTAAAAGCCTAGGCGTGACGCGGAACCGGAAAGCTACCTCTGTCATTATGAGTTTCAACCGACACACGATCCATCTCAGGCTTTCAGCTTGTGGTGGGAATCGTCGTTCCACGTCGTATGCAGGAGAGATTTGATAGATGCGCTCCAATCAATCAGTCACTTCAAGCGCCCGTGTTTTCTCAACTGCGGGGATCGGCAAATGGATGGGCAAGGAGTGCAGGCGACCTGCGGCGCGCGATAGCCTCGTATGCGGACAAGTTACATACTATTCTCTATCGGGCCATTGGCCCATTCCCTATCCGCGGAATATGCACGGTTGGATCCTATCCCACTGCGCTGTCGCAGTAGATTAGGGCTAGATTTCAACGCTGCTTTATGATTGCATTGCCATTGATGTTTTTCCGATGGATGTCATCCAACCCCCAGATTATGATTCTGTTGCTGCCTAATTCTCATCATGTCCTGCCGGCAGTGCTCCCCTCTCAGTCCGCCACATGGGTCACTGGCTAATTCTGAGATCCAGGGGAAAATAAACGATACGTGCTGCGGAGCTTGGTCAGCATCTCATTCCACTCACCATCTTCGGTGCTCAAAGTGGTAACTGCGCCACCAGCTCCAATGTTCCATGTTTCGTGGCTTTCCTCACGCGCATCCCATCTGTAGACGCTTCGGATCACCACTGAGAAATCACCTTTCCCGCTTACACACATGTAGCCCAGAACTCCTGAGTAGACTGAGCGTGGTCTACTATTTTCGATCTCTCGAAGTAGCTGGCAGGAACGTTTCTTCGGGGCACCAGTCATGCTTCCCGGAGGCAGTGAAGCCTCCAAACAAGCAATGCCGGAAACATCGGCTGTTGTGGGGCTCCGCGGTTGCCTTATCCATCCCTCAATTACACTCACGAGCTGGAATACGCTCTCATATTCCTCGACGACCATCAAGTCTTTGACACGGACGCTTTGACATAGTCCATAGAGGTCATGGCGGATGAGATCTACAATCATAAGGTTCTCTGCTTGCTCCTTCTGGCTTGCCAAAATGCTCGTAGCTTCTGTTCGGCTTGTGTGATGAACTGAGCCGTCAGGTTGGACCTGTCGTTTCTGGACAGTTCCCTTGATTGGCCGGAATTGGCACTTGGTCGATTTCTCTTCAGAGTCATTGGAAGCTGGTCCTGCTCTGGACCAACACATGAAACGTTCTGGAGAAGTGGAGAGCAATGTTAGAGGGCCGAGACGAACGTAGGCCGCGAAGGGGGCTGGATTCAGGCGACGAAGACGACAGTACATGTTCCATGACGAAGCTGTGCCCCTCAGGGTAATTGAGCTTTGATCTGTAAGACAGAGCTCGTAAGAGTCCCCAGCACCGATGAACTCTTGGCAGCGAGTGACCTTCGACTTGTACTCCGACTCTTGCGGCAGTGTCTGCTCAACAACATCACCCAAGAATAGCTGAGGATCGCCAACTAAGTGGTCTGCTTGCTTCGACCAATAGCTTAGCACCGACACTGTCTCATTGAGCCATCGAAATAGGTCGAAGTTGGATTGGTCTTGATGTAAGCTTTGAATATGTACCCGGTGGCTGTTATGGTCAATCACGATACTTTTCTCGATGAACGCGAAACAGATCTCTGGACCTTGTGATTGTTTTGTTGGAGGTAGTCCTATTGTCTCTAAGCAAGCTTCATAATTGATATAGCCCATCAATCCTCCGCAGAAAGGCCGGTCGTGATGATTGTTGATTGTATAACCAGACATGAAGGCCTTGATGAAAGTGAATATACTGCCGTCATACATATCCAGTTCAATCAGTTTCTCACTGGCTCCCTCTTGTAACCGGACATGCTTTGCACCAACAGAGTACTCGAGCTTTCTCGTCTTGTGGGAGACAATACCAATAATACTGGTGCCCCCCAGGCCTGATAGCTGGCGCATCTCCGAATCCAGAACGATGACCTCGGTTTTAGTCAGGTCAAGAGCTTCCACAATTGACGGGATAGATAGGCTGCCAGTTGATATAGTCATCGAAGAAAGCCTTAGATGCCTCTTTGGCATCTGATTACCTGGAATTGTCACATCGTCCGAGCGAGTACTTGGATATACTGAAGCGTGGAATCCTTTGGAAACTCTCCAATCAACGTACTGGCTCCCGGGTGTTTGGAGAGCCAAGCTGCCGAGGGCCCCAATATAAACATCTCTGAGCTTAGAAGGACGACAGCAGATCAACCATGAAATAGCTGTTTGCCACCAGTTAAGAACTATTTTCCGCCCCGTGGGTTCCGAAGATATGGACTCAGGGTGGAACTGGACTCCGTAGAACGGCTTTCGTACGTGCCTGATGGCCATGAGAATCGCCGCTGGATTCTTTTTGAACTTTTTCTCCATCGTGTCTTGTGCTCGAAACTCCCATGCCAGGGGCTGAAGCTGTGGGCATGTTTCGGAAGGCTTCCACAAGCGATTGGTTGTTTGGTCACCGTGCAAGCTCCTGCCAGAATCGACATAAAGCGAATGGTATTGTATAGCGTATACCTCCGGGACATCCTTGAAGATCGATGTTGATAAACTTGTCACAAGGGTCTTGATACCATGCCGGGGCTGCGGAAGGCGACGAACGGGCGCTCCAAGCTCGCAAGCAAGACTCTGGAATCCCAGGCAGATGCCTAGGACGGGAATCATGTGGCTCTCCGAAAGCGTCCAAACATCCTTGATAAGACCGACATCTTCAGAGCATGCCGGATGCCCCGGCCCTGGCCCACACACTATGGCGGCAAATGGGGTCAAGAAGATCTCCAAGTCTGGTATCGTAGCGTCAATGTAGATTCTTGTTACGCAAACCCCACAATATGTATGTAGCAGAGCTATTATGTTGTTTGAGAACGAGTCATAAGCGTCGATGAAAAGGATACGCAATTGAGATGACATGGCGATAAGGAAAGATTAGACGTTATAAATTATAAGATCTCGAAAAGCTCGGTGGCGGTCGATCGTACTGCCGCAAAAGTACAGCCGTTTATAAGTAAAAGCCATTGCGGCGGAACCCAAAAGGAGTTCCTTTGGGGCACGCAGGGTGACCCAGTGGGATGCCTACTTATCGGTGCCTTGCTAGCTGTTTCAGGCTAGGCTTTGCCTTGTTATGTACCCATTCCTTGAAAGCCCACGGCGGATTTTTGGTTCAACACAGCTTTGTGCTGGAATTATCGATGGACAAATTTCTAGATTCATCACCAGCTTGCTTAGCGGGTCTGATCACTCATTGCTACCTCTGCAAGCTCAATCGCATGAGAGTACAGCCTGTCGCTATCCTTCTGTATGCCAGATAAACCATAGGTCGAGTGATTGAAATAACTTTGCTATCATGGTGCAACACCGAAGTCAGACTTGTGTTACTAGACGGAAATGTTGGATAGTACGGTTAAATCAATCATACGTAGCTGATTTGACAGAATTTATTCGTCCACCTCGAGGTTTCTAGGAGGCGCCGTGGGGTGAGTATATAATTGGTGCATCACAAGCATATTGAAGCAAGGGGACAAGTACCAGATCTAGCCTCATCGGGCTGGACCTGGGGTATCGTGATCTACCCCTTCCGCTTCGTAGAATGAGTCCAACACAGCCAAGGGCAGTGGTTTGCAAAGACTATACAAACTACAGCTTCGCTTCACCAATACGACGAAGAGAACGTTCAAGATTCCACGCCTCTTCATCGCTGATATGGATACCA
>JAABUL010003421.1_pt1 | contig 23585 bp, 39 predicted proteins | sample 5559151 | NCBI WGS metagenome assembly JAABUL01 (sample SAMN10711876, study PRJNA513368) | rock metagenome | isolation source: Antarctica rocks | place: Antarctica: Victoria Land, Pudding Butte sud | reverse complement strand
GGCCCGGCGGCAGCGGCGGTCAGAACTAGTTTAGCGCACCCCGCGAAACCCACACCTCGAACGCTAAATGTTTAAACATGCACGCTAAACACAAATTGCGCTAAACTCGGGTTTAAGCACGTACCCCGCACAGTGCGGCGCACACGGTCTCATGAAACAGCAGAGTCCACAAGGCTGATGAAACAAGTACTATTGAAATGAGGCTGACATCATTGCCAATGCAAGAAACATAAGCAGGGATATATGTGCAGTTCTTGATCCAAACAACATCATGAGCTCAACTTGCCGAAGCGCTGGACCACATGGCTGCTTCACCAGCACTCTGTCAGCGAGAGCCGAGATCAACATCAGGCAGCGGCTGGGTCTCACCTGCAGCGGCAGGCACAGGCCGAAGGTAGGAAAGAGGCCGAAGGTAGGAAAGATCTTTGCGCGCCTCCTGCGTTCATAAGGCTGTAAGTACCCGCCCTGGAAGCGACTCGAACATTGGCATCAGCGCCGCGACCTCGCTCGACACCTTGTCGGCCTCATAAAACACATCCCGCGGCGCCTTGATGTCTCCAGCGGAGTCGCTACAGTCGGGCGCTGGGACGTCCAGCTTGTCCTCGAGTAGGAAGGTAACCAGGCACATGCGCCGCAATTGCGCGCGCCTCCATGCGACCTCTGCCCACGGCACGTTGGTGCTGCCGCGGCCGTGGCGCGCGCAACTAGTTGTGCCGGTGCGCCCGGCGGCATTTCCGACACAGCGCCTTGGCTGCTTCGGTGAGGCCGGCGCCTGCACAAAGCTGCCAGTCAGGTTGCCGGGATCCGACGCCGGCGGGTGCTCCCGTGTGGATCACAGCACTGCTGAGTGGGAAGTTATTCTGAGGCTTTGCCAACTTTGTATCGTTTCAAGACTCCAGATGGGATTCAAGACTCCAGATGGGAGATGAAGAGGCACCAGGAGAATATGTGCGTGTTAAGGAAGATCTACACTATAAGATCCAGAAAAAACGTTACCTTGCGTGCGCTGAGCAAAGCCTGCAGCCGCGGCCGCCGGTCCCATGAGGCTGATGCGCTTGGAGCGCTCTGCTTGCCGCTCGCGGACGATGCGCCACAGCGTCCAGGCGTTTATGACCAGCGCGATGACGGCGTCCACGGATGCCCGGGTACTCGCTGAAGTAGCTGGAGCTCGTCATACAAGATGTTGCCTGCGTGCATGCGCCCGATGCATTTGTCTCGGCAGAGCGGTGAAGCTGTGCGGGCGCGAACATATACAGCACAAGCTGGTGAGGGAGTACTGCAACAGACATACGTGCTGTCAGTCTGCACAGGTCTTTATTTCTTGAAGTCTGCAGATGCAATGATGTGTTTGCCGCAAGAGGGCCGCCGGGCAGTTGGGGTTGAAACCACCGCTGCGTAACATGCGTGTCGCCTCACGCACCGACTGGAGTATGATCTGTGCAGGATTGGCGCTGCATCGGCACCGTTAGGTCCCGCTCGCCAATCTAGCCCATCAGGTCAGGTTTCTGAGAGCCCAATTTTCATCGTCGGCTGCACGCACGCGGCAATAGCATTGATGCGTACGTGTAGTTCAAATAGCAGCTCTAGAGTGAGATCTTCCGTTTCTTGGCACCTCTAGCATTTGCTCATCGCAGCATGCAGCTGCCCCCGGGTTCTCGGCAGCTGCTCGCGCTTTCGGCGATGTCGTCAGCAGCGGAGCGGTGGCCTAGATGTCAGCTTGCACCCGTGACAACAGACGCGACATCCCGTGTACGAGCTGCAAACGCTAGCGGCCGGCAATGTGCGTGCGAGAGTGGGCGTCGATGTCTGCATCTTACGCACTCCAGCTGACCCCATCGCAGACGGCCCTGCTACAATAGCATCTGAACACGTGCAATGCATGTGTAGTGATACTCCATCGCGACGATCCAGGGAGCTACCCTTTGTGGAAGTTGCTCTCCTGGTCTTGGTTCTGAAATATACACTGTTCCCTGCACGCAGTGCAATCTACTGCCGAAAAACACAACTTGCACGGCATATTGGAGCCGCGTGGATGCTGACCACATAAACCGGGCAACACCAGCCGTCACAGCTGAGGATGGAGCACCCTCGTCAGCGCCCCAGCGCTGCTGTGGTCAGCCCGCAGTCTGCTTCCAGCCCACAAGCTGTGCCAGTCGCGGCAGTAGAGAGCCATGTGCAGCAATTTGTGGAGCTGCCGTCGGACCCGGGCCTGCAGAAGGTGGTGTGCCCGCCGGAGCACTTCATCGCAGTGTCTGCGCCCGACCTGAGCCGCGCGCTCGCAGGTGAGGTTGTGCAGGATTTTGGTTCCAGGACCTCCGGCGTGTGAGCGGAACCACCGCCTGGGCGACTGCGATTCATGTGCAACAAAGCTACGGCATTACAAAGGGCGTGGTTCGCACCCGCAGCCAACCTTCCGCCGGATCAGCAGACGGCGTTTGTGGCGTTCCACCGCCTCGTGGAGTCCACCTGCCAGTTCGAGTATCTGGACGTCCGCAAGTGCGCTTCCACCTGGCCAATTGCCTGCGCACTGGTGCTTCTCAATCGCTGCAAGCGCATCCTGCAAGCTTGGCATCAGCCATGCCTCCCCCGCATGCCTTTGATCGCACGTGCCCAAGCATGCCACACTAGAGCTTCAGATGGCAGGTGGCACTTTGTGACGTGTCTGTGCACTCGACGCAGTCGGCTGAAGAAGGACTTCCAGCCGTTTGCATGTGGCGCCGCCCGGCAGCCGCTGCCGCTCGCCAGGCGTGAAGGTACGACCAGGCTCTCTATTGGGTCATCCCAGCTCCGCACCCGCATCGACAGCAGCATCGTCAATGACGCTCGGATGCTGATCCTATTACACCCTGAAACAACCCACCCCGTCTGCAGGCCTCCATGGTCAAACATGTCTGCAGCTCTGCGAGCGGTGAGCGTGCAGACTCCATCTCTGCAGAGCCGCCCAGCGATGAGTACCTGGATCAGGAGGAGCTGGACTTCGTGTGCGGCTTCGATGCGCTCATGGAGGCGGCGCACTACAACCGGCTCAGCCAGGCGGAGTGGGAGACTGCGGACCGGGAGGAGTTCACGGTGAGCGTGTTTGGCGGCTTTCTAAAGGAATTTTTATTTTTTAATATTTTTATTAGAACTGAAATGACATTTAATCTCAATCCTAATAAAAAAAGTTAATTTGAAGCTCAGTACAAGCAGCGCACCACAAGCGGCTCAGCCAGCAGGGTGGAAGTTGGAGGGCCGGGAGGGCTTCACGGTGAGCACCCTTTTTGCTGACAGTCAGCCATCCAGCAGCGTCTCAATATTGCTGATTGCTCAAAGGAGGCTGCGCTCAGCCAGGCGGTACAGCACCCTTGTAGACAGGAGAGGTAGCGGAAAGGTTCATGGCCAGATGGTCATTGCAGGGAAGAAGCCCTATCACTCGCTTGTTTCTTCTGAATCCTCGGAAGAACCAAGGCAGCCACAGCACCGAAAAGAGAATGCAAGCCGGCCAGAAAGGGAAGCGCACAGCACATGCCTGTGGACGGCAGACCAACACAACCGATTGGCAACACCTTGGCATCAGCCGCTGACCTTAAACCCTTTCCCGCCCGCCTGCAGTTCACGATGCCAGTGGAGGTGGACTGGAGCAAGAACGACACCTCGCTGGTCAGCCGCTTCTGGGCCTCGCACCCAGGGGAGCAAGCGGAGGCTGCGGAGATCTCCGACCGAATCCTCGTCTTCCACCGCGGCATCGACACCGTGAGCCGCGCGCATGCCGTGCATCCCTTCCATGGCTGGACTGCTCTTGCGCCTTGCGTCCCTCCGGTGGTACATGTGCAGGACGGAAAGCTGGAGCTTGTCGCATTGCACAGCATCCAGTCGGCGTGCAGTCCAGCTCAGCAGATCGATGTGAGGTCTCGTGTCCGGACAGGCGACGGCGAGCGGGCTGTACATCGCCGAGAAGATCGACCTGCTGGTGGCGTACCTCATCGCGCAGCCGCTGGGCAACCTGCTCGTCAAGTACTTCCCCAAGGTGCTTCCCCTGCTGCCATTCTGCCGCGCCAGATGTCCGCGCTGCACTGCAAATCCCGCCGCGGGCCACGACAGGTTTCCTGTTGGTCGCAGCACACGAGGTTGCACATTTCCCTGAATCCGACTCGCTTTCCAGCGGCATGCCTCACGTTTCCGACTCTCACTGCGCAGCTGGGCGACACAAGCGTGATGCAGGCGGTGCTGAAGATGGGCGACGGAGTACAAAGGACTTCGGACAAGCCCATCCCGCAGGAGCTTCAGCACAGGCACAGCAAGGTGGGCCGAGCGTCTCGCATCACCATTGGCTTGCTTTTCGTTTTCGTGGGTTCGTGTCCTGTCAACGGAAGCCTAGGGTTTTAAGGTTTTACGGCCCTAAACCCTGATCAGCCATCAACTGCACGACCACTCAGCCATGCCCGGCGGCAGAAGCTACGGCCATCGCGTCCAGCCATCACGCGCAGCCACAGTCTGCTACGATGCCGGGAGCTGCAGAGCTGTCAGCCTTTCACATTCCCACACTCAGCGACGCCCGTCCTGGCGCCTGCCGCAGGTGATATACCGCTCCAGCCTGGAGCGCCAGATGCCAGACACCAGGAGCGTCTTCGCCAAGCTGTTCAGCACTCTGCAGCTGTCGGAGCCGGCGTTCAAGTCCGTCGTGGTGCTCTTCCGCAACAAGGCGCGCAGCTTCCTAAACCCTAAGAGCCCAGCCCTAAACCCTAACGGCCCAGCAAGACATCTGCGTGGTTGTTGTGTCCAGCGCCGAAGGCCGCTATGCTGCCGAGCAATACTGCAGCGGGATCCAGCTTGATCTCACTGGTCTCGTTGCCTTGTCCACAGCCAAGGGTTGTCCACAGCCAAGGGTCAGTGTGCTTGCAGGTGGACGAGACGGCCTCGAAGCCGCCGCCGCCGCCGGCCGGGCAGGAGAAGGCTGCGCCGGCGCCGCTGCCCAACGCCGACTTCCACAAGGTGCGTTAACTGCTGCACCTCCATGCAGCCTGTTCTGCAATCGAGTCGGGGCACATGCGTCCACCGGCATGGGAGTAGCAGTTTCAGCTGCCCTGGCTGCCAGCACCCTGGCACGCCGCTGATTTCGTTGCTCCTGTGAGAGGCCACCGCACCGACTGACACCCTGAACGTTGCGCTGCAGAAACTGGAGGCGCGGAACATCCACATCAAGCGCTTTGAGGAGGTGCCGATCGCCGACACGGAGCTCATCTTCCCGGAAAAGCGCATCTTCCTCAAGCCGCTGACCATCCTGCAGCTGGCGGTCACGCTGATCGGCGGCCTGGTGGCTGCCGTCGTGACGCTGTGGGGGGTACTTTTTTTCTGTTTTTTTTTTCTTTTTGTTCTGCCCATGTGTTGCCCAACTGCAGATCTGGGGCATTTGATGTGCCACTGCCTTCGTGCTGCTTGTCTGCATTCCATGTCCCGCTTTCTGCTGAAACCATGAAGGCTCAGAGAGCAGCACCATCACTCGAGGGCTGACCTTGCCCCTCCCGCTGCCGCAGAGCAAGGTCAGCATGAGCCTGCTGGGATCCATCATCGTGCTGCTCGCCGGCCGTGCGTCCCAGGTGCACACTCGCTATGTCTGTGCATCTTCCTGAACCCGCCTAAACCCTAAACCATAAACCCTAAACCCTGAAGGGGCCACATCTGCGAATGCCCTCCTTCCGGTTGCCCCGTGACGGCCTTCGGACTTCCCCTTTTCCAGCCGGAATACTCTCACAATCAACGCCTCCTTCCCCTCCATCAATGCTGTCCCTGCCTTTATACTTCATATTTTGAAGGAGAGAAACTTGCCTTTAACGAGGAAGGCTAACCTTATATAAATAAAGGTTTTAATTTAAATAAATTTTTCGTTTACAGGTGTACTTCAGCGCCAACATGCAGCGGCAGGCAATTAGCGACGCCATGACTAAGGGGCTGTACGAAAAGACACGCGACAGCCAGGAGAGCGTTCTCTTCAGGTGCGTCCTGCTTTTTTGTACCTTGGTATGTTTTATCAAGCGGAGCTGGAAAAAAAATATATAAGGAAAAATGCTGAATGGCAAATCGCAAGCAGCACTCTTTCCCCAAATCCAAACCAGTGGATACGGAAATCGCTTCGTGGGCGGGTCGCCAAGCAGCAGACTGCAGGCAGCAGCAGTGGCGGGGCACCAGGCAGTGCTGAGTGTATGGCACGTTCCCAAGTCCTGCTCCACACACGATGCGTCACGAAGCCAGAATCGTTTCCCGCAGGCTGCTGGAGGAGATGACGGACCAGCACATCAAGGAGGTGCTGCTCGCCTACATCATCCTGCTCACCAGCAGCACCGGTGCGCGCCCTAAACCCTAAACCCTAAACCCTAAACCCTTTTCCACAGCGCCTCTGATGCTTGCCACCCCCCTTGAATGCCGCCTGGCCCTGATGGCGCTGCGACCAGACACGAGCGGGGTTTAGGGTTTAGGGTTGCGACCAGTCGGACGAGGAGCCGATTCTCCAACGGGTTCGACCGTCGGTCAGGCCGCCAATCATATCTGTCGTACCTTGCGCGCTGAAGTGCTGACTCTTGCCTCCCTGTACGTACTCTGTGAACACACTCGGTGGCTGCCCAAACCCTAAACCCTTAAACCCTAAACTTTAAACCCAGGCCGCGCTATCAGCGAGACGGAGCTGGACACGCAGTGCGAGGCGTACCTGAAGCAGCGCTTTGGTGAGGAGCTGGACTTTGACATCGGCGGCAGCCTCGTGTCGCTCAAGGCCGACGGCATCGTGCAGCTCGATGGCCAGGTGTGCAGGGCTCCGAATGTGATGACGAGAGCCGTAACCGTGACAATGAGAGCCGTGCACGCGCAATTCCTTTCTGGACTGCTCAGAGAGTCCCTTGGACGATGACGACGTTCACCAGCTTGCCGGCTTTCAAGCAGCGGCTGAGCAGTGAGCACGGACTTGCGGCCTGTCGTTCGCCTCTCGGTCCCAAGCACCTTGCTCGAAGGAGCAGGACATCTCCCAGCGACGGTTCGTTCGTAGCTTGCTGCCGTCACTCACGAGGTGCGCCACTACAGGGGCTGCTGACGGCGGTGCCGCTGGAGGAGGCGATTCACCGGCTGCGGTCCAAGTGGGCCGGCTTTTTCTCGTCGGACGATGGCGGCCGGGCTTCCCGCAACCCGCGGCTCGCGCGCATCACCGAGCGCCGCTCCTCCCTGGGCCCCATCCCTGCTGCCCAGGTGTGATTGTCTTCAAACTGATTGTCTTCAAACTGTCAAGAAGGCGTGTTTTGCGTGGGTCATGTGTGCACTCGGGTTTGTGATGCCGACGCTGCCATTTCAGTGAGCAATTAGACGCACAGGTCTCGTCTCATCGATCTGTCGTCCTGACTTTGGTTCTCACTTCTCGCACCGAAAATCAACGGGCTGCCGAGAAAACGTCTTGATGTAACAGGTGGACCAGGCGCAGCTGGACAAGCTGTTTGGCGGCGGCGACGGCCCGCGCAACCGCTTTGGGTCTTCAACGTCTGGAGAGTCCTCCGGCTCGGCGCTGGTGCGGCCGTCTGCCATCCAGCCCATCAACACCTCCACCGGCGCCGTCGGCCCGCCGCCGTCACAGGCGCGTCTGCCCTGCGGCACAAGCCCTGTGGCGCAGGCAAAGAAGCCGCGCCGGTTGCAATCGCCGTCGATGCCTTCCGGAAGCCGGCCTGCTGCAAAGTCCCACAGTCGCACATGGACAGCTGCTATAAACCGCAACGGCTCACACCGTCTGTGACCGTGCCTGCAGAGTTCGGGCAGCGGGTCGCCCGGTAGCCCTGGCCGCAAGCACCGCCTCAGCACGATGTTGAAATCGGTCCGCCCCCTCTGCAGCAGTCCCGCGATGCTACTGGCTGTGTGCAATCGTCGCGCCGCCCAGTCTTTTGCCTGGCTGCTGTTGCCTACTAGCCTGGCTGCTGTTGTGTTGAGGCAGTCCCAGCTCTTCGCTGTTCAGCTGCCACAATGTGAATCCGTGGCGGCGTTGATCATGTGTGGCAGTCCGTATATGGTGTCTCTTATTTCGTCCTGCAGGTCGGCGCCAGCATGACGGGCAAGAGCCACGACACCTGATGCACGACGGGCATGCAGCAGAAACCCTAAACCCTAAACTAGTGTACCTAAAATCTAGGACGTGGGTAACGACTGACGTTCATTGGGCATGTGCCGAGGTAAACCCTAAGCCCGAAACACTATACTGCGGCTGGTTCTGGTGGCGAGGTGCATTTGACATCTTTTGACTGAGCCCATTTGTGCTGCCACCGGCTCGACTTGAGGTTCCACGTGACTTTGGACTGTGACCTTTAGAGGTACCTCTAGGCAGACGGGTTCGTGAGCAAGAAATGTCCACTGCCTAGTAGTCGAGACATGAAGAGCCGCGCCGCCCTGCTCTCGGTTTCCGCGCCAGACAGTGCATGTTGAGAGCTCGGCCCATACAACATGCTTACGCCGTCACCTTCGTCTGCATTATCCACCAGGCACTTTGTCTTGCGACGATCTCTGAGTTTTGCCAGTCACTGAAATGCTCGTGCATCTGCTTGTTGATGTCGCCATGCCGGCTGCCAGCCTCGCTGCTGCTGACGAAATCACTGATGTATATTGTTGATGAAGCAATCTTGCATCTGCTTCACAATCGACAGTCCCATGCAGCGTTCGACAAGATGTCCTGCACTACTCCGTTGCCTAGCTTCTTTGGCCACTGGCCATGATGGCAACCCGCCTTAAACAGAGCGTTAGACAACCTGCATATGCGGCACACCAACGCACATTGGAGTTTCAGCGGCGACAGTTGGATGATTGCAGGACCTGGCAGGACCATGTTACATCACGAAGCGATACTATCGATACTATTGTAGTACGTTCAGTATTGCAGGTGCAATACTGAACGTGTCGCTTCGTCATCAGCAATTGCAGCCCGTCGCAGCTCGTCGCAGGCTGTCGCAGTTGCGGCAGGTCGGCCAGCATGTTCCTGCTGGCCCTTGAACAGACGCTTCGCAGGCGATTTATCTCCTATTCAGGAGGTCTATTACTGCAGCAGCATGACGCCGGTCAACGCTGCAGTGTCTCGAATGTCTATGCCGGCCAGCCGCAGATAGATGTCGTCGCAGCAGCAACTACTAGCCGTATGATTATGCAGGGTTCGTGCACCTTGACGACGTGCAAACATTGTCAGGGGACTGATTCGAGGCCGTTTGATCAGCGAGATGAAAGCTGTGTGTGAGCGCATTGCATCAAGGTGAACTTTCTGAGGTGCGTTCGTTTTTGACTTCGGTGGAAAAATGAACAGCATCCGCCACACCTGAGAACTCGAGAGCACTGAGCGAGCGCCGCATGGCTGCATGACACAGCGTGCTCCGTCCCCAAGTCTGCTGACCCGATACCACAGTGGGCGAATGGCTGCAGCTCCTTGAGGGCTTCGCATATCGCCTCGCTGAGTAGGTCCATTATGCTGCCCACAGCAACATGCTGTCGGTTTCTTCGCCGGTGGAACACTGCTCCTTTACTTTCGCCATGCCGAGTGTTGCAGATGGCAATTGCAAAAGGCTGCAGCTTGCAGAATACATTGAAAGTAAGGCACAGTCTTGTGAACGTGCAGGAGAGACGGTGCTTCGGAGGCGGCCAGGTGCCGATAAATGTTCAGCAGTCAACAGTGCCCCGCAGACGAACCGTGGCAACGACAGCAGCTGCATTTCTGCCTCTGTAACGGAGCACGAACTGATAACGACAAGAATATACAATGCCGCGAGGGTGTCTTGGCGTTCGCACTGCAAATTGATGAGCGCCACTGCTGCCGTCAGCAGCACAAACATTGACATCGTTGTGAATATTGAGGCGCGCATGAGAACAGTGCAGTTTAGTAGGAAGCACAACGAGCTCGATGCTGCACTGTTCAGTGATTCGTGAGTACCAAATGACAGGCTGCTGTGACCCGAGCGGCACGTTCTGACAGAAAAAGAAAGTCTGCCAGAATCGAGATGCTACAAGATGACAAGACACTGCAGCACGAAACACTGGCAATGTCCAGTCTGCCACCGCTCTGCGTCACTCGTATGTGTACAGTATCGGCCTGAACGAAGTGCGAAGGGGACTGCAGCAACACACACCTCCAAAACAGGGGGGTAGCAATCAACGATTATTTGCCAGGCACTGCCAGAAATCGACATTGCATAAATGTTGCAGGGATGTATTAATGACTGCGAGAGACGGTCGTCGCGTCAGCGGTAAGTGAGCAGTGACAGCCTGCGGCTTGACAAACGCCAGCCGCTTGCGGGGGTCTTGGGATCACTTTGGAGAGAATACTGCGTGTCGTCCGCGCCGCAGTGCCTTGGTCTGGTGTTGGTCATGCTGCGTGCTCCTCCAGAAAGGCCGCCCGCTTCTCGTCGAATGACACATTTGCCGACGCCGGGCCGAAGGACAGCGCTCCCAGGCTCTTGGGAGCCGCCTTGCCAGTGTCAGCCTGCGGTGCATGCACTGCGGAAACGTCAGCAAATGGGGAGGTCTGGGAACGTTTCGAGTGCCGTGCAGCGAGTCGGTACAGCTCGATCTGTCACTTGTACTCCCGCTACACCTCCACACCCGCTCCTGCCGACACCTGCCAACAGAGGTGCGATCAGTAACGCAAGCAGGCAGGCCCCAGGGTGAACACACCAAAGGGTGCTGGTGACGAGCAGCGACAGGCTTTGGTGTGTTCACCTGGAGGGCGGGAGCAGTGGGCTTAGGAGGCGGGCTGCGGTGAGGCGCCAGCACCAAAGATGGACGCCATGATGCCGGTGCGCGCTGGCTTCTCCTCCTGCGACTCCTGCGGAAAAATGTTGACGCACTTCCTTGCTGTACAGATGTGCTTTTGTTCGGAAACATGCCAGTGCCCGCCGGCTGCTCCTCCTGCAGGCAGCCATTACATGTGCAGATTCGGACACATTTGTACATTTGAATTGAATGATATAGGAATAGCTGCACTAGTGTCGCTGCGCTGGCCCGGCATCACACCGCCGCCTACGACGCACCTACGCATCTGCATCTGCGGCGCTCTCAGTCATGGCAACCCCTTGGGCTGGTTGCCCAGCGGTCCATTTGCGCTTCGTGGGCTGGACACGGTCGCTGCTGGTTCAGCAGCAGCACGCAGCAGAGGGCCAAAGCGCACCACTGGGTGGGTAGGCACGGACGGGAACTCGTTGGCGGAGTCCTGCACCCCGCCAGCCGCCCGCGTCTGCTGCGTCGCAGCCTGCGCAGACGAAGGTGCTGTGACGATCAGACGCCCGTGGGCATGATGGCACACATTGTGGCGCACATTGCTGTGCACATGTGACCATACGAACTGTGGCGACTCTGGGGCGCATTGGGCAAACGGCAAACCCTAAACCCTAAACGAAACCCAAGCTGTGCACTGAGCACAAACACAGCTGGCAGGCATGATAGCACCTACCTCACCCACTGGGGGGCATCGAAAGGAGGGTGGTGCAGTGCGGATCCGAAGCGCACCTGGGGCATGGCGTTGTCGGAGACGACGGTCGATGTCGTGCCGGGCACGGTTGTCTTGTCGGAGATGACGGTGGACGTCTCGCGCGGCACGGCGGTCCTGTCGGACACGACGGTTGACGTCTCGCGAGGCACGGCGGTCCTGTCGGACACGACGGTTGACGTCTCGCGAGGCACGGCGTTCCTGTCGGACACGACGGTTGACGTCTCGCGCGGGACGGCAATCTTGTTGGCAGGGGACGGCGTGTGCGGGTGCACCGCCGGCTCCCCCGGCCTGCCCAGGTGCAGGTAGCCGGTGTCGCATGTGATGTTGGAGTTGTCGACAGCGCCGCCCTGCTCGGCGGAGAACGCGGCCGCCTCATCAAAGCGGCCCATCTGCAGGGAAGGGGTGAAGCGTTGAGACTGACAGTTCAGGACATCATCGACGTGAGTTCACTGCGAGGCGAAAAGCAGCGACGCGGCGGCGTGGTTGCAGCAGCCCACGCTGAGGAATTTGTGCAATGTGCAATACTGCCAGCATGCCGCAGGCCAAAGCCACATCCATGGTGTGTTCCGACAGCGCAGCTAGGGTTTAGGGTTTTAGGGCTGCCAGCAATGCAAAACACGCAGCGCGGCAGCGTGGTGGGGACAGGGCGCACGACAGGGTCAATAATAAATACAAAGTGTGGCGGACTCACCCGGCCAGAGTCGCCCAGAGCGCTGCCCGGCGAGCGGTACCCCTTCGCCTGGAAAGCCACCTGCGGCATTGGTATGGCAATTCAGCAAGTGAACAGATCCCCCCCGAAGATTGACGTTTCGTGGCGTCAGAGGCGGGTGAAATGTCTGATGGCAGGGCACGAGCCCCGTTTCGCCGCGGCCAGGACAGTAACAGAAAGGCGCCCGCTCAGGCAGCCGCCCCGGTGCGACAGGACAAGAGGCTGGGGCGGGATGAGCAGTGTGCGGCTCGTGGACTCCGTACACGCTCACAGCAGCCGCCGAGCCGGCACCTGCTCTGCGTTGTTGGTCGGCGTCGTGGGCACGGACGTCGGCGGCGAGTCGTTGAAGGCGCCGGTGCGGAAGCTGGCGCCGTACCCGGTGGGAGAAGCGGAGGTGGGCGTGCCGACGGGGGAGCCGGCAATGGACGAGCCGGTGCCCAGGTTGAGCGGGCCGCTGCTCTGGCGGTCGATCACCGGCATCTGCATTGAAAAAGGCAGGGCAAGAGTCGGAAGATACTGACACGCGCCATGCAGCTGTGCGCTGCCCTTCCTGAAGTGCAGGCTGGAGACAGAAAGTACAGTAGAGCGGATTCGGCTGCAGGGCAGTATAATTGGCAGCAGTTTGGGTGTGACAGCCTGCCGACCTGGCCGATGTGGCCTCCCGAGCCCGCATTGCCCTCTCCATCTGGGCTAGGGTTGTCAAACAAGTGCATGCCCAAAGCATAGCCTCACCAGCGTCTCGCGCTCACGCAGCTGGTCGCCCGAGGACATGAGGGCGCGGGCCTGGATGTGGAGGGCGTGCGCCACGAGGCCCAGCGTCTGCTGCGCGTCCGCCGCCAGGTTGACCAGCTCGTTGTGCACCACCTCCTCCAGCTGGATGTAGTACTCCCGCTTGGCTGCAAGGAGTGGCGCGACGAAATTGAGGAATTGAGGACAGCAACTCTGCATTCTGCAGCAGTGAGGCGATCGGACCAGGGTTGTCAGCTCGTTGTGCACCAGCTCCTCCAGCTGGAGTATGATTCCTGCCATACCTGCAAGGGTTCAACGAGGCAGAGTTCAGATTCAGGCCAGAGATACAAGTGAGGCAGGATGTCCACCTGTTTGTGTTTCACCTCCTTCCACTTGGCTGCGAACTGTTTCGCAGCAGATGCCCAGGCATTTGACAAATGCCAAAAGAGCATGCTTTGCTGCGAAACAGTTCCTTTAGCAGCGATCTACGTGGTCACCATCATACACAGTCATGTCAAGGTGCCAAGGTTAGGGTTTAGGCCGCCGCACATGCTGCGACCCTCACACAAGGCAGCAGGTGCCTGGGACTTGGCTCTCGGAAGCTTGGTTGTGTGTTTGTAGGGTTTAGGGTTTCCGACACGGTTTCCAGCAAGGATGACATGCAGAGGAAGTACGCCTCACTCGCGAGGATGGTCTCCGCCTGCGCCTCCTGCGACTCCAGGCCGGGGTCGGACTTGCCGTCCGTCTTGCGCGCGTGCTTCAGGACGGCCTCCCGCGCGCTCGCCAGCTCCTTGCGGGAGGAGTCGTACTCCAGCCGGGAGTGCTCCACCGAACTGATGCGCGTCTGCAAGGTTGACGATGCGACGATGCTTTGGGAAACAGCGGAGCATGCACACCCATTCTGCGAAGAGTGGGTGTTCCAGGCCTGATCCATCGCCGCATTCGTGGGCAGGATTGGGTGATGCTGCTCCTGGGCGAGTTACCAGTGCTAAGTTAGCAAACAAATGGAACAGGACAGGCAGGGGAGAAGGAGAGAGGAGGAAGGAGGTGCTCACCTTGAGGACCTGGTACTGCTTGTGCCAGCGCGCGATGGGGTGGTACACCTCCTCGTTCATCGACAACTCCATCGCCTGATAAAGCAGTACACCAAATCGTGATGACAGGCGACAATACACACGCGGCTCACCCAGAACCTGACTGCATGTTGAGCGCAGCAGCCACTGCTCCGAGGAGTGTGTGCTTGCGATGGCTGCCAGCAAGCACCAAAGTCATGCCGCATTGTGCAATTCCGCACGAGCAGCGCCAAACACGCGCTGAAAGTCCGGGCCTGCCTCTCCACACATGTTGATTACGCAGGCGACATCATCACCAGGTACTCCTGGCTGGGGCAGGCGCCCAGCTTCTTGGTGGTGGGGCCGTTGCCCTTTTCATTCGGAATGGTGTCCAATCGCTAATGCTTGAACGCTTCAATAGCTTGGACAGCAACGCACCACCAAGTACTCCTGGCTGGGGTAGGCGCCCAGCTTCTTGGTGGTGGGTGCGCTCTTGGTAATGTCCTCCTCGGGCAGCAGCGCCGCATTGGGGGCCGCGTCGTTCTTGCGCCACACCCGCGGAAAGGCCGACAGGCTGTCGTCCGTCGTCTTGAGCAGCTCTGCGGCAGGTCAAAGAGGGATGTTGATGCATGCGTGATCGTATCACGCACATGAGGCTAACCGCATATTCGAGCAATGGCAGCAACCGCAGTGCAAATGGTGTGCAGTCACGGATGAGGGCAAGGGGTGGCTGTGGGGCGGAGGTGGGAGCTCACCATCTGTGGCCTTGGAGTAGACGCGCAGCCCGGCCTCCGCCTTCAGCAGCTGGCGCTTGAACTGGCGCATGGGCAAGGCGCACGAGTCAGCATGCATGCATGAAGTTTGGCGGCATGGGGATACTTGCATGCATGGCGGCTACATCAGTGGGAAAAGCTCTGCGTGCAGGCACGGACAGCAGTCAGGTCACCGCTGTCATATATGCAGGAAGGAAGGACACGCAACGCGCACCGTCTGGACCTCGCTGAAAGTGTTGCGCAGCCGCTCAGAGTGCTCCGTGCCCCTGAAGCTGGAGAAGACGTTGAGCCCTGTGCGTGATGCAGGCAGAGTATTGCTGAGTGGATCGACACGCACCGTCAGGCGCCTGCCCCATTCCGAAAGTCCTCCGGGTGGTACAAGGACAAGAGGAGGCCATGATCGCTACCGTGCACCGAGGTGTCACTGTTTCTGTTTCGTCACAACTCAAATAAGAATGAACTGAAGTAGCATTGTGCGTCGCCCGCGAAGCGCTGCTGGCTTCTGGAACCATGAGCCATCAGCGCAAGGGCACCTGCCAGGAAACTCAGGTTGTGCGCGCACGGAGAGGCCGACAGTGACTCGGGCGGGCGTACCAGGGCTCTTGTTCTTGAAAATGCCCATAGTTGGCGTGCGGGGGGCTCGACTGCGGTGGCTAGCGAGAGCTTAACGCGTGTCGGAAGGGGGTTTCGAGTGTGTGCTGGTGGTGAACAGCTTATGCTTGCTGCTTTGAGCGGCGGCGAGTGACAGGTTGCTGCAGCAATTTAGGAATTCCAAAGCTCTTTCGTAGGCTGGATTGGGAGGTGACTTGGCCAGGTGGTAGGCTGGCGCAGGTTCCACGCTCGGGTGACGGCAGCTATGCGGAAGCCACGGCACAATCTCAGTCCAGAATATGGTCGTCAGCCATATGCCTCAAGTCTTCAGATGTATCGGTTTTGAAGTGGTCCTGCTTCCAGCGCGGCCGGCCGGCGGCGCAGACCTGCAACGACGCAGCAGCCTCCAGCGGCGAGCGCCGGTCGTCAATTCGTCTTGCGCCCCGCCGCCTTGGCCCGCCATGCGCTGTCCGGTAGCGCCTGCAGCCGCGGCAGCAGGCGCATGTACCAAAACCCCAGGCCGACACCCAGCGCGATGGACGCGTAGCTCAGGCCGTAGTAGCCGTCGGTCATGAGCCTGCAGGTGCCGCCCGCGGCGACGCAGATGTTCTCGGGCGACGTCGCCGCGGCATGGTTTGCGGGGCATGCCGAGTCGGGCACCTGCAGGGCGATGGCGTGCTAATGTCAATAGGATCCTCGGAGCAGGGTGATTGTTTAACACGAAAGCAAATTTGCAGCAGTCCTGCACATGACGACTGGAGGTGTATATCAATGCGGCGTCGGCAATGCTTCGCGCCAAGATGCACCGGCATTGCGGGGCTTGCCAAGTCAAAATACCAGGAAACAACACCTTGTCGAGGGCGCCTATGCAGGAGCGTGTCGACAGGAGATCCATCACGGCGAAGATGGCCAGCTTGGGCAGCGTCACCCCCATGTTGGCAATCGTGTTCAGCAGCGTCAGATACGCACCCCCCTGTAACCAGCGCAGGGTGCGGTCAGCATTTTCGAGAGTGGACCCTTGCACGCTGTGCAGCCATTTCTGCAAGGGTCAGGGACCGCAACAGGCTCGCGCTGCATAGAGATAAGGGCGCTGAAAGGACGCCAACCGGCAAGGTAGCAAGGCTTGCCGGTGAGGAGGGGCCGCCAAGGTGGCGGACGATGCTGCGCTGTACAGCCAATGCAGCCTGCGATGACTCAGGAATGCAGTTCAGGCAGGACCCCTAAACCCTGCAGACTGGCACCATGTCGGGGTCGGAGATGCGGTTGAAGAAGCTGCCGAGCGCGGTGAACATGAGCGTGCTGGTGAAGGAGGTGCCCAGGCCGCACGCCGCCAAAAGCGCAAAATCACGCGGCGAGTCCGCCAGCTGTTGCACGCCCGCCGGGAAGCGCAGCACCTGCCGACAAGACGCATGTTCTTCCTCGACACCTCCCGAAGGGGAAAAGGCCTACAGGGTGGCACAGGTGCTTGGGCGTTTGGCGCGCCCACACTGCTGCGGAGTGAGGTGACAGAGTAGGACACAGAAATTCAGGGCAGCAAGGTCTGGTCCTACACGCCACGGCAGGCGCACCATTGTGGTGGCGGCGGCGGCCATGGCGAGGCGCAGCCAGTAGCCGCGCATCCAGGGAGTGAACGGCGCGGTCCCCGCCGCCCACCGGCCCGCCAGCACCGCGCTGAACAGCTCGCACGGAAACTCCAGCAGCACCTGCAGGACAACGGGATGCATGGCGGCGACTACGCTGGACTCGACAGCATCGACAGCAGCCGCATGTGCCTAGATGAGGTTGCAGTTGCACGTGCGGGCCGCTTCCTCCATTTCCACCTGCTTCACCAGCGCAGCCCGCGCCACTCTGTCTGGACATATCACGCCTTGTATTTGCACGGGTCGCCCCTCCCTGGCACAGACTCAAGGGGGCAGGGGATCAGGAGTGGATTGGAGGCACTCACCAGGCCGGCCAGGGCCTCTTTGCTGACGCCCTTTTCCAGCAGCTTCAACGGCGCCGCCGCCTCCGCAGGCAGCACCGCCAGCCGGAAGGTCAGCAGCACCCCCGCGAGCGTCCGCACCGCCGGCAGGCGTATGACCCGCCACAGTTGCGCATAGGCCTCCCTCGGCGTAAGTTCCGGCTCGCCCGCGCCGTCGCCTTCGCTGTCGCTGTCTGACCCTGCGGATACAGGAAAGTGTGTTGCAGTAGTGAACGTAGAAAGCAGGCAGAGATATCTGGCGTTGCCAGCGCTGTTGCGACGCGCCACAGCTGAGCGCACGCCTCATGAGGCGTCAGCTCACGCACGCCATGGCCCTCGCTGTCGCTGTCTGACCCTGTCTGACCCTGCAGAACCAGGGAGCGCTGTCTGAGCGTGCATGCAGCGCAGAAAGTTCGGACACGCCCAGCATTCCTGCCAATGGCATCGCGAAATGCAGCCATGGTGGGCGCTGCAAACCTGCAATCACGGGAGTTGGGCGCATTAACATGCCAATTGCCAGGTAGGAGTGACGCTGCTGTCTGGGTCCCTGAGGAGCAGCATGATGTGTTCTGGCCATCTGCATGCAGTCAGCCCAGGGCTTGATGCTGAAATTGCGATCTTTGGGAAAGCACATGTGTGGCGCGGTCAAACTAGTCCAGTCGTGGGCAAGGAGGGGGAGAGCGCCTGCCAACGACTTCCACCACATGGCCGACACTCCTGCCAGCATGACCAATGAACGTGCTCTGCTCTGCTCCTCAGCTGCATCCCTATCAGCAAGCGCAAGCTCCTTAAGCCTCTGGACTCCAGATCACAGGAATATATGCTTGCTGCCGGAAGCTGCACTCCCCCTCCAGCGCTGCCACCGCCAGCATGACGCTCGTGTCGCCCAGCCCCAGAAGCACGATTGTGTGTCCACCAATACGTGCAAGTATGATCACCATTGGGGAGCCGAATGCACGCGCCGTCGGGCGGAAGTTGCACTCCTGCTGCTGCTCGAGCGCCGTCACCGCAAGCGTAATGCCCGCGTAATGCATACGCCCAGCCCCCGAAGCGCAGGTTGGCCGCCAGCGATGTGCGCATCTATATACCTTGTTGTGGCTGCCGAAAGTTGCTCTCCCGCTTGAGCGCCGCCACCGCGAGCGTGATGGCCGCGTACGCCCAGCCCCAGAAGCGCAGGTAGGCCGCCAGCGAAAGCACACCGACGGGCGCGGCCGCGCCCGGCGCCCGCAGCCACGCGTTGCAGAAGGAGGAGTCGTTGAGCGCTAGAAACACGGTGAAGGAGGTGAAGTAGCCCGCATTCATGCCCACCGTCTGGCACGTGGACGCCCACCTGTGCAGCACGAGTGGCAGATCCAAACCCAGGCATGTCGTTTCCAGAGCAGCTCGGTATCAGAGGAGGCGAAGCAGACGGCCTTCACATCCACCGTCCGGCACGTGGACGTTCAACTGCCACAATGCAGGAGCAGGAGGCGTTGTGAGCAGGATCAATCTGTAGCAGTTCTTTCGACGTTCCCAGCTCCGCTCGCTCCTCTGCATGCCGGAGATCCCTGGCTCCACATTCAAGGCTCGAGCAGTGTTGCTTGTGAGTGTTGCCGAGCAACAGTTTTGCTCTTGAAACACATGCTGCGCAGGCCCGGCTCACCCAACATGGTGGCGAGACAGCAGCGTGAGCGCCCAGCCGTCAACGGCAATGTCCTGCGTCGCCGCCAGCAGCACGAGGCCGAAGAACAGCGCGGTGATTGCGCCCACATCCGCCGCCTGCGCAAGCGGATACACATCAACCGAGTTGTCGGCGATCCAAGCACCGCATTTGATGCCCCTTCCCTGCGCCGCCGCAGCAGCAGCCCGGCTGCAGCTAGGGTTTAGGGTGCTGTGCAGAGTCGTGATGGCGGGGCTGTGACAGGGAGCAGCAGCACCGGCTCAACCTCTGCCTGTACTGCTACGAGTGCACAAGAGCGTTTCCCACGAAAGCCCTAAACCCTAAACCCACCCCCACCTGCAGGCGCGCGTCCGCCCAATTGGCCGACAGCAGCAGCGCTGTCGCGCTGCACAGCTGGATGGGCACCACCCAGGACTTGCGGCGGCCCAGCGCCAGGCTGTACACGGAGTCCACGATGGGCGACCAGGCCAGCTTGAAGCTGTAGGGGTACGCCGCCAGGGAGAAGATGCCGATGGCAGTGTAGCTGGCCTTCGCCTGCAGCAGGAATGGCCTGCGCGGCAGACGGAAGCATCAGTCGTTGTGTGATTGTGGCTTCAGCTCGCCTGCGCCTCCAGCAGGAGCAGCTGCGCAAGGGGCGAAACAGCTCCTGTCATGAGGACGCAGGCAAGCTTCTCGTTGACAAAAGCCTCAAGAATGCTGTCCGGCTTGGGCTTTGATCTACTTCACAATGGCTTGCGGTGGCTGGAAAAGAAGTTCCAGAAGCCAGTCTGCACAAGTCTACAAGCAGAACATAATAACTGGACAATCGACTCACATGGCGCCCATGGTGGATGGATGGAAACCTAAACCCTAAGTCGACTCACATGGCGCCCATGGTGAGGCCGAGCGGCACGCCCTGCATCGCGTACAGCGTGGTGAGCAGCACCAGGTTCCAGAACTCCGACAGCACGCCATCCGCCTGCGCAGGTGCAGAAAGCAGGTCAGTGTAATGATGGACGGACGCGTGCAAGGTAGACGCTCCGATGATTCATGCGAACCACCGGGCCTCTGCGCCTGACTGGTCCCACCAGCCGCTTGACATGGCTATGTTTAGGGTTTAGGGTTTTAGGGCCAAGGCTAGTTCCAGAACTGCGGCAGCGTGCCTTTGAGAGCTTGTGCCCATTGCGCTGCACCCGCCGCAGCAGGCTGCTGGCGCTGGGCTGCTTTGCGGGACCGCCGTTCTCCTGCCGCCAGTGAAAGCCTTCCTCCAGGTGCACATCCGGCGTATCGCCGCGCCGGATGCGGGGGCCGGCGTTCCCCGGCGTCTCATGCTGCGGCGTGCTGACCATCGGGCCAGGCACCTGTATGGGTCAGCAGCATCAGGGTGGGCGCGTCAAACCCAGCGGGACTGCCACAGGCGGTGGCGGCGAAGCAGGTCGCGACCTGGCAAACATATTAGAAACCTGCAGTGATTGCGCCTCGAGCGCCAGTGATACCTTCGCAAGCGCCTTCTCTGTTGTGCATCTGCACAGCCTTGCCTGGAATGCTGATGTTTGGGCCGCCACCGCCGCTGCAGTTACGGCAGCTCCTGCCGCACGAAGCGCTGCCGGATATGCGTCCGTGATTCTTAATTGCTGTATCAGCGGTAAGTCTGCCCACGGCAATGCGGGCCGCCGGTAAAGTTGCAGCAGCTCATCGCCTCCGCATGGCGTTCCGGCGCCGGCAGGCCCAGCTGTGTCAGGAGCTGAGCTGGGTGGCAGTTCCTCACGCCACTCGACTGGTAATATGCAACGTTTTCAACTCAAATGACAGCCATAGATTGCCTGAGCTGAGCGAATTCACCCTTGGATCCAGCCTGACTGCTGCACTGCCGATGTGTCAATGCTGATGCGCTGGCAGTGAAATACTCTGAAGCTGATTGCAGCTATTTGGGTGGTATGCTGCGGGTTATTCAAAGCGTTTTGCCCGAATGTGGGATGACAATGAGAAATAAGCTGTGTCAAGACTCGACGATGAGCTTTTGACTCAGGCGCGTCGAGGCGGCAGCCCGGTGCGCGTCCAGCAGCAAGGATGTCAGAACTCTGCAAGTGCCCGCTTCGTAATGCAGATTCACTGTTCGCGAACAGGGCGTGGCAAGCAGGTATGACTGATATCAGGGTTCACGAGAGCTAGTCCGATCAGCTCCCCCTATTCAGATATGACATGACTTAGGGCAGATTGCAACCGTGTACGCATATTTCGCGCTCCAGAGCCGCTCAATTCACGCGGAAGTCGCTCCTGCGACATCTACAGTGCCAGGCAGCTAGCCGCTATGGGCAACACGGTATCCTCGCAAGCGTTGTGCGAGGAGTCCAAGGAGGAGGAGAAGCCTCGGGAGGAGCAGCCACAGGAGGAGGATGCCGGCAGCTCAGACGATAACCAGCAGAAGGAGTCAAATGAGGAAGACTCTGGCGGCGGCTCGGGTGGGCATAAGGCCCCGTCATCCCCTGAGCCCAAGAACGTAGGCGACGATGAGGGTGCGAACGCGAAGGAGACCGACCGCGCGCAGAAGCAGGCCGGTGGCGCGCAGGCGTCTTCCAAGGCCGGCATGTCTGAGGTGTGGATCGCGCGATGCAGTTGCATGGCTGTCATGACAAACCTGGCCGACGCATCAGGTCTTGAAGGCTCGTCAGCCTACCTCATCGTTACAGGACGATTGCCTGAAGTCAGCATAACACGTTCTTTGCATTCCGCCACGTCTCGGTCCAGGGTCTGCTGCGGTCCAGGGTCTGTCACGTATGTCAGCGGAAATGCTACATTTGTCAGTGGAAAGCGGTGTCGCATGCGCGGCGCGCACTTCTGGAGCATGCCCTGTCAGGTGTCACCACGTTGCGGTGCAGGAGAGCCTGTCTTAGGCCGGAATAGGCACCGCAAATTCGCACAGGGCAGCATACATGATTGCGAGCATCTGCTGTGGCCAGCACTCTTCTTACAGCGTCCTTCTACCACATCTGCAGCCGGTGTCGGTGCGCAAGGACTCGCAAGAGAACGCAGAGGCGAACAAGGAGGCGCACAACGCATCGAGCGGCAACAGAAGCCTCGGCGGTGACGTGCCGGCCCCTGACGACGAGGAGCACATCCAGGTGGCGACAATGTTTGCAGCTCGCATGCTGTGTGCAGCCTCCCAGCAGCATGAGCAGCCTGTGTTCAGTTGACGCTTGTGCACCCTGACAGCACCACATCAGACGTCGTGCAGCTGTAGCTGTGGCTCCACAGCTGCAACGCTGCGCGTGATATGCGCGCAGCATGTGCGACGCATGCCTCCTGGCAGGCCGGTGCCTGCAGCATGCTGGCGGCGCCCGCGCCAGTGCCAGAGCCTGCTGTCAACTGTGCCAGCAGCAGCTCTCAGCGTCCAGCAGCCCTTCACGGGCAGGCTCTCCAGCTCAACTAGCAGAACACGATCGTCCTGCGGATCTGCTCCTGAGCGCTCATTTGTTGACGAGATGTGTCACGGTGCAGGTGAAGACGGTGCCGTATGACCCGCGCTTCCCGGCGACCAACCAGGCGCGCAACTGCTACACGCGCTACAACGAGTACTACAAGTGCGGCCCCCCTCGAATTATGTACCTCTGATCTGTTGGCCTTTCCGCACTGCCAACTGCATGATAAAAAACAGCTTGCGGCGGCTGTGGCTGCTGCAGGTGCACGTACGGTGCAGCAGTTGCCATTCAAAGGAGAGGGTGCAAGTGACGCTCTCACGGTTCGAACGCTGTCTGACCGGCGCAGATGCATATCTGACAAGGAGGAGGATGCGCCAGAGTGCAAGTTCTACCAGCGCGCCTACCGGTCGCTATGCCCCTCGGAATGGGTGCGACCCACGCCTTGCTGAGTATGAGCACATTGTCTGACGTTGCCTTGCCGCTTCTGCACAGTCGGATGCAGCCAAAGTGATGTTGTTCAACGACGTGCCGCTTCGCTGCACAAACCCTAAACCCTAAACCCTGCAGGTGGAAGGGTGGAACACGCAGCGCGAGGAGGGCACATGGTTTGGTGAGTTCCGCGCCGCTTTGCTCCTGCTATGCAATCGCTCCTATTGGGCAGCCCTGTCGTCGTGCTCGTAGATCGCTTCAACCAGTCTGACTCCACGGGGTCTGCTGTGCAGGCAAATACTGAATTTGGACTAGGCTAGTGACTGCCGCGTCTGGGGAGTCGAATCGGCGCGGCGGAGTCTGGACAAGCGGTTGGGAGGCATTAACAAGGAGTATCGGCTCTCACGCGGGGATTCGCAGCCAAACTTTCAGCGTTGATTACATGGTATTCAGGCAGCCTCGTGCACATGCTGTTTTACTGTGAGCCACTGGCAAGCGCCATTGCATACCGAGGTGTCTCCTCCGTTGTGTCCGTCCGACGAGCCGGTCCGAGCGTGTCAGGCAACAGATTCTTGCAAACAGCTCAATTCGGGCAAATCGCAGGCACTGGGGTGCACACGCTGGACTCGCAGCGGCCGAACTGCATGCGGGACTCTCAGGTCGCTGCTGACACGAATTTTAGAACTATTTCCGCAAAAAGCTTGCCACGGCGACACTGCCGCCTCCGCCCGGCTCCAGCAGCCGCCCGGAGGGCCTGTGGCAACAGTTATACAGCCGGGTCCATCTGCCTGGCGTGGGCGGCGCCACACGGGCGCCA
>JAABUL010003420.1_pt1 | contig 23585 bp, 22 predicted proteins | sample 5559151 | NCBI WGS metagenome assembly JAABUL01 (sample SAMN10711876, study PRJNA513368) | rock metagenome | isolation source: Antarctica rocks | place: Antarctica: Victoria Land, Pudding Butte sud | reverse complement strand
TCGACGCGAAGATGACGGCACTGCTCAACTGGCCGCTGCTGGCCGCGATCACGCCGAACCTGCCTTACAGCACCGTCGGGCTGATGGTGGCGAACCAGCCCTGGTCCGGCAACTACAGCGTCGGGACGAGCGCCTGGATCACCGCCCAGGTGACCCAGTTCACCCGGCCCGGGTGGCAGTTCCTGGACGGGGCCAGCGGCTACCTCGGGGGCGACCGCACCAACGGCAGCTACGTCAGCCTGGTCTCGCCCAGCAAGAAGGACGGCACCGTCGTCGTGGAGACCACGACCGCGACCGGACCTTCGACGGCCCACGTCACCATCCGGGGCAACCTGAATGGCCGGCCGCTGCATGTGTGGTCCACCGACGTCACCTCGGCCAAGGACGCCGACCACTTCGTCCGCCAGCCCGACATCACCCCGGACGGTGCCGGCCGCTTCGCCGTGACCCTGCTCCCCGGGCGGGTCTACACCTTCACCACCATGACCGGTGGCCGCGGAACCGCCGTCAGCCCGGCGCCGCATCCCCTTGCCCTGCCCTACAGCGACAACTTCAACAAGTACTCCCCCGGCCAGGAGGCGCGGTATCTGTCCGACATGCAGGGTGCCTTCGAGGTCCAGCCCTGCGCCGCCGGTCGGAGCGGAGACTGTGTCCAGCAGATGGCGCCGGTCAAGCCCATCGAGTGGCAGTCCGACAGCGACGCGTTCGCGCTGCTCGGCGACACCACGTGGACCGACTACCGGGTGCAGGTCGACACCGAGCTGGTCAAGCCGGGCACGGTCGAACTCATCGGTCGCGCCGGTACCCAGAACCGTCCGCAGTCCAGCCAGCAGGGCTACTACTTCCAGATCAGTGACACCGGGGCGTGGACCCTGCTCAAGAGCGACGCCAACGGCAACCGCCAGGTCCTCGCCCGGGCATCCACCACGCCCCTCGGGACCGGGACCTGGCATCGACTCGGCCTGTCATTCGCCGGTGCCACCATCACGGCGTCGGTGGACCACAAGAACGTCGGGACGGTGCTGGACGGCTCCTACCAGGCCGGGCAGATCGGCCTGGGGATGACCTCCTACAACACGAACCAGTTCGACAACCTTTCGATCACCCCGCTGCGGGCCACCGCCCCGGGTGCCTCGCTGACGGTGACCCCCTCGTCTACGTCCGTTCAGCGCGGCAAGGACGTCAGCGTCACCACGGTGTTCACCGTCCCCGCAGGCGGCGGGGGCACCGCGCAGGGGGTGACCCTGACGCTGAACGCCCCGGCGGGGTTCACCTACGACAGCACCCCGCAGGTCTACGGCTCGGTCAAACCCGGCCAGCAGGTCATGGGCCACTGGGAGCTGACCGCACCCACCGGCGCGGCCTCGACAGCGACTCTGACCGGGACCGCCACCTACGCCCAGCGCGGGGTCGCCACCTGGCTGACCGCCACCGCACCGCTGCAGGTCACCGACCCGCCCGCACCGACGGGGGTGACCGCCGTGTCCGACCTACCCTTCCTGTCCTCGACCAACGGGTGGGGACCGGTCGAACGTGACCAGTCCGTCGGCGGCACCAACCGCGGCGACGGGCAGCCGCTGAACATCAACGGCACCGCTTACGCCAAGGGGCTCGGCACCAACTCGGTCAGCGACGTCGCGGTGTTCCTCGGGGGCAACTGCACGAGCTTCACCACCGACGTCGGGATCGACAGCGAGGTCGGCGGCAGCGGGACCGCGACCTTCACCGTGACCGGTGACGGCCGGACTCTCGCCACCACCCCGGTCCTGCGGGGCGGTCAGCCCGCCCAGCACCTCACCGTCGACGTCACCGGGGTCTCGACCCTGCACCTGACCGTCGGCGACGGCGGCGACGGCAATGCCTACGACCACGGCGACTGGGCATCGCCCACCCTGCACTGCGCCGGCTAGGACCCGCTCGGCTCGACGAAGGCCGCCTTCGCTGGACGGCGATGACCCCATCGCACACAGCAGACCCGGGCGGCCGGCTCCGGTCCACCGTGATCAGCCGCAGCCCGGCGCGCCCCAGAACACCTAGGAGACCAGCGGGGACCGGCAGCCGGGCCGAACCCGCAGCCTCAGCTCCGGCTCGGGGACCCGGCTGCACCCGGCACCGTTAACGTTATCGACCCCCCGCGACCTGCTGGCGGTAGGAGGACACCATCAAGTCGGTCAGCTCGTTGAGCGAGGTGTCCTTCACCCGCTTGTCCAGGGTCACCCGTCCTCCCTGCACGACGTTAAGTGACGCATCGCAACCGAATGGGAGCTCGCGGCACCAGAAGCGCAACGGTCTCCACAGAGCCGGCTCGGGGTGGCCTGACTGCTGAGCCCCGAAACGCAGGCCGAGCTCGTGCACCCGGGCTGCGAGCCAGGTGAAGCCGGTGCCGTGAGCCGCGGAGGGGAACCGGTCGCCCGCCGGCGTCGGCAGTCCGTACCCGTCGAGGCAGCGAAGGGCGCCCCCCGTGTAGCCGCCGGCCCGGGGCGCCGGGTCGTGCCAGTCGATGTCGACGACGACGGTGTCCCACCCGCACACCAGCATCCGGCGCGCCATAAACCCGGCGTTGGCCAGCACCTCGTGCTCGTTAGGAGTCCCAGCTGTTCCAGCCCATCGGCGGCAGTGCGACGGTGACCATGCGGCTCCGCACCGGGCCGTCAGGGGTGCCCGACATCACTCAGCCCTTGGTGCTGCCCAGTGTCAGGCCGGCGATGAACTGCCGCTGCAGGACCAGGTAGACGATCAGCGTGGGCAGCGCGATGATCAGCGCCGCGGCGGAGAGCAGGTTGTTGTTCTGCGCGAACTGGCCCTGCAGGTTCTTCAGCGCCGAGGTCACCGGGAACTTGTCCCCGGTGGACATCAGGGTCAGCGCCCAGAAGAAGTCGTTGTAGATCCAGGTCGTGAGCAGGGTGGCCAGCGCGGCCAGGGCCGGGCGGCACAGCGGCAGCGTGAGGCGCCAGTACTGGGTCCACACCGACGCCCCGTCGACCAGTGCCGCCTCGGTGAGTTCCACCGGGATGGTCCGCATGAAGTTGCTCAGCACGAACACGCAGAACCCGGTCTGGAACGCGACGTTGATGACGACCAGGCCGAAGGTCGAGTCGTAGAGCGTCCCGGAGTTCCCGGTCAGCCAGAGCGGCAGGTGGACGCCGATGAAGATCTTGAACAGCGGGGAGAGCAGCACCTGCGGGGGGAGCAGGTTCCCGGCGGTGAACAGCAGCAGCAGCACGATGTTGAACCGGAACGAGAACCGGGCCACCACGAAGGCCACCGAGGTGGAGAACGCCAGGGTGATGATCACGGCCGGGACGGTGATCTTGACCGAGTTCCAGAAGTGCAGCGGGATCTGGCCCTGGGTCCAGGCGTCGGAGAAGTTGCGGAACGTCAGCGAGTGCGCCAGCGAGAAGTAGCCGTTGGCGTTGGTGTCGCTCTCCGGGCGCAGCGAGGTGTAGACCGCCCACAGCAGCGGCAGCACCCAGAGCACCGCGAGCACCACCAGCAGCACCTGCGCCGGGGCGTTCGCCGCCCGCGACGGTTTCAACCCGCGCGGCCGGGTGAGGACCTCACCCTGGACGGGCGCCCCCTCAGGGACCGATGCCAATGCGCTCACCGGGGCTCCTTCTTGAACTGCTGGGCCAAGAAGATCGTGATCGGGACCAGGGAGATGACGAGCAGCACGACCCCGACGGCGGACCCATACCCGATCCGGTTGGCCGGGCCGGTGATATCGGTGGTGATCATCGCGGACAGCAGCTCCAGGCCGTTGCTGCCGCGGTTGGTGATGTACACGAGGTCGAACGCCCGCAGCGACTCGATGACCGTCACGACGAGGATGATGTTGTTGATCGGGCGCAGCACCGGGAAGACGACCCGCCAGAAGGTCTGCCAGCGGCTCGCGCCGTCGACCGCGGCAGCCTCCTTCAGCGACGGGTCGACGCCCTTCAGCCCTGCCAGGTAGAGGACCATCACGTAACCGGCCTGGCGCCACGTCGCCTCCAGCAGCACCGCCCAGAGGTTGAGGTGCGGATCGCCGAGCCAGTCGATCGCGGTGTTCGGTGTCGTGCGGTGCAGGATGCCGTTGACCAGGCCGAACTGCGGGGAGTACACGATCTGCCAGATGATCCCGATCAGCGCCAGCGAGAGCATGACCGGGAGGAAGAACACGCTCTGGTAGATGCGGCTGCCGCGCATCCCGCGGTCGAGCAGCACCGCCAGCAGTCCGCCCAGCGGGGTCGCGATGATGGTGAACTCGAGCAGCCAGATGAGGTTGTGCCGGATGGCCGGGTAGGTCCGCGGGTCGATGCCGAACATGTAGGTGTAGTTCTCACCGCCGACGTTGCGGATCGGGGCGGCGCCGCTGGCGTTGGTGAAGGACAGGAACACCGTGGAGATCGCCGGCCCCCAGATGAAGGCGAGGTCGACCACCAGCGGGATCCCGACCATCAGGGCGAGCACCACGCGGTCGCGGGTGGTCAGCCGCCGGGTCCGGCGCCGACGCCGCCGCGGTGGTGCGACGGCGTCGGTGGGCCGCGCGGCCATCGTCTGGCTTGCCATCGTGGAGCTCGGACCTCCTGGTCAGCTCAGGTCGGGTGAGCTCAGGGACGGAAGATCGTCTTCGCCTGGGTCTGGAGGCTGTCGGAGATCGAGCTGTAGGAGGACGGGTTCTGCAGGAACGAGTTCAGTGCGTTCTGGACGATCGGGTAGGCGAAGTCCGGCCGGGTGTCGCGGTCCAGGAACTGGGCCAGGTTCTTGGTCGACTTGATGACCTCGGCGGATTTCTTCTGCAGCGGGGTGTAGGTCGAGGTGCCGTAGTTCGTCGCGGTCCCGATGTCGCTCGGGTTCGGCTTGAGGAAGGTCTGTTCCGCCTTCGCGGTACCCAGGTACTTCAGCAGCGCCTTCGCCCCGTCCGGGTTCTTGACCTTGGCGCTCATGAGGAAGCCGTCGATCGGCGCGTCGATGGCGCTGTCGGTGGGGTACGTCGGGTCGATCTGCGGGAACGGGAAGAAGTCGAGGTCGGACAGGTTCTTGGCGGCCACCTGCGGACCCACCTGGTCGGTGCCCTGGAAGATCATCCCGGAGGTCTTGTTCGCGTCGAAGATCTGGACCGCTTCCTGCCACGTCCGGCCGTCCGCGCCCGGCGTGTAGTAAGGGATCAGCATCGTCCACTGCTTGAACACGCTCTTGACCTTGTCGCTGCTCCAGGACTTCTTCCCGGCCATCAGGTCGATGTGGAACTGGTAGCCGTTGAGGCGCATGTTGAGGATGTCGAAGGTGCCCATCGCGGGCCAGCCGTCCTTCTGCCCGATGGCGATCGGGTTGGCGAACCCCTTGGCCTGCATCGACTTGCACAGCGCGATCAGCTCGTCCCAGGTCCCGGGGACGGTGAACCCGTTCTTGGCGAACACGCTCTTCTTGTAGAACATCACCCACGGGTAGTTGACCCAGGGGACCAGGTAGTACTTGCCGTCGGCGCCCTTGGAGGCCGCCTTCACCGCGTCGGTGAAGTTCGCCCCGATGGTGTCCCAGACGTCGTTGATCGGCGTGAGCAGCCCCTGCTGGGCGAAGAACTGGGTGCGGTTTCCGGAGAACCACGTGAAGACGTCGTTGGGCGTCCCCTGCAGATAGTTCTGGATGTTGTTCTGGAAGCTGTTGTGGTCCACGGTGTTGACCGAGACCTTGCCGGCGTGGTCGTAGCCGGAGATCGCCGAGGCGAACGCGGACTTGACCGCCGCGTCGGAGTAGTTCGACCCGATGCTGACCGCGCTGCCCGCCGAGCCGCCGGAGGCGCCGCTGCCGCCGGAGGAGGACGAGGACGATCCGCATGCCGCGAGCAGGCCGGGGGTGCCGACCAGCGCGGCGGCGCCGAGGGCGCCGCGGAACAGGCTGCGGCGGCTGGGGCCGCCCGCCGGGGTGGACGCGGACTGGACGGTGCTGGAGCGGACGGGCGCCACGGGGCCTCCTCGACGAGGGACGAGCCGGTGGTGGCGGGCGGCGAACCACACAACACCACGCAGAAAGGATCGGGACCAACCACTAAATGGTGACGCCTCCCGGCGGCAGTGTCAAGTCCTCACCGGGAGCTGTGGCAGGCCGGTGACCTCGACGATCCGATCGCGGACGGGGGCACCGCAGGGCTCTGCAGGACCCGGACCGGTCCCACGCTGCACCGAAATCGCACAGTCACGGTGTGCGAATGGTTTGACATTCTGGCGCACCGTCGTCCACGCTCGCGTTTGTGCTCGCCCGGCAGCGTCAGGACCGCATCCAGGAACAGGTCCGTGCCACCGGGGGCGTCCAGGTCTCGGACCTGATCGACCTGCTGGGCGTGTCGGGGATGACGGTACGTCGCGATCTGAAGACGCTCGCCGCCCGCGGGGTGCTCGCGCGCGTCCACGGCGGCGCGACCGGGGTCGCCCCGCACAGCACCGACGAGCCGCCGTTTCTGACCAAGTCGACGCTGCGCGGTGCGGCCAAGACGGCGATCGCGCGGCTCGCGGTCACCCTGGTCGAGCCGGGGACGGCGGTGGCGCTGTCCAGCGGTTCGACGGCGGTCGCGGTGGCCCGTGAGCTGCTGAGCGTGCCGTCGCTGACCGTCGTCACCAATTCGGTGCCGGCGTTCCTGGTGCTGACCGAGTCCGGTCGGCGGGACCTGACGACCGTGCTGACCGGGGGGATCGGCACGCAGTCGCACGGGCTGGTCGGCCCGGTCGCCGTCGCGGCGCTGCGCGGGCTGCACCCGGACGTGGCGTTCATGGGTGTCCACGGTGTGGACGCCCAGGCCGGGCTGACCACGCCGAACCTCGCGGAGGCCGAGACCGACCGGGCGCTGGTCGACTGCGCGCGCCGGCTCGTCGTCGTCGCGGACAGTTCGAAGTGGGGCGTGGTGGGGCTCGCCGCGATCGCCCCGCTCGCGGCGGTCGACGTCTTCATCACCGACGCCGACCTCGCCCCAGACGCCCGCTCGGCACTGGCCGGCGAGGTCGGCGAGCTGCTGGTGGCCGACGCCGAGGACCCCGGTCGCGGCTGCTGAGCCCGGGGCAGTGCCCGTCCGGCCGGGGGAGCGCCGGGCCGCCCCAACGCGGATTCAGGCTCAGACGTGGCGGCGAGGCTGAGCTCTGGCGTCGGGCCGTTGCGGCTAGCCGTAGGCAGGTCGTGGCGGCCCGGGCGGCTGCCAGCACGGTCCCGGTCTGGAACCCAGCAGACTGTGGAATCGAGCTGTTTGGGCCGTTTCGCGGGCAGCCGATACCAGCCGGACCCGGGCGGGGCCTGTTCGATCCTGTCGGCTACCGACCCGGCGTAGCAGCCCGGACTGCCGCGCGCTCCCGGCCACCCGGACGCGCCGCCGCAATCTGGCGCAGCCCCTCCGGTGGGGTCTGCCCCGCCGCCTCCAGCTCATGCAACTGTGCCTGAGCGCGACGGACCAGCACCGGTGAGACCTTCACGACCTGGGCCATCACACTGTCCTTCCACCGACGGGGCAACGTTCAGTCTTCATCATCATCGACCTGTACGTCCACGTCTGCGCCCCCGGTGGTGACCTCGGCGACCTGCTCCCGGACCGAGCGCAGCTCCTCGTCCAGGATGACGGTTGCATCCGCCCGGTAGCCCTCGGCGGCCGGGTCCGCCGCGATCCGTTCCAGCTCGCGCAACCCGAGCCGGCGCGCGACGTGATGCCCGCTGCCCAGGTTGGTGATCGCCTGCTGATAGCGGGCCAGGACCTGATCCAAGTGGTGCCGGCGCCCGGTGGCATCCCGGCTCAACCGCTGCTCGACCAGCCCCCGCTCCCCCACCGCGCCGCCAGCACTGACCCGACCGCGCTTCCCACCGCCGCCGCAGCCGCCACCGCCGAGACCACGTAGGACAGGGTCAGCCGGTCCCCGACCAGGGTCGCCAGCTCAGCCGCGCGGGCGAGCAGGGGTGCCGCGGTTGCGTTGTCCTCCCGGCGGACCTGGTGGAAGATCCCCAGCCACAGCAGGGCTTCGGCTTCCCGCCGCTGGTCGCCGCTGCGCCGGCACAGGCTCGCGGAGCGTTCGAACAGCGCCAGCTCATCGGCGACTCCTGCTTCCGCCACTCCCTCGCGGCGATCGGCGAGGTGTCGCCCGTGCAGCACCCGGCCTCGTGCGAGCGAGAGTTCGGCCTCGACCGAGTCCAGGGCCCTGTCCGCGCGATCCAGGGCGGTCGCGTCGCCGTCGAAGACGGCCCGTTCGTACAGCAGCCGCGCCGCCTCGATCCGGTCCCGCTCGTCCACGGCCACCTCCACACGGCTGGTCCGCCACCTTCAGGCCCGCATGAACCTATGGCAAAGCCGCTCAAGACGGGCATGAATCCTCACGGCGGCAGTCCGCCGTCCTGGAACGGTGTCGTCATGGACGGGAGTCGGGACGACGCCTCGGCGTTCTACCGGCGGTACCTGGCCCGGTGCAACGAGCACCACTTCGACACCCTCGGTGAGTTCGTCGACGCCGACGTCAACGGCCCCACCGAAGGGCTGGACCGCTACATCGCCGGCCTGCGCGCGGTCACCACCGCCTTCCCCGACTACCACTGGGACCTGCACCAGCTGCTCGTCGACGGCCCGTGGCTGGCCGCCCGCCTGACCGGAACCGGGACCCACACCGGGACACACAGCACGAGGGAGCCGCTCGTCGAAGCCCGCGTCCGCCCCGGGCCGCGTCGCGCTGCCCGACCGTGGCGCCGGCGCGGCCATCTGTCGAAGGATCGCGCCTGGCTCCGAGCGAATCGTGTGCCAGGTTGGCTCGGTGCCCGTCCAGGTGATCGTGCTCAACGGCGGTTCGAGCTCCGGAACCACCTCTGTCGGCCGAGCCCTGCAGACCCGCCTGCCCGAACCGCACCTGCTCATCGGCGTCGACACGCTCATCGACGCGATGCCCACACCACGGCCCGGCCGGCACGACGCACCGATCTCCGTTCACGCCGACGGGACCGTTCGGCCGGGCCCGACCTTCCGCGCTCTGGAACAGGCCTGGTACCGCGGTCTCGCCGAGATGGCCCGCCAGGGCGGGCTGCTCATCCTCGATGAGGTTTTCCTCAGCGGCGGCCGGTCCCAATCACGGTTGCGGGAACGAGTTGACCGGGCTCGAGGTCGTCTGGGTGGCGGTGCACTGTGACAGCCGGGTCGCAGCGGCGCGGGAAGCGACGCGGGCTGACCGCGACCCCGGGATGGCAGCTGCGCAAGCCGAATCGGTCCACTTCGAGGTCGACTACGACCTCCGGGTCGACACCACCCACCACACCGCCGACGAGTGCGCCGCCGTGATCGCCGACCGGGTCAAGACCATCAGCTGACAGCAGCCCACCGCCTACAGGACCGCCCCCTGTCGCACCGTCCCGAAAACCCTCCCACCGGCGGCCCGGTCCCGCACCGGTTTCAGCACGACTTGCGGAACGACTGGAGTCGGCGCGTCGTCGTACCGCGTCCACCGTGCCGTTAACGATCGGATTCGAGACGATGTAGCGGTGTCCAATCGGGGTGGCGGACGGGGGGACAGCGGGTCGCAGCAGCTCCTCCCGCTTTCGTCGGGCTAGCTTTGCGGCGCGTGGGCCGCGCCGGGATCGAGATCGACGAACAGGTCGTCCGCGCCCTGTTGCGCGCCCAGCACCCCGACCTCGCCGATCGCACCCTGCGACGGGGCCCGGAGGGCTGGGACAACCAGCTGTGGCGTCTCGGGGACGACCTCGCTGTCCGGTTGCCGTGGGCGACCGAGACCGCAGACGCGCTCCTCCTGAAGGAGTGGGCGTGGCTGCCCTCCCTCGCCGCGTCCCTTCCACTGCCGGTCCCCGTCCCGCAGCGACTCGGCCGACCGTCCGAGGTGTTCCCCAGGCCGTGGATCGTCACAACCTGGGTGCCGGGGACCCCGGCTGACCTCGAGCCCGCGGCCCACGCGACGGCTGCGGCCGATGCCCTCGCCGGCTTCTTGACGGCACTGCACCGACCCGCTCCCGCCTCGGTACCAGCCGGGCGGGGCCGCGGGGGGTCCCTGGCGGACTGCGAAGAACAGGTCGCCTCGGGTCTCGCGGCCGCCACCGAGGCCGGCCTCGTCCCCGACGCCGACATCGTTCGCGAGGTCTGGCGCGACGCGGTCGGCGCGCCCGGGTGGACGGGACCACGAGTGTGGCTCCACGCCGACCTGCACCCGGCCAACATCCTCACCGCCGACGGCACCTTCTGCGGCGTGATCGACTTCGGTGACCTCTGCGCGGGCGACCCGGCCTGCGACCTCGCGGCCTCGTGGGTCCTGCTACCGGACGGCGCAGCGGAGCGCTTCCACAACGCCTACGGGCCACCGCTGGACGATTCGACCCTGCGCCGCGCCCGCGGCTGGGCCGTATGGCGTGCTCTCGGCGGCATCCTCATCGCAGACGCCGGTCGTCGCGGCCGCCCCGGCGGCAAGGCCAGTTGGGGGCCGCCCGCCCAGCTCGCGTTGCGACGGCTGACAGCGACGGCGACAGCCCGCTGAGCGATCCCTCGGTCAGCTCGTCGGACCACTCGACGTCCCACCCGGAGCACCACTCCCGGGACAGACCCGCAGGCGGGTCTACTGGAACACTCAGACCAGGACCAACGTCGCCGGCGACTCGGCGGCCCGGGTGTCCCGGTGCGGGAACCCTCAACGAGGCAGAGACCGAGGCGGACTCGGTCGACGATGTACCCGTGACCATCCGGCCCGCGACCGCCAGTGACCTTGACGCCCTCGTCGACCTCGCTGCCGCCGCGCGGGCCGATCAGGCCGTCCACCAGCCGGTGTTCTGGCGCCCCGCGGCCGACGCCCGCGACCGGCACCGACCCTTCCTGTCCGGACAGATCGCCGACGCGGGGAGCATCAGCCTCGTGGCCACCGACCACGACACCGTGGTCGGGTTCGCCGTCGGTGTGCTGCACCCAGCTCCCCCGGTCTACGACCCAGGCGGACCGACCTGCACGGTCGACGACTTCACCGTCGACGACCCCAACCGCTGGGCCACCACCGGCGCCGGCCTGCTCCGCGAGGTCCGCTCCCGCGCCGCGGCCAAGGGCGCCGTCCAGGTAGTCGTCGTCGTCGGCGACCACGACCACGCCAAACAGGCCGCCCTCGCCGCAGCCGGGCTCACTGCCGCCTCCCAGTGGTGGACCACCCCGATCGCAGACGCGCCGTGACACCCCGGAGAGAGCAGGCCCGGGTCGTAGTGGGTAACAGACCGGCCGGGATCACGAAGACCACCATCAGCCGCCGACTCATCGCGTCCGGCCCCAGCGCGACCTGCATCGCACGGAACTCGCTGCGGGGCGTCATCGTCACCACGCGGACCGTTTCCGTTCACGCGTGATCTGGTTCGCTCACGGTGATGTAGTACCCACTGGGGTCGAGCAGTCGGAAGTCGCGCGCGCCCCAGGGACGCGATGTCAGACCCTCCTCGATCGCCCATCCACGGTCGCGGATCCGATCCAGCTCACGTATGACGTCGTCCACGACCAGGACCAGCTCGACTCCCACGGGTGGCCGGCGCGCGGCGCGGTCGCCGACGTCTGCGCGCTGAGAGGCTGAAACGACCGCCTCGTCGCGCTGCAGCAACAGGTAGCCGTCGCCGGTCTCCGCTCGTCGCGGATACAGTCGAAATCCAGGACGTGCACGTAAAAGTTCAAGGTGGCATTGAGGTCTGCCGGATACAGCTCGACCCTCAATCTCATCGGCTACCACCCATTAGGGTTTCTCTCGACTTCGCCGCGACCTTACAGGGGTTGCGATGTGGCCTTCCTCGCGGTGGGGAACGGCCCACTGCGGCAGCGTAGGGCCGAATTCGTTGGCCGAGACTGCTGTCGTGGTGGTCGATCGAGTGGACGGCCCAGCAGTTCGGCTATCAGAGCTGAACGTTTCTTGAATCATGGGGTTCCCGTGGGCGCCGTTCCGGTCACGCCCGGCCCGGTCTCGGTCGTTGGTCGCTGGCCGCTTTCTCGGCCGTCGCGCGGTCCGAAGGCAGTGAGCGCCTCTGCGTCGCTGGAGGTCGCGCGCAGGTAGTCCTCAGCCCAGGTTCGCCGGTCGGGGTAGGTGAACTGCGCGACCACTTGGGCGACGGCCGCGTCGACGTCGATGTCAACGCGGCGCAGGAACACGTCGCCGCCGGCGAGCAGGGCCCAGTGGCCGCCGGGGCGCCCGTAGGGCATCCCGATGCTGCCCGGGTTGACCACCAGCCGGCGGTCGACCAGACGGACGAAGGGCATGTGGGTGTGCCCGCACACCACGGTGCGGGCCTCGGCGGGTAGGTCGGCGAACCCCTCCGCCCATCGCTGCAGCCGGGTGTCGACGAGGACCACCTCGTCGTCATCCCGCGGCGTGCCATGACAGAACACGACCGGGCCGAACCCCGCCACATCGAGGATGACCGGGTGCGGCAGACAGGCCAGCAGATCAAGGTGTGCCGGCGAAGCTGGCCGGCGGCCCACAGGTCAATGTCGTAGGCCCCACCGACGGTCGACGGCTCGCCGCGTCCCAACGCCACCAGCTCACGGTCCGCGTTCCCCCGGATCAGCACCACGTTGTCCAGCCCCGTCAGCCGATCCAGGACCTCCACCGGCTGCGGCCCGGCCGCGTGGTCACCGCACACCACGACCCGGTCAGCGCTATCCACGTCCGGCTCAGCGAGCACCGCATCCAGCACCGGCAGGACGCCATGGATGTCGGACAGAACGGCGACGGTCTCCACCACGAGCCGAACCCTGCCAGGCGCCGGAACCGGTCAGGTCCGTCGTCGTTGGCGGTAAGCGGCGACCTTCGCGCGGTCACCGCATCCGGTCATGTCGCACCAGCGGCGGTTACGGGCTCGTGAGCGGTCGATGAAACCGCGGGTGCACCGGGGGCCGGAGCACCACGTCAGACGATCGAGGTCGGGGCTGTCGAGCAGGCTCAGGCCGTCTTGGGCTAGCGCTGTCAGCGCGGCCGGTAGGCCCCCGGTGCGGGTGAGGCGGCCTGCCTCGTCGAGGTGGAGGACCGGGCCCGGCCGGGCGGCTGCGGCGTTGATCAGGTCGCGGGTGTCCGCGTCTGCTACCGAGCCGGCACTTGCCGTGCGGAGCAGGCGGTAGAGCGCCTCTCTCAGCGCCCGGGCCTCGGTGAGCATGGCCCGGCTCGGCGCTGTGACGTCCTGGACCAGGCCGGCTTCGCCGATCCAGCCCGCCAGGTCGGCCGGGTCGCGGAGCTGTTCGACCTCGGTGGTGCCCCGCTCGGCGAGCGTGGCCGCGAAGTTCAGGCTCGGCCGGTCCGCGACGAACACCCATCCCATGACACCACCTTGACAGGTGACACCGCAGACCGCGACAGTCAACGTCAGGTAACTAGCTCAACAGGTGTCAGCGGTTGGCGAGGGGTTGGCGGCAGTGGCGACGGGAGAGGTCCTCGACCACCACCGAGCGGCGGGAGCCCGGCGTGGCCGGCGTGGCCGGCGACCCGCGGTGCCGGTCCGGTGTGGACTGATCCGCTACCTGGTGGCCGCCCTACTCGTGCGGCTGGCCGACGAGGGCGCCCGGGTCGCTCTGGTGCTGCTCGCCGTTGACCGCGGACTGGGTCCGGCATTCGGGGCGGCGCTGGTCGCGGCGCTGCTGGTCCCCCATGTCATCGCAGCCCCGGTCGTCGGACTACTCACCGACCGCGTCCGGCAACCACGGTGGGTCCTGGCCGCCGGCGCAGCTGGGTTCGCCACCGCGCTTGCCGCGGCGGCCGGCGGCGCCGGCCACCTCCCCGCACCGGCCATCCTGGCCGTGCTCGCCGCGGGCGGCTGCTGCGGACCCGCCCTCACCGGGGCCCTGAGCAGCCAGCTCCCGTCCCTGGTCACCCCCGAGGGGCTTCCGCGTGCGTTCGGGCTGGACTCCCTCACCTACAACGTCGCCGGGATCACCGGGCCCCTGCTCGCCACTCTCGCCGCCACCACCATGAACGCGACCGCGGCCACCGAGGTCCTCGCCGTCAGCGCCACCCTCGGCGGCGGCGCACTGACCACCCTGGCCACACCTCTACGGACCACCCCGCGCCGCGCAGCGCGGCCACCGATGCTCGCCGGGGTTCGAGCGCTCGTCCGCCAACCCACCCTGCGGGTCATCACCGCCGCCAGCAGCCTCGGACAACTCGGACCCGGCGCACTCCCCGTGGTCGCCGTCGTCCTCACCGCCCGCGCCCACCATCCCGCCGACGCCGGCTGGCTGCTCTCCGCCCTCGCCGCCGGCGGCCTGCTCGGCTCACTGCTCTGGACCTGGCGGCCCACCCCGGCCACCCAAGCCCACCGCACCGTTCTCATCGCGCTCGCCGGGATCGGTGCCCCCCTGGCAGCCGGCGCCCTCCTACCCGACAGCGTGTCCGTCCTGGCTGCCCTGTTCACCGCGTCCGGTGTCGCACTCGGCCCATTCACCAGCGCCCTGTTCCTGGTCCGGGACCACCACGCCCCCGACGGGCTGCGCGCCCAGGTCTTCGCCATCGGCGCAGGCCTGAAGACCACCGCCACCGCCGCCGGCGCCGCGCTCGCCGGCGCGCTCACCGACCTACCGGCCGCCAACCAGCTCCTACTCGTCGGCGCCACTCCCCTCCTCGCAGCAGCCCTCGGGAGCATTGCGCTGCGCATCCGCGCAGGCGCCGGACGAACAGGCACGCCACGCGAACGACCCCCCACCCCGCCGGCCGACTGAACCAACCCCCAACTCCCGGAACGCCCCCGGCCACCGTCCCGAAACCCCCACCGCCAGCCTCCCCAACTCCCGGTCCACCGACGACCAGCACGGCTTTCGGCACACCGCCATCCATGCCAGCCCGGTCTGTGCCGTTAAGGATCGGTTTCGGGATGGCGACCCACGTGGACGCCGACCTTGGGTGGCCTGGCGGCCGGCCAATTCGTTGGCCCGATAGCCCACGACAACGCGTCCGAGATACACGATCGGCGTAGTTTCGGTCGACCCGGGTTTCTGTGATTTCATCTAGTCATGAATCCCTTGTGGAGCAGGTTGTGGGCTAAGGGGCAGACCCGTGCCGATCCAGGTGAGACTACGGAGCGCGTCAGTGACCCGCTCAACAGGCGATGTTCGTCGTGGCAAGAACTGTTTGCAGCACTGCTGACCTATTCGCCAAACGCTACCAACATCTTCCGGGGCCACGCGAACGCCGAGTGGGAGCTTGTCACCTCACTGGAACGTCGATTGAAAAGTCTGCCAGATTCCAGAGACAGGGTGGTTGCTGAACGAGGAATTCATAGACGTTTCACCGAACGATCTCAGTCCTTGTTGCACGACTGCCCCAACGAAGATGATGAGTTGAGTTGGTTAATGTTGATGCAACACTATGGGGCGCCGACCCGCCTCCTGGATTGGTCAACGTCGCCGTTTGTCGCGCTCTTTTTCGCATTCGAGCAGCCGGTGGCGGTAGCAGAACGTGCATTGTGGGTGTTGAGCGCCAGCTGGCTGAGGTTCCAGTTTGGCACCAAGCTGTTCCTGCACATGCGAGATCCCTGGGGCTTAATTGCCGAGACTGAGACTAGTGCAACGGGCGACGTTACTACGTCGTTCCCGGGTGTTGGCTTCGATTGGCGATCAGCCGAAAATCGAAGGCTGTTGGATTTGCGGGCGTAAAAATGCGCGATGCCTTACCCGTTGCTTCCGCCCACACTTACCGAGCGAATGTCCGCACAACAAGCTGTCTTCACGTACGATGCCGCGCTCGAGGGAGGGGTACCCTATCGAACCTTACCTACGATGCACCGCTACGTTCTGCCTAACTCGTGGCGAGTTCCGGTCCTCGGAGCGCTTAGGGCAATGGGACTTTCGGCATCGTCGCTATTTCCTGGTCTGGACGGAATTGGACGTGCGGCCGCGCTCTCGGTTGACTTGCCGGATGAGCTCGAGGATCAACTCGGGTTCTAGTGCACCGACGTCGAGCATATCGGTCTTGGGAAATTTCGCCGACGAACGCCGGCTCCTCGTAGGTCGTGGCGCCGGCGCTCCGCGGCGGGAGCGCGAGGTGATGAGCAACCCCGCCCGTTCACACCGGCGTTGCGGGCCGGAAGCTGACGTCGAGGACGTGTGCTCGCGTCGGGTGCTCAACGAGCCCCCTGCTGGACGCCGGCCCGTGCGCGGCGCGGGAACGCCCGCTCGGTGCGGCCCTGCGGCTGCAGCAGTGCGGCCAGCGGCCCGGTGACGTCGGCTCCCGGGGACAGCACGAAGTGGCTCGGGCGAGGAGGTTGCCGAGACGTGCCTGATCCCGTGCGCGCCGCCAGGCGAGGCGTTGGGTGGACCGATCGTCGGGCGGGACGCTTGTCGATGTGCGCACCTACCGGCAGCTGTTCGCGGTCGCGGAGTTCCGGGCACTGTTCGTCGTCCAGTGCCTCGCTGTCGGCGGGGCTTCGATCGGTGCCCTCGCGCTCGGAACGATCACCTACGCGAGCACCGGGTCGACCCTGCTGACCAGCCTCGCCGTCTTCGGCGGCCCGATCATCCGCCTGGTCGCGTCCTGGTTTCTCGCCTCGACCGCGGACCTGGTCCGGCCCCGGACCGCCCTTGCGGCGGTTGCCGCGGTCACCTGCCTCGCCGACGGGCTCCAGGCGGTGCCCGGCCTGCCGTGGGGCGCGCGGTTCGGCCTGCTTGCTCTGCCGTGGATCGTGATGTCCGCCACGGGCGGCGCGAGCATCGCTCTGGTGTCGGACGTCCTCCCGGCCGATGCGTTCGTCTTCGGGCGGGCCACGATCAACGTCGCGGTCGGGGTGACCCAGATCGCCGGGTACGGCCTGGCCGGGCTGCTCCTGCTCCGGATCTCGACGTCCGAGCTGTTCCTGGCCGCGGCCGCGGCCGGCGCGCTGGCCCTGGCCATCGTGCGGCTCCGCATCGGCGCCCATCCGCCCCGGGCGACCGACCGCCACCTGCTGCGCCGCTCTCACCGCGTCAACACCGAGCTGCTCGGATCCCGACGGCTGCGCCCGGTGTTCCTCGCCCTGTGGGTGCCTAACGGCCTGGTCGTGGGCTGTGAGTCCCTGTTCATCCCCTACGCCGGCCGCTCAGCGGGCGCCCTCTACGCCGTCACCGCCGCCGGCATGCTCCTCGGTGACATCGCCATGGGCCGGTACATCCCCGCGACCACCCGCGACCGCCTGACCGGGCCGCTGCGCATCCTGCTCGCACTGCCCTACGTGGCGTTCCTCCTCCACCCCGAACTCGTCGCCGCCGGCGCGCTCGGGTTCATCGCGTCCATCGGCTACGCCGCCAGCCTTCCCCTGCAGGAACGGTTGGTGACCGCCACCAGCCACGACATCCGCGGCCAGGTCCTCGGCCTGAACAGCACCGGCATGATGGGCATGCAAGGTGTCGGCGCCGCGGCCGCCGGGGCCGTGTCCCAACTCCTCGGCGCGGACGCCGCCGCGGCCGGCACAACCGTCGGGATCATGGCGGCCGCCTCGCTCGCCGTCACCACCGCCCTCACACCGGGCCTGCGACGCAGCCGACCGGACCCGGGACAGACCCTGCCGACCACAGCACCGGCCTAGACCACCCCGTCACCGCCGCTCCCCCGCGGCCCGCCCGCTACCCCTCCCGACACGCGCAGCAACCCGTGCTCCGCGCCGCGGGCTGCGATCGTGACCTGGTGAGCACCGACCGCCCGGACCGCCCACTGACCGGCGGGACGGTTGGGGTAGGCGGCAGCGACTTCGTGACCCCCGCACGCCGGCGCTCCTCTTCGCCGACGCCTCTGGCGGCGCCGGGGTCGCGGTCCTGGGACGCGACTGGCCCAGGCTGGACATGACCGGGGTGGTGTTCGCGCTGCTCGCCGTCGGGGGGATCCTCCTCGCTGCGCTCCCCCCGTGGCGCGGTTCCCGGCACGGCCCCCGTGTCGGTGCGGTCACCGCCTCGCTGTCCGGGCTGACCCTTCTCGCTGTTGCGCTCGTGCTCGCCTTCGGCTTCGGCGTGCACCTGGCGCTGTAGACCAACGGTCAGCGACGCGGCACAGCAGCACCGCCGCCACCCTCCCAAGCACCGGACAACCCCGCTACACGCGCGGGCTCCCCCACCCAAACCAGAACACCGCGCTCGACGGCCCGGAAACGATCGGATACGGGATGGTGTGTCCGCGCTGACTGCCGGTGAGAGTTGAGTGCCGCGACGGCCCTTACCCGCAAGACGGGTGATGATCCAAGGTTGGCGTCGTCGGGTGCTGGACGTCGTCGATCAGGAGAGGACCGCGGGTGTTCGCAGAGCGCTGGCAGCGGTCGCGACGAGCAGGATGAGCACGGCGGGGATCGCGAGGGCGGCGCGCAGGCCGATCAGCGTGCTGGCGAATCCGATCAGCGCCGGGCCGAGCAGGAACCCGGTATAGCCCATGCCGAGGATGACCGACAGCCGCCGCCCTGTCCCGCTGCCGGTGAGCTGACCGGCGACCGAATAGATTTGCGGGGTGAGCCCGGCCAGTCCCGCGCCGAGACCAGCGAACCCGATGACCGCCGAGACCGGGGTCCCGACGAGCAGGCCGCAGACCCCGAAGACGACCGCGGCGAACAGGGCACTGCCCCGCACCAGCCGTACCGGTCCTGTCCGGGTCACGATGCGGTCCCCGACAAGCCGGGCCAGCATCATCGCGATCGAGAACCCGACGAAGGCAAGCGCGGCGAACGCCGTGCCGGTCCCGAGAGTGGTGTGCAAATAGACGGCGCTCCAGTCCCCGGCGGCACCCTCCGCGACCATCGCGAACATCGCGAGTACGCCGAGGGCGAGGACGGTGCCCGGCCTCGGAGGGCCCGCGGCTTTCGTGGCCCCGGCGGCGTTGCTGCCTGCATCGAGCGCCCGGGAGTCGCGGAGCCGCCACAGCGCCGCCACCACCCACACCGACAGCGACCCGCAGCAGACGATCGCGAAGGTCGCCACCGCACCCACCCCGGCCCCCGCGAGAACCCCTCCGATGGCCGCACCGATGAACCCGCCAAGGCTGAACACCGCGTGAAACGAGGACATCACCGGGCTGCCCCAGGCCCGCTGCACCTCCACAGCGTTGGCGTTCATCGCGACATTGAGCGTGCCCTGCACGGCCCCGAACACGAACAGGGCCGTGGACAGGGCCCACAGCGCTGGGGCGAGGGCAGGAGGGATGAGGAGCACGCCCTGCGCGGCCACGAGGACCGTCATGACCGGCCCACTGCCCAAGCGGTCCACCACCCGGCCGACCACGACCATGCCGGTGACGGACCCGGCGGCGAAGGCAACCAGGGCGACGCTGAGCTGGGAGTTGGTCAGACCGAGCCCGGCCTTGATCGAGGGGATTCGGCTCGTCCACGTCCCGACGACCACGCCGAACGCCAGAAAGACCAGCGCAGTCGCCGACCTCGCTCGAACTAGACGCGCCGAACGCGGCGGGAACCGCGAGTTCAACACTCGTGCTACTTCCAGTCTCACGCCCGGGGAGCCGCGAATACAGCAGAGAACAACGTGTCAACCCTGCGTGCGATCTTCTGGGGCTCCCACACCGCGGATCGCACCATTGCTTGTTCCCCTTTGCTTCGGATTAGATCAGGAGACGAGATGAGAGAACCGGCTTTTGTGATGAAGTCGTTGCGATCTTCGAAGAGCATCGACGGATCCTGGACAATCTCGGGAATGGCGCCATACCGGTAGCCAAGAACAGGCCGGCCCTTGCCCATCAGGTCCACGATCGCCATGTTCCAGAGGGCGTTCAGGCGGAGGGGAGACAATCCGATGTCTACTTGATCAATAAGGGTTTCGTAAGCCTCACGTGTGGCGACGTCAACGATCTTCACGAATGAAAGCTCCGCGATCCGCTCGAGTAACACGTCGATACTGTGGTCGAGCCGCCGCCGCTCGAGCGAGCGATGTGAGGTCGGGTTGGTGACAGCTACACGGAACGAGCCCGGCGACCGCCTGTTCAGCTCCTCCAACCAGTCAAAGATTTCCGCAGTGCCGTAATGCGCGTACAGACGATGGTTGTACAAGAAGGTTACCGGCCGACGCGTGCCCGCAGCGGTCGACGACCTGTGAACCGTGGTGGGCGGTGGCACCACAAACATCTTGTGACGTAAAGCGCTGTCTCCAGAAGCTCGAATGAACGTTTCCCTTCCCCACTCGCTTCCGATCATCAGTATGTCGGCGAAGTGTGCGGCTTCCACCTGCCGTCCCCAAATGCTTTCGCCCAATCCATGATCGTTAAGGCTCGAGTCGAAGGTGACTTGACCGCCGGTTCCGATGTCTTGAATGGGAATGTAGTGGTAGTAGACCCCCAGCGGGACACGCCGCCCAACATGGCCGTCCACCAGTGCGGAAAGAGGCAGTGCCAGCTCTGGCTGATTCACAAGCAGCGCGTCGGGGCGCAGACGTCTGCCGCGAAGGGCAGCTTCAATTGCCGGCCAGGGGAAATTATAGCGCACTCCGTATTTGGTGTCAGGAATATCGACTTCGATCACTGGAGACGTCGTTAGTGGGCCACTGCCATCCGGGCCGATGAGGACTGTCTTCCAACCTAGTCGACGCATCCCAGCAAGAAGACAGTCCTGAAATATGAATCCACTGTCAGCCAGCAGGTTCGAGCTGTTGCTCACGTTGAGATAGGAAAGCAAGAGTGGCATCACGCACCGCCAATCGATGTGGACGATGGTGTGTCGGCACTGGGGTGCTGATCCGTCAACCGTGAGTTGATCGTCGCGATCGCCGCGGCGACAGAGCTGGCGAACTCAATGTTCCGCGCACTGGCCTCCGAGACGAATCCTTCTCGCTGCATGTGGGCGACCAGCTGCCTCAAGGGCTCCCAGTAACCGTCGATGTTGACGAAGATGATGGGTTTGGAGTGGAGACCGATCTGTTTCCACGTCAACGCTTCGAAAGCCTCGTCGAGGCTTCCCACGCCGCCGGGCAAAACCACGACCGCGTGCGCCCGGTCACTCATCACCTGTTTCCGTTGATGCAGTGTTTTGACGACGACAAGATCAGTGAGCCCTTCGGCAGGCGACTCAAAGCCTGACAGAGCCCGTAGGGTCACCCCTATAATCTCGCAGCCCGCCACGCGCGCCGAGCGAGCTAGTTCGCCCATCAAGCCGACGGCCGAACCGCCGAAAACGATCCCGAAGCCAACTGCGCGCAGCGCGCTGCGGTCTCTCTAGCCGCTGCCGCATATGACTCTTTGGTGCCCGGTGAAGAGCCGCAATAAACGGCGATAAACAAGGATCGGTGTTGTCTTAACATTGGTCAACCTCCTTGTTGACAAAGATGGCGGACGTGTTACTGCCCGACAGAACGCCCGACCTCGCTTGTGATGTTACTTCACGAAGGAGTCCGGAGATAGTGGCAGGCGGCCAGCCGCTCGGCGAGAGTCGTCGCCACCGTCGACCCGCCCGCGAACGAGACCCCGGACAGCAGGATCAAGATGCCCTGACGTATCGGCGCCCGCCTGACAAACGCACCAAGAGAGTCCCGTCTCCGCCGACAGCTCGACCGACCCCAACGCCACGTACTCGTGGTGACGTCGACCCAACGCGTCACTGTCCCAGCCGGGACTCCACCGGGACAAACGCACGCCCCGCTGACACCGTTCAGCAGGGGTGCAACCCGAAGCGCCCCGTGCGATGGACGTGGGTCGGGCTCAGTCGGTGCCGTCGGGAAGTGCGAGGACGGTCGGGGGCAGGCGGCAGGCGCTGGCCAGGACCGGGGCGGCCAGGACGGCGATCGCGGTACCGCACCCACCGCCGGTCATACCCGTCACCTCCACAACCCATGTAGGGGTCAGCCACCCGCCGCGACCGGCTCGGCCGACCCAGCCTGCTGGGCCACCGCCGCTTCGACCCGAATCTCCTTGAGCGCCTCGGCCACCGCTTGCTCGACCGAGGTCTTGACGGCGCTCGTGCGAATCTCCCAGGACTCCGCCGAAGACGACATCCAGGCGTGGCACGTGCTGGCGCAGTCCCTGCGGTGGTTGCTGACCGCCAGGTTGCTCCTCCACGTCGGCGTTGTCGCCGCCACGCTGACCGAGGCGTACGAGAGGTACAACGAGTACTCCACCTTCCTGCGGTAGGCGCGAAGGGTCCTGCCGCGGGTTTACGAACCGCGACCGAGCGACGACGCCGCCGCGGGTAGCTCAGTCCGGGCGTCGCGGCCCAACTCCGGCGACCGTTACCGCGCGCGGGCCGGAGCCACCGCCGTTGTGGCCGAGACGGCTCACCACCGGGCAGGAGACGACCTGGCCGACACGCCGACGACCGGCCGACTCTCACCCCGGCGTCGCCGACGCCTGTCTAGCCTCGTCAGGTTGGCCTCGGCTCGCCTCACAGATCACCGCTCCGACCGTGTCGTTAGAGCCCGGTTTCGGTACGGTCGTCGGACCGGGCCCTTGGCGACTCGGGTGCCGCCGAGGACGAGCCAGTGCGTTCTGGCACCGACCGAAGTCAGGCCTCATTTCACAACTATCCAGCGAACGTCCGTGCCCTACTATGGGAACGTGTCTCGTCGAACACTTCGCTTTGCTTCACCATCCAGTCGGGACCGAATGCGGGTCTGACGCTAAGTGGTTGGCGACTTCAGGTCCGCAAAGAGGACACCTATATCATCGCCAAAACTGTCGGTGGCATCTGGAAAACCTCCTTGCACGGTGACGTTGCTTGGCGACATGCAATGACACGAGAACACGTTGACTCAGGGGCGCCGCCACAGCTGACTGGGGACCGCGCCGCGTGGCGCTTTACGCCTACTGAGTATGTCAATGGACAGCGCTTGGCCTTTGTCGTAGCCACCGCCCGCAGCTGTTTCCGACCGGAAACTCTCGACACGCGAGAGGCGCAGATACCTGTTGAAGACCGGTGGGACCGCCTATACCTGGCGAAAGTTTGGATGACGGAGGCGGGATCTGACAAGGACCTGTCCACTCATCCGGACCTTTTGGGCGATCCATTCACCATGTCGAGTGGTCGGCGAGTATGGCTGACTTTTGATGTCGAAGAGACTACAGCCGTTCCCGCCGAGCCTATCGCCGATTCCGTAATTCTCCTGCCTCAGTGGCCCGAAAAACGCAGCGTCTTCGCCCCCGGATTATTAGCCGTTGGCGCCCGGTGGCGTTAACGTCTCGTACCGACCGTTAGTGTCCTTACACTAACCGAATTACAGGTGAAAGTACTCTCCCTGTAGCGACTCGTCCGGGGTCCATTGCCGATTCCTAGGGTGGTGTTGAAGGAACCGCCGTAACTGTTCGAGAGTTAGCGTGACACGCTCCATTTGTTTAGCCTGCTCACCGATGACGCTGACGTCGACAGCATCGGTGCCGATGGCGTGTGCGGTGGGATTCCTGGCCTTTCTGACGTCGCGGAGCGGTTTGAGAACATCTTTACGAGTCTTTTCGTTGACGCCGTGCTTCTCGAGGAACAATTCGAGCCTTCTAATTGTCCCCATTTGGGTGCCCAGATCGTCTAAGGTCGGGATGGAGTCGAGTGACAGTGCCGCGTGGCGAATATTGTCACTCAAGAGCTTGAGGGTTATTCACCGACCGTTCTGAAGAATTCGAGTCCGAGGACTGCGGTGATGGTTGTTGCGAATGTTTCGAAGGGTCTGCGGTAGTCGGTGTGGAGGGTCCGCCAGGTCTTGAGGTTGGCGA
>JAABUL010003419.1_pt1 | contig 23590 bp, 26 predicted proteins | sample 5559151 | NCBI WGS metagenome assembly JAABUL01 (sample SAMN10711876, study PRJNA513368) | rock metagenome | isolation source: Antarctica rocks | place: Antarctica: Victoria Land, Pudding Butte sud | reverse complement strand
ATCGGCCATGAGGCAAATCTTATTTGAATCAGTCGTTCTTGACGTTTGTCTCACTCGACGTGTTGACTGTGTCACATGTTGACTTGTTTGTCGATTGGCTATCAGTCTCTGTGTTATTTGGCTGATTTGTCGCAGGTGCGGCTGCATTGTCATCAGTCAGACGGTGGTTCTTGGACGTTGCTGGGTACACGAGTGATAAAATGCTGCACCATAGTACACGAGCTGACTGCAGGTGAGCCGATGTACTGCAGCTGAGCCGACGAATTCAAACTGAGCTGACAGGATGCTGACGCCTGAGATGACAAATTGTTTGACAGCTGAGCTGACATATCGCAGCAAAATTGACATAAATCAGCTGAGCTGACAGAGTGCAGCTGAGCAAACAAGTGGCAGCGGAGATGACAAATTACAGTTGAGCTGGCAACTGAGTTGACAAGTGGCAGCTGAGCTGACACATTGCAATTGAGCTGAGCTGACATATCGCAGCCGAGTTGAAATAATACAACTGAGCTAACATACTGCAGCTGAGCTGACAAGTGGCAGCTGAGTTGACAAATTGCAGCTGAGCTGACAGCTGAATTGACAAGTGACAGCTGAGCTGACAAAGTGCACTTGAGCTGACACGTTGCAATTGAGCTTAGCTGACATATGGCAGCCCAGTTGAGACAATCCAGCTGAGCTGACACATTGCAATCGAGCTGACAGACTGCAGCCGAGCTGCAAGATCATGACTGAGCAGACAATTTGCTCCTGAGCTACCATACGATGGCTGAGTTGACACATCACAACCAACCAACCTACCTCAAAGACTGCCGGCAAAACAATAAATCAGTGTCAAGCTGAGAAAAGACAATCAAGCTGACAGGCAAGTCGTCAAGTGGACAGAGTACAAACGAGAAGACTGAGATCCCAAAGTACATGCGAGCTAACGGGGTGCTGCTGACAGCCGAGCTGACAAGATGCAGCTGAGTTGACAGCTGAGTTGACAAGTGGCAGCTGAGCTGACAAAGGGTGTAACACATTGCAGTTGAGCTAAGCTGAAATATTGCAGCCGAGAGTTGACAAAATCGAGCTGATAGCCGAGCTGACAGACAGCAGCCGAGTTGACATATCGAAGCTCAGCTGACAGATCGCAGCCTCACCAACAAATCACAGTCAAGCTGATAAAACAGAGTTCAGCTGACAATCAAGCTGACAAGTGGATGCAGTACAAACGAGGAGACCAATCACAGCTCAGCTAACAGCTTGCGACTGAGATGGCAAAGTACATCTGAGCTAAGAGAGTGCTGCCGACAGCCGAGCTGACAAGTTGTAGCTGAGCTAACAACTGAGTTGACAGATGACAGCTGAGCTGACAAAGTGCGCTTGAGCTGACACATTGCATTTGAGCTGGGCTGACATATGGCAGCCGAGTTGACATAATCCAGCTGAGCTGATACAGACTGCAGCCGAGCTGCAAGATCATGACTGAGCAGACACTGTGATCATCAGCTGATGATGTCGACATAGTGTTATTCAACAGCCACCCTATCCAGCAAGTGCCAGTATATCAAGCACCCATTTGTGCTTGATGTACTGATGTCAAGCGTATCTGAACGCTGCATTGGGAATGGGCACATATGCTGTGGTTCCAGTGCGCATCAGTCACAGAGTATCATCAGATCCAGCAGTGATTGAAGAGCTGCACAGCGTAGCAGGGTTTAGGATTGAGGGGTGCACAGCTTATCTCACTACCAATTGATGATGTTTTGTGAACATGATGTCTCGGTCAGCAAATATCATATGCAGCAATTTTCAGTCCTAAAGCACCCAGATGTGCTTGCATTGCTTTTCTGCATATCTGAGCACCGTGCTTTGATTGGGGTTTTTGCGGCGCATTCGTTTGACAAGCTGCTGTCCTGCAGACGGATCACGATAAGACCGCCTGCAGGAGTCATTGCAGATAACCTTGCAGGTAATCTTGCAGATAATCAAGCCTCAGATGTAGCTACAAACATGAAGTCATGGCGGCAGCAGCATACCCAAACTTCTCCTGCACATCTGTGTGCTGGGCTACCTGTAGGGAACTTGCAAAACTCAAGCTTATAAGCGCACCCTGCAATTGCTGATGGTGAGGCTGTGGCCAAATCTGGTGCACAAACCCGCAGATCCATGACAGTGTGAGGCTGAGCTGACACGTTGTGATTGAGCCAAGGGATTGCAGCTGAGCATAGAAGCTGAGCTGAATACTCACGGAGGAGCTGACATTCTGGCAATGAGCTGACACTTTGCAGCCCAGCTGACAATCTGCAAATCCTGAATTTTTTTAAATGACCTCACAGCTGAGCTGACAATTTGCAATTGAGCCTTCAGACAGCAGCTGAGCTGAGTTGACACATTGCAGCTGAGCTGCCGTATTGCAGCTGAGCTGACAGACTGCGTTAACAGACTGCTGCCAAGCTGACTGACCATGGCTGAGCAGACAGGTTGCAAAGGCGCTTGCAATCCATAGCTGAGACGAGGCTTGACAGCTGGTCGGTTACAGCAGATAAACTGCACAACAGAATACGCTAGAGCAGATGGATTGCACTGCTGCAATCATTGCAGCACCTCAGCTGACAAAATACACTGTATTTAATACAGCTGAGCTGACAGACTGCAGCTGGACTGACAAAGTGCAGGGCAGAGCCGCAAACAAGGTGACAATGTTCAGCATTGCTGACTGCATTGCGCAAAGCCAACAACTTGCAGACAGGCTGACAAACTGACGGGCTGAAAGGTGTGCACCTGAGCTGACAGTTTTGAATCTGACAACAAACGTAGCAGCCAAGCTGACAAACTGCAGCTCAGCTGACAAAAGCTTCCCAGCTATCGATTCAGTCAATTTTTAAAGTTAAAAATTTTAAACGGAAGGTGAGTTGAAACGCCATTGTTTGCTTCCAGTCAAGAAAAGACGTGATGGCAGGACACAAAGGAGTGGAGTTCGAACAGTCGTCATTGAGCATCACGTGTTCACCGGGTTTGTGCAAATGCGGCTGGAGAAGTGGTGATGCGGCTGTAAGGAGATTCCTTGTTGAAGTCACAGAGCACAGACATCAATCAATACATTCTTGAGACATTCGTTTTGGCATGCACTTACACCTGATCTTGGACAAAGCCTTGCAAGCAACTCGGATTGTTCCAAATGGATCCTTTGACTGCTTTTGTTTCATTTCCCTCAGCAAGTCTTCCAGCAACACGACACACTTTGTGGTTGGATAAATGAGTGTACCGAGACCCCTGCAATCACACCACGCCTATGAATATACAGCACATCAATCGAAGTGTGATGCTGATATAGACAATCATGCTTTATTGTTCTTTGTGTGACTCACCAGCCACTTCCAAGGTGCTGTACAAAAGGACACCTGAGTGTTGTTCTCTAGCTTGAGCCATATCTCGTTTAGCTTCCTCTGCCAAATATCCTGAGCGCTCAAGAACCAAATAGATGGATATTTGAGTTAAGCTGCGCCAAGGCTGGTCTGGACTCACAGCCCACCTCCAAACTTGTGAGCACAATCACACTCAGATGTCCAGAAAACAAACAGATGGAGGTATGAGTCAGCTATTGGCCATGTCTGATCCGGACTCAAAGTCCCAAGATCCAAAAAAGATTGCTGGATCTTCTGTCATCATAAAGTAAAGATCACACCAGATGTCCAACAAACAAATGTATGGAGGTGTGAGTCAGCAATTTGCCATTGCTGGTCTGGACTCACAGTCCAAAGATGCATACATTTGAACATGACCCAACAACCACGCTCGGCTGTCCAGGAAACAAATCGATGGAGAAATAGGTCAAGCTATGCCGACACTGGTCTGGACTCACATTTCGGACTCAATTGTCCAGAAAACAAACAGATGGAGGTATGAGTCTGCTATTGGCCATCACTGGTCTGAACTCACAGTCCAAACCTCCAAACATGTGAGCATGAAAAACCTAGCTTACTTGCCCTCACACCTGTTGTGCGCTGTGTGCCTGTGCCAATGCAAGTTGTCACATGGTAAGCTTACTTGCTGAAGCAAAAGCAAAATCTTCAGATTCTTACATGGCTTCCTTGCCATCCTTGCCAACCTTGGAAGTGAAGGTTGGCAAGGGTTGTCATTGAAATTATTGGATGGCTACGTTGTATGTTTAGCAAACTAGTGTATGTTTGAATTGTTTGTGTGGGAAAGACACTCACTCACCATTGTTATTTTGCAGCTCACTCACCAATTCATATCACAGACAAATTTAAACTCGACCATGCACTGTTCTGCAGCTCAGATCATTTCCTTGACTTTGCCTTCATTTGCTTACTGGCCCTCACTCTTGGTGTGCGCTATGTACCTGTTGCAATGCAAGTCATCACATGGTAAGCAACAGTAAAATTGAGAGATTGTTGCAGGCCATCCTTGCCATCGTTTACTGTTAAGGATTGGCTTGAAGTTGGCAAGGATGCCAAGGATCATCAGCAACAAAGAATAACAATCAGATCAAAATGAACGGGCCATGCAGTCAGCCAAGCACACAAATTGCAAAACAGCTTAGACGGAGTGCAACATTCAACGTTTATTTCAAGAAGATTTTCAAGCTCCTCCGAGGCCTCAGTGATGTCAAGTGTCATTAATGATCGTGATTGCATAAGTTGTTCAACTTGGCAATTATGTACTGCAGATCCTTGCCATCCTTGCCGGCTTGCGACTGAACCTTGGCAAGGATGGCAAGGATTGTGAGTGAGATTGCAACAACGGCTGCTTTGCGACAATCTAGAAGCAGAGTAAGCACTCGCCATCAACATCTTCAAGTTGAGCAAAGTTCCCTTTTTGATGTTCTTGATCATTTGCATTATCGTTTGCGCTTCTGAGGTAATGGGCTCATGCATTCATTGCATTCCAATGCAAGTGAGTCACAAAATTGGTCTGTACATTGATTGTCTTGGTCAGCAGCCAGCATACGCATATATCATCTGTGCGTTGAGCGCTTAGCCAGCATCAGTGGCAGCATGTGTCATCCTGAGCTGATGGTGGTGTATGAGCGACGTTGAATGCACTGTGCCTTGTTGCCAGCAACTTGACCCTGACAAGATGAAATGAGCTGACAGCAACTGTACAAATGAGCTGAGAGAGATTGCAGCTGAGCTAACATATGACTGTTGAGCTGACATATCACAGTCAAGCTGACAGAATACAGTTGAGTTGACAGACTGCGGCCTAGTGGACAGAGTCCAAACGAGGACAGACTACAGCTCAGCCTACACGTTGCAGCTAAGATGACAAATGTCATCTGAGCTAACAGGGTGCAGCTCAGCTGACAAGTTGCAGCTGACCTGGCAGCTGAGATGACGAGTTTTGTTGACGAGCTGCCAGGGTGCAGCTGAGCTGACACATTGCAGCTGAGCTGCCGGATTGCAGCTGAGCTGACAGACTGCATTGACAGACTGCTGCCAAGTTGACAGATCATGAGTGAGTAGACAGATTGTAGCTGAGATGACGGATTGCAAAGGAGCTGGCAGTTGACAGCTGAGTTGACGTATTGCAGCTGGTAAGACAAATAGCGCTGTACTTGGACTGGGCACATATGCTGTGGTTGCAGTGCACATCAGTCACAAGGTCTATCTGTATCACCAGGTGAAGCAATGATCGAAGAGCTGGGCTGCGCAGCATATTTCAGCTGATGACGCAGAATGTCTCAGTCAGCAGCTACCATACACAGCAAGCGTCACCAACTTGTGATCGCAGTGAGGTTTTGCACATCTGTCCACATTGGTCACAAGGCTTGTGTGTCAAGTTAGATGACGCAGAGTTTAGTGAGCTATGGGGCAAAAAAGACCACAACAGTACAGAGTAAAGGTTCTTGTAACAAGCCTGAAAACTTGATCAAACATAACAGCTTTCTCAAATAATAACACAGAATTTAATCAAATTTCGCCATTACCAGCTGATGATGTTTTATGAGCATATTCACTTGTGCTTGCATTGCTGTTATGCACTTGGAGCGCTGTACTGCGACTAAGGTTAGTTATGTAGTTAGTATACATATGCTGCTGTGGTTCCAGTGCACATCAGTCACAGTGTGCTATACATGTGTGTGTGGACCCACCAAGTTGGAAACACCAAATTAATGTGAAACAAATGTTCTGATATTTATGAATTGTTAATTCCAAGGTTTCTCAATCCGCAAGCAACTTTGAAAAATCTCAGCAACATTTTTTAGACAGTCAGATTTTTTTATTATTGATTGTAATAGTTGTGTGTTCTCAGATCCCATGACCTGATCATGCTATTAGCTTGGTGTGACTACAATGCCTTATTGGGGTAAACAGCGACACAAGTGTGGTCAGGATCAGGTCTTGGCTAGATTTGCTTTGTGCACATATGCATGACATATCCAAACAGCATTATATGCACTGTCATGTGGTGATGTTGCTATCAGTCATGACCTCAAAGTATTGTTCAGAACGACCATAAGTCACAGCAGCTCACTATTGTGCCTCTTGCCTTGACAGACACGAGATGTGCCTGCCAACGGCAAGGATGGAAAGACACAACAGCTTAGGATTGTTTGAACACATGTATTCTGGGCAAGCGCAACAGCAGGATTGTCTTCATTGAAATAGAGTGTGGCAACAGCAGCTGCAACTCATTGACATACTGTCTCATCCTTGTTAGGCATCTATCCGACTGGTGTCACCGGCAGTCGCCTAATGGAATCACAGGGCTTACTTTAAGGGGGCAAAGCTGCCTCTTGAGTGACCCAGCTTTGTATTTGCACAAGCTAGTCACAAATACAGATGCAGCTGCAGCTACAGCTGACGGCAGGTAGCAACTGCAACTGCGTTCAAACCGTCCTTGTGGTCGTCATGACACGCCTGCTTTGCAGAACATAGCGTTCCTCTTCCTGGCATTCGAATTTGAACGCATTCAAGGTTCGGCAGCAGCACGCGTTCTGTTGCGTTCTGTTCTGGACAGTGTGCATCATGACACGATGCGCAGTCATGAATGCCGACACGTCATATTCAAACACACCTGGACTGGCCAGTCTGTACCTAGCATCGGGCATGAGCCTAGACATACTTGAGACGGTGTTCAACAACGCTGACGTTCACGTACAATCTGACTTTCTGATGTACTTGATGAACACTGGAGGTCCAGCTGAGGCTGATCTTGCCAACTTCGCGTCCCTTGGAAAAGCACACTTATACAAGGGACATGAGAGTTATGACAAGAACTATAGCTTGCAGATTCTATGCAAGCATCACAGATGTGACAAGCGCATGTCAGAGCGCCATGTTCTGCACATCACAGAGGCAGACAAGCTCCAGATCTTTCTGAAGTTCCTGCATTCACATCCAGCGAGGCCAAACCAGGAGGAGCCCTTGATGATCACAGATAGGCGGCAGGTCTTTGCAAAGGAAAACACAACATTGCTACTGGAGGTTAAGATGGCTGATTTTCCGTATCAGGCAACGACCCAGATCTTTGAGTTTGTAGTCAGCGAGATCAGCAAGGCGTTCTTACGCCGATACAACATGCCAGAATACCGATTCGCCAAGTCCATATACCATGCAGAGACCTGGAATGAAGGAAAGTATGGCTTCATAGTCATTGGGTAAGCTGACTCCATGGCTTGGCTGATGATTTTGTAAAAGTAGCAAGGGAACAACGATGTCTTGAGGCACTGAGTGCAAGCTGACATTTTGTGGCAATGATTGTAGGAAGGCAGTAGTGCCATTTGCTGACCTGGAAGCAGAGCTCCAAGACGCTGTGAATGAAAGATGCAACATAGTCAACAATGAGATTGGAGGATATAAAGAGGAAGCGATGTGTGAGAAAATGGCCAAGGATTAGAGGCCCACAGAAGCAACGGCTTGAGCATAGTCCAAACAGAGAACGGAGTCATTAAGTCGTAACAGTCAGCCTTCAGCATTGTCACAATGCAAAATTACAGCTTGCATCATTTTGCTACATTTGATGACTATCATGATGTGCTTGGGCTTGCAATTTTCAGACTTGTGTATTTCTAGATCACACACTGCAGCAAAAGCAAGATCTGCTGCAGTAGCTTGCATAATGATTGCACCTTGTAGGGGCGTTTCACTTTTTCATAAAATAATAGCAAACTCAATATATTGACCAACAGCTTGATACCTAGATCAACAGCCAATATGAAGTTTACGCAGCTTACGACTACTTTTTTTGCCCAAATCTCTATAATTTTAAGGTAAGCACGTTCTGAACATGTCAAAGCACATTGCTCACTTGCCACAGTGTGCTTCCTCTGCCTGCACAAAAGCAATTGTGCCTGCACTTGCAACTTGCTGTGTGTCATGTGCATCAGCGACCTAAGTCTATGACAAGCCCTATGATAAAGTGATATCTTGGTCCTGAGTCCACACTTTGGTATCCTTTCTCCCCAGTCAGCTTCACACATGCTCCTTGATGACACTGTTGTTGTTTGACAAATTGCTGGATGAAGTCTGAGTTGAAAATTTCTGAATATCTACTGTGTAGCAGTAACTCTGCATAGCACTCAATGATGATATAGCTCAAAGCTGATCTTATTTGTAGGCTACAGAGGTAAGTGACAATTTGCTGATGCAGTCATTGATGCCTTTGTTCTTAGCTTGTTGCAGCGAGTCATCAGCCATGACAGAGCAAACATGCAATGTAGCCTGATCATCCTTGCAATGCATCACCTACAACCTTCATGATGAGGCTGTCAGCTTGAACTAACAACACAGGTTCGTAAATCTCTGAAGGCTTGTTGTCTTGCATGCTTTCACATGCGGAAACATTGATAGTGCATCAGGACAACTGGCTTGGCCATTTTACATTTGCCATGTATGCATAAATTTGCAGAACAAGTTTCAACAGAACTGTTCAATTCTATTTTCAGTACAATGCATGACTGTCTACATGTATTGCAGGATAGCAGCAAGTCACAAGAAGCTAGCACCAGGACCACAACAACCCGGCAAGTCACAAGAAGCTAGAAAGTGCTGACTAGTGGTTGAATCAGCTCATGTGAGATGTGGCCTCTCTCAGGTGTGGCTCAGCTACACTGACCATGAAGCTTGACTTAGTGCTCTGCTTCTGATGTGTTGGCAAGCCCACTGCACTGCCTGTCTGTCCCAAAGTGATAGTGGTCTCAGATGTGAGTGTATGCTGGTCCTGTTTTGCTGTGTGACTAGCAAGCAGTCTTGCTCCTTCTCTCATCTGGTCCAAGGTGAGTGACATGCTATCTGCAATCTGGACTACCAAGACTGACTGCTATGGCTTCAGTTGCTCCTAGCTGGATCATAGACTGAACGAGCTGAGGCAAGTGCCTGTTCTTTTCGTGCAGGCTGGAGTTGCGTCTATTCAACACCAGAGTGGTGTCAGCCTTGATCTGCTTGACCCTCTCTGCAATTGTAGTGGATCCATAGCTCCATTCTGACCATGCATGTTGGACTGAGCTGATGTTGCCACTCGTATCATAAAGTGCTGGAGCTTGTATCAGACCAGTGGTGCAGCCTTGGGCCTCTGTTGAAAATTCCACATGGACTTTTGGAGCTGCCATTTGTACAGGTGCTGTTAAAGCAAGCACATCATCACAGTTGTCCTGCACTATGTTGTGATCTTGGCTGATATTCATTGCTGCCATCTTTTCAGCAATCAACTGAGCCACAGCTTCTGGAATTCCAACTACAGAGTTGCCAAAAAGCTGTTTCAAGCAGCCTTGCATCTCTGTCAGCATGTCTCCCATAGCAGGACTCACATCCATCTCTGCTTACTTGTTTGCCCTGTCATGGCTGGACATGACCTGCTGTGCATAGTGGAGATACTCCTGGGTCATGATGATGTTTGCAACTGCATACCTGCAGAACGAGCACATGAGCACAGGCCTAAACGTGTCCTAACTCCATGGTATCCGATGCTGCAGGGTGAATTGGACAGCATCCGCTCTGAGCTGGCCTCCCTGCGGCAGTCTATTGGCAGGAACAGATCAGCTGATCACATCTCCAATAGCACCAACCGTAGTAGTGAGGCGCTGCCTGGCACCAACATGGTCTAAGAAATCTGAAGCGTTCGGTCCCTTAGCTCCCTCAATCTTACAGCAATGTGATATTAAAAGTACCCTTCCTGTATTTCTATCCCGCGCACAATGAGGACGCCTACATATGTTCATAGCTGGCAAAGCTTGCGGCTGCAGTCGCCGTAGATTACACTGCAGGCAGGAGGAGATAGGTTTTTAGTCATCTCCCAACTTTGTCATTCACAAAGCATGAAGTGGACTCTCAGTCTGTCTGGCAATCTGCCCCTGTTGGATGCAATGCCTAGGGTCTTTTGCATGCAAGGAAGATTGTAGTTCATCAGGCACGAAGATTGTAGCTGACCAGGCGTGGCCTGTGGTTCCCAAGAGATACCAACCAGCAGCCTATCGTGTGCTTTGTTCTGACTGTTGATGCTGTCTCATTGGCTGTGGTTGGAACATTTTCTGCTGTAGTATTCAACAAACACTGTATCCTAGCTGCGCTGCGCGCATATGGTGTACGACATCTACTAGCTTCACCTAGATCACATTTTTCTGGTGGCTGTATATGTGCAGTCTTGTCCAGTTTGTTCAGGTTTTGCCATCTAGAAGCTAAGCATGACATTGCACAGCAATGCTGAGTGTAGCTGTGAAGTTAATCCGTTGTCACGGGATTGCTCCGTTGTGATATACTTGCATAGTTATAATGCATCCTTCTAATCCAACCTGGATGGAGGTTCCCTATACAAGCATAGTTGTTGATATCACAGACTACAGTAGGTGTGTTGCATGAACACTGCAACTTGTTGCTGGCATGAACATTGCAGCCCTGGCGCGCGTGGCAAAGTAAGTCGGCTTTTCCCCCATTTTTTGGGGGGGTGATAGGAAAGGTTACATCCAGCACTCGGCTGCAAAAACCTGGGCAGCACGAGTGGCCACACAACCAAACGGCATATGCACAACACATATCCACAACACGACTAGAAAGCAAGCATAGCTTGCGATAGCGTATGTAGGACAAAAGCAGTCAATCCTCATAGAAATAAGGTTGTCTCACTTAATTCTATGAGGATTGACTCACTTCTTGACCACCCATCAATACCACCTGGAAGGACAGCAGATGAAACAGATGATGCCTCAAAACGTCAATCAACAGCTTTCACTTCGCCATTATTCATGATGCAAAGAAGAGCTCTGTGGATTAAGTGGTGCGCAAATCTGGTAATGATATCATTCAGCAATTGGCCATTGGCACTTATAGTATCAATACTGTTACTGGCACAGTGGCATGAACTGCCTCACCATGTGGACTGAGCGTCTGCATTGCTTGCAGGCGCATGTAAAGCAACAGCACGACAGACAGGCTACATGATGGCTGACCTGGCATCAAGATCATGCATTCAATGTATCGTGTTCCCATCATTTGTTTGTGCCTGGTGTGTCTGGCATGCTCAGCATCTTCTGGAAAATTGGACATAAGCCACGCCTGTGCCTGTCTGGCTGCCCTGCCCATCATCTCTTGACTCAAGGTGGACATCACCCGTATTTACTACCAAACCTGGCACCAGCACAAATTAAAGTGTCAAATAAGCAGCACGAGCAGCAGCAGCAGCTGGAGCAGCAGCGCATTTCAGAGTGGCACGCAACATGCCACACTATGATCCTTAAGCAGACCAATGTTTCTTTGCATATGACAATCTGATGTGCTCAAGAGCATGACAGCAGGCTAGCAGGAACATATGAACAGCAACTGTGCATAATCTGGTGCCACTTGTCACGGGATGCTGACAAGTGCTGCACCTTCAGAGAAATCCAGTAAATGTAACATGCTGGCTGTGTATGGCAATCCACGCAACTTGTGTATGGATCCATCTGTCTTGAAAGAGAAGGTTGGGGGTTGTTGAGGCTTGATTGATGGGTGCTGCTGCTGCTGCTGATCATCAAGCACTCGATTGATTCTCTTCTAATGGTTTTCATCTTATATGCATTACATGACAACTGAGCTGCCTGAGACTCCCTGGACACAGTCAGCACTCCTACCCGACATTTCCCATCATATCACCACGCTATCTCCATGGATGCCCCACCACAGCATCAAACACTTCACACAAAGCTCCGTAGAAGCCTGGGGGCCAGAGCGGAACGTACACACACTACTACTGATACACGCTACTACTCAACATCACTTTTTTGGTATTGTCCTGCATGTCATCACATACGCTTTTATGGGCTCACCACGCTTTTTCGCTGTTTTAATGTGTGCTGACAGCTTCAGAATTGGCTAGGTGGCGGATGTGCTGGGCTTTTCTTGCGCAGCAAGGCTAATCCCATCCGTCACTGCTATGAATTAATTTATCTTACGTTTTTGCAGTTAATTTGTCTCCTGACCTCGCATGCGCATGCTATGCACAACAACAAAATCTTTGACAGTGATCTTTGTGCCGCCCAAATCAAGCCTTGGCTCTAGACACCCTCCCAACAATCCAAAGCAGTTCGTTGGGTTGACATTGAGTAAGAAGAACGACGTAACGTAAAATTTCTGTGCCAAATTTGGCACGACTTTGCATTTTAAAATGAGGCACAACTTGCATTTTAAATGCCTCACGGTCATGAAGACGCCATGTGATGCTGCAGATGTTGAAGCAGCCTCATCAGCTCTCTGAGCTTCCCCATCTGCAGACAGCATGGAGTGAACATGGATCCTTTCACAGGTGAACATCTTGTCAGGGTACACTACTTGTCACAATCCGTATCAGATTTGGCGACATACGTGAGAGCAGGAGGTAAAGGCCTTGCATGCAAGTCGACCACACTCACAAGGCCCACAAAAAATCTTGTACATCGCGATGACTCTGTGACAGTGGCGATTTTGGTTTTGACATGGACATGGCAACAGGAACCACAGCGGCATGTTGCTGGGCAATCCCGGGGACTCGACCTTCCCGGGGACACTTCCACCACGAACGAGGAACAAAGAAGGGAAGAACAAGTCTGTGATCAGACTTGCTGGCTGGCTAAAGCATTGTAATCTCTCTCTCTCTCTCAAGGCAAGAAACAAGGCACAATGCCGCGAGACCAATTCAAGCAATCGTTGCTGTCCACTTCTGCCCAGTTTGAGGAACAAGACGCCCTGTGCGATAATGGCGACACGTACCAGGTAAGCTTCTGAGACGTACTGGTGTTCTGTCTGCTCTGCTATGAGCGATGATGACCCTGACTTGGTTTCTGCAGGGTCCACTGCATTGTCATAGACCCTACTCAAAAGAGCCTCACAAGGGGATGGCTGCCCGAAGTCGCACCAGGCAACGACTCATGGTTCTTTGCACCAGCTGCTGCTGCGGAAGGTGCCAGTGAAGACGACTGGGGCGCCAGCGGCTGCCCTGCTGGAACTGCCAGCTATACAGGTCAATGCATACTATCTGCATCGCGTGCAAGGCGGCAGGCACGTCTTGCTGATTGGCAACAAAGAAGGCCAAAGCTGTGGGTTTCGCATAGGCAAGGGCAGCGATGTCAAGCCAATAGTCTACTGGGGAAAGGCAGTCCTTGTGTCATATGAGCCTGCCACTCATGCAAACATACCTATGTCCCCCGGAGAACTGGTTCCTGTCCCTGCCCACATGAAGCCTGCAATGCCAGCAATCAACTGGGTGACTGGAGAAGATCACACACTATTCTCCAATGCACCAGGAGGTGCATGGGGTTTTGCCAATGATAACGGTGTTCTGCAATTTGGTCTTGGGATCAAGTCAGTCAGCTGTGCTAGGTGTCACCAGCCCATTGTTCTCCGCAGGCGGTGCAGTAGGTGTCTAAGTCTATTCTACTGTAACAAGGAGTGCCAACAGGCTGATTGGCCCAGGCACAGGTCTTCTTGCTGCACTGAGTAGTGACGGAGTGAGAACATACAATGATTGTTTGAGATGTCAACGTATTACAGTCCAGCTATTCTTGCAAAGAGTCGTTTGACTGCAAAATCTGTCTTCATATGTCGGTCGATTTGGTGGTTTGTCATCAGCCCGTCGTTATGTGCTTGATGGTCCGTTGCTATTTGTTTGTCCCAACTCGGCCATTCACCAGGCGCAACAGTGTTAAGTGGTGTATGGACATCACAGGGCAATATTGCTAAACGATTGTTAGGGTCTCACTATGTTCATTGGATTGTTCATTGCACTTCTGTACATTCAAGCTCGTTGCTGACAACATTCAGACCCGTACCAATTATGATGTTGCAGTAGGACACTGGTTTCTTGGAAACTCATGTAACATACACTTGTCGTTCTTCTCCAGTTACCTGCACCATGCACTTGCAAGTGCAATTGTCGATGATTTTACCTTGCTTGCAAACAATCTAGTTCGATGGGTGAGCACAGTCCATGAGCGGCGTGTGTTACCGGTGCACAGACACCCGCTTTTCAAGGTCATGCCCAGGCGATCACCTTATTCTGGTGAGTGCAAATCATCATGCAATGTCCATCTGTTGTGATGCTGCTGCTCTCAATCCTACATGTCATCCATTGCTGACGTCCTGCTTGATGCCTTCTCAGTTTTAAGGACGTTTTCTGATGCAACTGTTCATATGACTTCAGTACACCACTGTTCAACTTTGCAGAACTGGCTGCGTACAACCTTGTGAACCAAGTCACACTTCATCTGAATCATGTCAAGAAGCGCTTTGGGGTGCCATTTTGTCACCTTGATACCTTGGTCCAGACATACAGGCTGCTTGCTTCTGGGACAATCCCCGGCGTTTGTCGGGTCGAGACTTTATAGGTAGGGTGCTTTTGACGCCAGGCCTGCAGTAGCTTGTGTCACCTGTTTTCCTGCTTCAAGTGTGCTTTCATTAGTCGACCAAAATACCAATCGTTTTGATGAAACTATATTGGCTGCCTTGTCTGCAAACATCTTGCAGAGCAGCCAAGCAGTCAGTGCTGATGACACAGAGCTGTTGATGCAGGTCAATGGTACTGTTGTGGACCTGCTGGGTAGAAAGCGCAAGCTGCCTGTAAAATCAGGAGATGTAGGCATGGTTACCTTGAAGCTGAGGCCAATTGGAATGCATGCGCCCATTGTCATCAATCAGTTGCTCATCCTCATGAAGCAGTTGCTGTTGACCTTGAAGGCCTTGCACAAACAAGAATGGGTCCACAGAGATATTCGCATAGACAACTTGGTGCATGGCCCAAACGGGTGGGTGCTGATTGACTGGGAGCTTGCTGGCCCAGTTGGACAGCCTGTTTTCTGGAACAGTACCTACCTCCCTTCAAAGGTCAATGCTGGCCAGATGCCCTACACAACAGCAACTGACTTGTGGCAAGTAGGCAGGCTCATCCAGAGATTTGATACCTTGAGTGCAGGTGCAACTAAGCATTTTGCAAATTAACTGAACAGCGGGTAGCTTATGTCTGCTGAGGATGCCCTGTCTGCTATGCCTGAGATTTAATGCAAGGAACATTGGTATATTGTACCTGGTTGTGTGTATACTGTGTTTAGACAACACGTCTTTGGTCACAATTAGATTCAGATCTCTTTCACGCTAGTACTTTGAACCATATTTCAGTGATTTGATAAACACATAGCTCCTTCTCTGCTGTTAACATTTGTAACTATTGCTATCACAGCAATCAGCATATAGCAGAAAGCAGCATAAACAAGTGCTGCAGACTGGGCCACTCAGCAACGTGGCTGCCCTCACTGAACAGTGTGGTTTTAATGCTTATCTGCTACAGCCCTGCCGTTAATCAGATAAGTGCGTTAGCGCCGAAGTGCTGTATGCTTTTCAATCACTCTTGCTCTACCGTGCAGCTCATTTCGAACTCTATAGTGTGTCAGGATTGCAGTGGGTCTTTTGAATGCTTGGCAACCATGTCACTGAGCAAGTCCTCCAGGAAGACGACACACTTTGTATTTGGGTGTATTACTGTGTCAAGCCCCTTTCTGTCACACCAAGCCTGCAGTCATCATAGATGACGATTTGCATAGCTTGATCCTGCATTGGAGCAGCAGTTGCATTATTGACAGGAAACCCACTCGTTCGTACCAGCCACTTCCACAGTGCTGTGCAAAAGGAGTCTTTTGTAAAATTTTTTCCAAGCTTCTCCCACAATTCATGATACTTGCGTGCCCAAATGTCTTGACCAGTCATTCTGCAGGCAAACCTTATCTGTTTGTTATCAGTATCAGAATCAGACTGTCAGAAGATTCAACAGCATGAAAGCAGCTTACAAGTCAGTGTCTTGCTGCAATGGCACTGCGTCGCTTGCTGTGTTGGTCACGTGCATGAGGGCCATGATGTCATCTCTTGACTTAGCCCTGCTGCGGCTGGTCATATCGCCTCTTTGCAAGGTATGACTGACTATCTATAAAAGGGGTCTTGCTTACTGGCAGGTGACATGCAAAACCGTGGTAACAGCTATGGAAATTGCTACCAGGCCAAGGATGCTGAGGGGCCCATGCTCAGGAGGCATTCGCGTCATTTCGTGTTCCGTGTTTCGCGTGCTCCGTGCCCCACCGTGAGTCGGCGGATTGCTCCGTACGCGCGGTGGGAGGAGTTGATGAGTAATTGCCAAATGCGGCTGGCTGTACATTCCGCAAAATTTGGAAAGCGGCTGACAGCAGATTTATGGGGGAATTCCTTCGCAGCCGCATCAGATACTCTGCAGCCGCATTTAGGCGAAGTCCGTGATCGACGACGACTGTTCACGTTGGTGTCGTGTCATTTTCGTCTTTTCTAGACTGCAAGCAAACAGTGGCATTTCGACTCGCCCTCGGTTTGAAAATGGGCTGAATCGATACCTGGGAGGCTTTGGTCAGCTGAGCTACAGTTTTTCAGCTCGGCTGCTAGATATGCCTCACAGCCTCGCTCATTCATGACTGGTGCATCTTATGATGCAAGCAAAACTGAGCTACAATTTGCGGCTGAGTAGCTGAGGTGCTGCAGTTGCAGTGGCAATAGCAAAGATGAGATACACCGCAGATGTCGGGCACACCTTGACAGTCAGCAAAGTGGAGACTATGGAAAGCAGCTGCTGAGATGACCATTTGGAATGACAATGACGATGCTGGTTGGCACTTGCCATTCCTGCTGTTGCAGTTTATGCAAAGGATGCCTGGAAAGGAGCAGGAGGGGATGGTCCCATACAGCTCACCATGCTTCAAGTGGATGGCATCAACGATGTGCAAGTTGGAGCAGAGTTGACCAAAAAGACACCACAGGCTGCCACATATTTGAGCATGACAGCTCATATCGCCGTGCTGCCTGGTTACCTCAAGGCATTCTTGGCAGGGAATCAAAGTGTTCGATGCTGCTGCCATGCGTATGCTGAGCTTGCATGCTAGTAGTTGTGCCCCTGAGCGTAATTGCTCATTTTGAAGGCAGTTGTACCATATGAACAGAAGTAGCCTAAACATCAAGAGAGCTGAGAAGCTGGTCTTTGTCAGCAGCGCAGCCAAGGTAGCAAATAGGAATTTCATGAGCAGTGAGGAAGTCGAAGTGGAGCTGCTTTGTAGCGCAGTTCAACTGTTTATGAGGACTCTTTCAATAAAACCGTGTTCTCATTCCAGACTCTCCTTAGTGAGCAAATGTCACATGCAGTCAGGTGCCAAGATCATGGAAGTCACACTTTTGGTGAGCTTTTTGTGTAAATCGGTCAAGTACAGCACCATATGCAAGCAGTTTTGTTGCACATGTCTGGATACATGTATCTACAGTGACATACACTAGATTTGTGCATTTCAAGCAAGAACTACAATTTAAATCATCATGTACATTGAATACGTGTATGATTTATTTGTGTATTTTATACGTATACGTATTCACGCTGTACTTTCACACTTGCCTAAACCCTAAATATTGACTTGGTATTACCTAGCCACATAGCTGATTCTGCTAGCACTATGCATTGCTTGAACAAGAATGCATGAATGCGTGCAGGCTCGGACACTTGATGCAATGAATAAGCTAGATGCTGAAGAGATGAGCAACAAGAGGAAGCAACAAGAGAGGGAAGAGCAAATAAGAGCCTCCATGTCAAAGGAAGAGAGGAAGGCAGAACTTGCTGAAAAAAGGCGCCAGCAGCGCGAGGACGCATGGAATTTGGTAAATGCATTGCACGTTGCTCTGATGCCGACTGTTTTGACTAGCTACAGCTTTGCTACAGCCTTTTATGTGTGGATGCTGCACTTTGCGAAATTCAATGATTGGCAACCAAAGGACTGCTTGATCTTGGTGTGGTTGAGCAAAACCTCCTTAGCAGGCAACATTATATAAGAACATGTTCAGCCCCTGACTTTGTGTATGTGGCTCACACAGGGCCCAGCATCTATTGCTGATGCCAGGAAGGCAGCTGAGGTTTTCATTGCAAAGGTGTCGGTTAATGACAACCAAACGCTCTGTACCAAGCTGAGTAAGATGGGGTACCACCCTATAAACAACGGGCAGATGAATCCCAAGTCTGAAGCTGACTGGTCAGCAGCAGGTGCTTGGATTGAGACGCAAGCAAGCCCATATGTACTGAAGAATGCCGGAGTCAATGCCATGCAGACATACTTGTCAGGATCACATGATGTTTAAAGGAGCAGCGGTCTTCCGGAGCGATCATGTATCAGTGTCATTCTTGATCTGTGGGGCAGAGCAAATGGTGGCAATGTCATTGGAATAGAGGTGAGCAATCAAGTCATTATTGGATGTGTTTCCAATTGCAATTCAACTCAGGCCAGGCTTGAGTGACTGCTCTGTACGCACACTTACTTGAGTATGTCCCTTAGATAAGTCAGGTGGCTTGCTTCCCGTGTTACAGCAGGTCGTTGCTTCTTGTATCTGCCTCACATTTATTCCTTGGCCTGCCAGGAAGCTGTTCAACAGAAGCTGGCAGAGCTTGCTGCTTTCAGAGAGAAGAACAAACGCCTAGAGAAAGAATGGGTGAGCACCCGGATCAACGTCATGCAAGCTGTCCATATATGCTCTGACCAGGTGGTGTCATTGTATATGTTTGGTGCTACAGAACAATTATGAGTGGAGTTGCAAAGTCAGGAAAGGGGCGGCACATTTTTTGGACAAGTTGCCTTTCAGGCAGCTCCAAATCTTGTTTGAGATTGTGACAGATCAGCGGGCTTCTAACCGCTCTCAAGACAGCTTGATTCAGGGGATCAGCAACTCAGCAAAGCCTCCACATCACTTGTTGCAATCATCGATCTTCAACATAAGCACATTGAAGGCAGCCTTAAAAGACTATCATCCCGACCTAGGAGGCATGGGCGAGCTGGAGGATGAGAATTCGTACATACTGAGGTTGCGGTGTTTAGTTCTGATGGAATGGGATGCAGATGATGTAGGTCCTATCAAATCATGCATAAGCTTAAGTTATTCTTGGCTTCTTGCTTGTTGGTGAAAATTTGCTGACACAGGTTGACAGTGTGCTTTGCTCAATCCAGGCCATCTGCTGCATGTACCATGGGCTGCTTGCTCATGGCTTCTCTCTTGATGACGTTTACCTTTAGCTTAACGGGCCTGCCATCATTACGCTGTATGGGTTGGTGCTGCTGTAGTGGGAAGCAGATGCTGATGTTGAGGAAGCGAGTGATAGGCCTCAGCATCTTGCCCCCAATGCCAGGAAGAGGGCTGGCAGTCAGTCTGTGGTGAAGTCCTACACTCAGCACATGCATATCCAGTTGGTGTACATTGTCATTTTGACCTTACGCACTCTTTGTGAAGATTTTTTTAATTTGGCTGGCACACTTAGGCCTTCCTGCTTGCACAACAGTCATATGATAATCACGCTCACATGTTTGTGCTTAAATAAGGCTGCTCATGCTGCAGCGTTTTCCTTCCAAGAGGATTCAGATCAACATTGCGGATGTTGACAATGTAGCATCCATTTCTGCAACACATGACCCGATTCAGGTAACGTGTCTCTCATGCCCAACAGACCATCCCATTGCCCTTGGCATGTTCCTTGTATATGTGTCACAGTCATGATCAAATTTTAGACAGTCAGATGTTATATTACCAAGTAGTCAGGAGATCCAATGGTATACTGCTTTTGGCATTGCGAACTCAACCTAGCCCAACATGACAGTGTGCTGATGCGTCAGATGTTTAGAGTGCAGAAGAGGCAAGTCCCAGCTTCGTTAGAAAACATTTGAAGGCATGCACTCGCAACAATATCTGGCTTACCTGCATGTCTATCCATGTATGCCACAGTGCACTTACTCATCCCACTGGACATGCAATGCTGCTGCAAAACGTCAAGATTTGCATATGCATCCCAGCAAAATCCAGCAGCATCACCTTTGCTTTTCTAGCATGCTATACTGGATAGGTAGCCTCGTAGCATTACAGCACTAAATACATTTTAAACACATGCCTTCTGGTGTGCACTGTCTGTTGCCTTATCTATTGACTAAGATCAGGTCCTTTAGACATGATTTTGGGTCTTGACGCAAGGCTGATGCCCCTGCAACTCATTTGCGTTTATCTTTATGTATTTTTTGTGGGGGTGAGGGTTGGGGGAGGCAAAGCCTATGCCAATCATCACTGAGCTTCAAGCATGTAAGTGTGGCCACTCACATCATGTATCATATGCAGCTTTGTTGAAGAGTGGAATCAAGTGATGGACAAGGTTGTGGCAGCGGCTAAAAATGTCATGAATGACAGTGTAGCTTCAGCATGTGGATATGTCATGGGTGAGAAAGCTGCCCAAGGGGTACTGCAAGAGCGCTTGATTGATTTTGAATACACGGATACCATGTGGCACACAATTTGCAATTCGGTGTGCCACTATGAAAGTACACAAGCGAGCTGATCTGATAGTTAAAGGGGAATTACTAGTGGAGCTGAAGCATAGCAACAAAATTCAAGAATCACATCAGGCACAGCTGCGGGGCTCATGCAGATATTCAAGTGCCCATATGGCCTGCTCATTGCATATCCAGCGTTCGATCTCATACCTTCTCAAATGTACAGCTTTCGTCAAAAGTCTGTGATCAAAAGCAGAGGAGCTTCAGAAGAACTTGAAGGCAAACACGATAAAGCGATATTGCTGCCAATGCGGCTGAACAGGCTTAGGAAACCACCATGGGCGATGACTTGTGTAACGGTCACTACAGGAAATGCTTGTAGCGCTAGCAGCAGATCGTGCACTGAGGCAATGCTTTTGCCTGGGATGTAGCAATAAGCAAGGTGCCAAGATCACAGCAGTCCAGCAGGCAAAAGCGATAGGCAAGAAATGGTCAAAGGCACAGGTTTGACTGGCAAAACAGCCCAGCTGTCTAGCCTAGTATCCAGTTTCTCAAGCAAAGCAGCGAGCTGCAAGCTAGAGCGTTTGCACAAAGTGACAGAGTGGTTGCTGGTTGAGCAGCCTTTCCTTTCAAAGGAAGGAAAGCCTGTGCAAGAAGCAAGCCTCTGTTTTGAGTGCAGTCAGTGCCAGAGACAGCCCACAGCAGTCAGCAACACAGATCAGCAATCTGTTGCAGCCTGCAAAGAAAATGGCGAGAGGTGTGCCCATTGGCCTTTGGACTTGGACTTAGACTGCTGGACTGCGCCAGCACTTTTGAAAAATTGAAGGCACCCTGCTGACAGCAGGGAATCTAAAGCTTAGGGTCAAGCAGATTAGTTTATGTGATCCACAAGGACCTGCTGACTCAGGAGGCTGGGACAGTTGGCAGTGCAACAGCGATGTACTGGAATTAGCAATGCATTTGCCTGATCACAGACTTTTGACGAAAGCTGTAATGAGTCACGCCTCACCCAATGTCTCACGCAATGTACAGCTTTCGTCAAAAGTCTGTGATCAAAAGCAGAGGGGCTTTAGCAGATCACAAAGGCAAACAGGATACTACGATCTTGCTGGCGGTGCGGCTCAACAGGCTCAGGAAACCACCATGCGCGATGGTGTGTGTGCCCGTTCATGCAGGGATTGCCCACAGCGCTTGAACCAGATCCTTGACTGAAGCACTGCTTTTGCCTGTGAAAGTCTCAACAAGCAAGATGACAAGTCACAGCAGTCCAGCAGGCAAAAGCGATAGGCAAGGAATGGTCAAAGGGCCGGGTTTGACTGGCACAACAGCACAGCTGTCTGCCCCAGTATCCACTTTCTCAAGCAGCACAGCAAGCTGCTAGCTAGAGCGTTTGCACAAAGTGACAGCTGGCTTGCTGGTTGAGCAGGCTTTCCTGTCAAAGGAAGGAAAGCCTGTTCAAGCAGCAAGCCTCTGTTTTCAGTGCAATCAGTTGCAGATGCACCCCACAGCAGTCAGCTGCACAGAACAGCAATCTGCAGCAACCTGCACACAAAAAAGCGAGAGGTGTGCCCATTGGCCTTTGGGCTTGGACTTAGACTGCTGGACTGCGCCCAGCACTTTTGGAAAATTGAGGGCAGGCCCTGGAGCAGCAAACCCCCCTGGCGTAGGGGTTTCAGAATTTGTCATGTAATCTCTACGGACCAGCTCAGTCATGAGGGATTGCCAGTTGGCGATGCAACCCCGCTGCACTCGTTGCAGGAATGCATTTGAGTGATCACAGACTTTTGACGAAAGCTGTTCAGTCTTCTTCAAAAGTCTGTGCCCAAAAGCTGAGGGGCTTCAACAGAATATGCAGGGCAGGTGCGATCAGGCAATCTTGCTGGCGGTGTGGCTAGGCACGCTTAGGAAAGCAATGTACGGGATGGTGAACGTGACCGTGCTGGCAGAAATTGCACGCAGCGCTTGCAGCAGAGCATTGACAGCGACACCACCTGGGCCCGTGAAAGTAGCAGTAAGCAAGGTACCAGCTTCACAGCAGTCCAGCAGGCAAAAGCGATACGCAAGGAATGGTCAACGCACCAGGTTTGACGGGCAAAACAGCACAGCTGTCTAGCCTGGTATCCAGTTTCTCAAGCAAAGCAGCAAGCTGATAGCTTGAGCGTTTTCACAGATTGTCAGCAGCTTGCTGGTTCAGCCACCTGTCCAAGGAAGCAAAGGCTGTGCAAGCACCAAGCAGCTGTTTTGAGTGCGATCACTTGCATATGCACCCCAAAGCAGTCAGCTGCACAGGATAGCAGTCTGCTGCTACCTGCAAAAAAGATTGCGAGAGGTGTGCCCGCTGGCCTTTGACAAATTGAAGGCACCCTTTTTACACCAGGAATCTAAAGCTTTCCAAAAGGCTGGTGCTCAGTCGAGGCCTCAACTCCCGGCTGGACGGTGGGGAATCTGACTTCTGGTGAGAAATAACGCTGAGGTTCTACATCCGCGGCCTCTTTACTAGAAAAGAAAAGAAAAGAAAAGACTACACCTTTCGGCGTCAATTTAATGAGAAGCCAAGTATTATACCGGGCTGCCCAGGGATTAAAAGGTAATAAGGTTGTTTTAGCCCGCCCCGTTGTTCCTCTTATTTCCTCTAGCTTGCAACGCGTATCTGCCATTGCTCTCTAGGTATCTCCTTTCCTTCATGATGTTGTGTAGGCACATGATTGCGTGCGTATGCACTTTTTTCAGTACATTTTTAGCCACTGTTCTTTGCAGTCCAAGATCTTGCAGCATTGAAAGGTTGCATTTGTAGATTGTGCCAGCATAGCCTAATGGCATTGGTCTTAGCTGTACATCATATCCATA
>JAABUL010003418.1_pt1 | contig 23595 bp, 8 predicted proteins | sample 5559151 | NCBI WGS metagenome assembly JAABUL01 (sample SAMN10711876, study PRJNA513368) | rock metagenome | isolation source: Antarctica rocks | place: Antarctica: Victoria Land, Pudding Butte sud | reverse complement strand
CGGTCTTCGCGCCGACGCGCAAAGCCCTACAGGCCAAGATGCTGGAGCACTGCCCGACGCCCAGAACAGCCCCGGCCAATGCCCGGGACTTAACGACGCCGCGAGAGAACGCCCGGATGCAGAAAGGTCTCATTGAGCGCGTGGACGCATCCCTCGCCTTCCTGGCCAGGCAGGCCGTGCAGGACGGCAAGAAATTCAAGAAGGGCGAGGCGCTCGACGCGTTGCTGGCCGCGGAGACCCCGGTCATCGTTAGCTCCACGTACTACAAATACCGGCAGCGTGTCCATCGGACCTGTGGCAATGAAGACGAGATGGCCGGCGAGATGGTGCGCTCGGACCGGGGGCATAGCCGGACGACCGACCCGCAGCAACACTTGATCGACACGGTCATTATGAATTATTACGCGCGCCGCGATGTCCACATGAACACCAATCTTCTTTGGAACACAATGAATAGGGTGTGGGAGCGGACCGGGCGCCGGTGGATCGATCCCCACAAATGTGAGGGGCATGCGGTTCCAGCGGATGTGGTGTACGAACTCCTGGATCATCGTCTGCCAATGGACGCTATCCTCTCCGTCCCAAGCAAGGCCGCCCTATTAAGCCCGGTCAAACGCCCGTCGCGGGGGTGGCTGTATCAGTACGTGCCGGTTCTCGAGACCAATCCCGAGGTCGGCGAGGAGATGATGGATCGGCGCTACGGCAAGGGGACATGGGACCGGACACGCCGCGTGTTCGACCACTTTGCTGATCGTGCGGAGTTGCCTGGCCAGTATGTTTTCGCGGACCACTGGAAGGTCCACGCGTACATTGTGGATAAGGACACGCGCACGATCCGGCTGACCCTGTGGCTGACGATGCTGTTCGACGCCTGCCTCCGCGCCCCGATTGGCTATTCGCTCAACGTGCGCGACCCGTGTATCGCCTCGATCCTGGACGCACTGAGAAGTGCGATCTGGTTCGCCGTGTGGTCCAAAGACAAGCTCACAGCGTTGGGTCTTGAGGGGATGATCCCCTACATCGGGCTGATCCAACAGTTGTTCGTCGATAATGCCCTGGAGTTCAAGTCGGACAGCCTGGCCTACGCGGGACGAGCGCTCGCCTGCCCCGATGTCACCCATCCCAAGGGGCGGTACAACACCATGGATCTCGTTTTCAGGCCGCCCTACAACGGGCGCTACGGGGCGCTCATCGAGAACCACTTCAAAGAACTCGCGGCGCTGTTCGATGCCTACCTGCGCGGCGCGCGGCGGGGTCGTGAGCACACGAAACACACGCTGCGCAATGCCTGTCTCCTCTACGAGGATATCGATGACTTCATCCTACGCCTCATGGTCGATCACTGGCACAAAGAGCACCCCGCCCTGGGCATGAGCCCCTTCGACAAGTGGGCGGAGACGATGACCTGGGTGCCCGAGATACCGCCCTATGAGGAGGTCGCCCACCTCTTCTGGCGCAAGGCCACCGAGACCCGCCAGATCCATGCAGGGAAAGGGGTGATGGCATTCGGACTGACCTATGCCTCGGGTGATGCCAATAAGGCGCCACGCCTGGACCTGGATGGCACTCCAATGGAATACAGCTACAGCTACGAGGAGGATAATATCGGGTGTCTGACCATGTCGCACCAGGGGATCAAGCCTTTTCAGGTCGAGACGACGTCGAGCAAGTTCCGGGACGCCACGGGGGCGCTCAAGAGGATCAGTGCGTCCGAGTGGGAGACCTCGAAGCGCATCTCTCACGAAAGGGGCGGCGACCCGACGGATTACCTGGGGCGCGCCAACGACAACAACGCGCGGAATGCCGCGCGGGCCAAGGAACAGACACGCATCCAGAGCGCACGCCGCAAGGAGAAGGCGACGCTCCAACCCGATGATGACGCCGAGGCGGTGTCGGCCTCCATTCCCGTGACACCCACCCCCTCGCGCACAGATATACTCGCCGCATTCGGGCGCCCCGCGCGGGGCTAGCCCAAAAGGGAGGATACCAATGGCCATAGAAACGATACCGACGCGCGGCACGTTACCTGTCCAGACGACACTCGTCGACGACCACCTGAATATGTTCGCTCGGCTACGCCTCTTGCAACAGTGGGAGGATGAGTATCAGGCCGACGACGCGCGCCTTCTCGCACGCGTTGATCAACTCGGCACAAGTGCGGTCGATGAGCAGAAGGGTCGGCAGATTATGGACATGCGCCAGCGGCTGCTGCTTCGTTTGGTCAGGAGCCCCTTGGACATCGATCCCGATAGTATCGCGCGGATTGGGTACGAGGCGCTACGTCGGACCTATGTCGAGCAGTTCGCGCGCATGACCAAAGACCAACGCCTGGCGTGGCTCGCCAACTTCTACTTCGTCCTCACGCCCGATTTGCGCGCACTCAATCGGAAACTCGCGACGATTCTCCAGTATCGTTCGCCCGGCCAGCAGCGTAACCTTCTCCTCGGTGGCGAGAGCGGCATGGGGAAGTCGACCTACGCCGACTGGCTCGCCGCCGTTGTCTTCCCCCCGACGGTCGAGGAGAAGAGGAACCGCATACCGCTCGTCAAGACCGACGCGCCGGCGAGCCAGTTGTCGGCCAGGATGTTGCTCCAGAATATCGTCCAGGCATTTGGGGCGACCTACGCCGAGCGGGACAAGGAAGGGCGACTGCTCAATAAGATCGCGACCAATGCCCAGAAGTGCCGCAACATCGTGCAATGGTTCGATGAGATCGAGAATGTGCGGAGCCAGGAACTGCGCCGCCGGTTCATCGAATTGTCGAACGTACTACGCGGCGTCACGATGGTCTGTGCGTCGTGTCACCCGTATAAGTTTATTGAGGGCGATGTCGAGCTACAGGGGCGTTGGAACGACTACTTCGAGCTCAAGCCCTATACGGTCGATAAGGACGGGAGCGACCGTCTGGCGGGGCTGTTGGTCTTCATGGAACTGCTCTTACCGTTCACGTCCGACGCGAACCTATCCTACCGGCAGATCGAAACCGGACCAAAGAAAAAGGATGTCGCGCCTGGACCGGCAACGCTCATCGATGAATTGACCAGGGGCAATCTCAACAAGATTATGATCCTACTCGTGGAGGCCAGCCGGCGCGCGATCATCGACGGGCTACCGTGCCTCTCCCAGGACGTTTTGCGGGCGACATGGGATGATCTTAAATCGGCGACGCCGCCGAACATCCGCGCCCTGCTCAGGTGAATCGCGGAGGATGAGCATGATGATACGGGATGATCTGTACTACTTTGACGCCTTACCCGACCATCCGGCGCCCGAGCCGGGCGAGGCGGCCACAGGATATCTCTCGCGGCTGTTCGATCTCAACGACACGGATGTCCCCTCAGACCTAACCGTCCCGATGCCGCCGAAGGGTTGGCCTATCCATGTGAGCCGGATGAGGGATATGCCCCCGCTGTCAAGTCGTATCTTGGAAGACCTCACCGTCTGTTCCGAGGAGCGACTCCGCACCACAACGTTCCATCACGTCGTCCGCAAGTTTCTGGGTCCGACCACGAGCAGCCGGTCCGTCAAGGGCTTTCTCAGGAGCAGTATCGCGTTTACCTTGCGGTATTGTCCCCACTGTCTGTCCGATCACCGGTACTATCGGCTCATCTGGCGTTTCACTGCGGTGACCGGGTGTGTGGAATACAAGCGCTTACTCATGGATCGATGCGGACAGTGCGGTAAAACCCTCCCGCTGTTCGCGGCCCACGTCCCCAGTGGGATATGCCCCGCGTGCCGCGCTGATCTCGCTCGATGGGATGGTGCGGCGATGGCCCCGGATGAGCAAACGGCTCTCGCCGATCGCGTCGCCGACATCGAGTTCCTCGTGACGCCACACGCCTGTGAAGAGGGTAGCGGCGACACGTTGAGGGCGATCGGCGCGCATTTTCGTCACCTGCGCGAGGCCAACCATCTGTTGCCGCACGAAGTCTACGCGCGCCTCCCGATCACGCCCCTCAAAAGTACGCAGGCCATCGAGCGCGGCACGCTCCAGGGATCCCTCAACACATACATCGTGTACGCCACCTTCTATGGCGTCACGTTGCGCCACCTATTCACCGCGCCACCAGCCGAGGACGTCGTCCCTGAAGCGACGAGGCGTCGCCGAGATCGAGAGCGCGCCACGTTGCATCGCATCCAGCGGGCGCTGGAGGACCTGACGTTGCCGCCGATACTGTACTCGAAGACGGAGGCTGCGGAGGCTGTCGCCGCGCACCTCGGCATCTCCACAGGTTTCCTGTCATGCCCAGGGGTAGCGGATCTCTTCGCTAGCTACTATCGCGATCACAAAGTAGTCCCATAAGGAGGTGAACGGCCCGGTCCTGCTGGTGGCTGTCGAGCCGCCTGTGTGACCAACAGGCTCGGTTGTAGAAGCGGAGCCGCGGTGAGACGCCGCGCCTGCAGGCGCGGCGTCTCACCGCGTTCTGTGGACGCCACGCAAGGCTTTCTCGTGATTGGATTCAACCTGTATCGTGAGCCGTCGATCAGCGCGGCGCACGCACGCACGGTGATCGCGGCCTGGAGGGAGGGAGCGCTATGGCTGACGCAGGCGCATTGTGGACAGGGTCCTATTACTTCGATGCGCTGCCGGATCATCCGCCCATGCGGTGGCTCGAATCTTACACCGGCTATCTCACGCGTCTGGCGGAAGACAACGACATCACGTCGGTGGATGCGCTGACCGCGCAATGTTTCCCGCGTCAGGATCGGCGGATTGCACGGGGCGTGACCGATTTTCCGCCGTTGTCGTTCGGAAACGTACCGCTATTGGCGGTGTGTTCCCCAGCAGATCTCCTGGGCACGACATTTCACCATCTTGGCGCGAAGTTCGGTCGGTCGACACGGCCCCAGCCGTTGAGCCGTTTTCTGGCCGGCAGTATCTCCGTATCGCTGCGCTATTGCCCGTTGTGCGTACGAGACGATGGCTACTATTCGCTGATGTGGCGCTTCCTGTCATTGCCAGGGTGCGTGCGCCACGGTTGTCGCTTTCTCGACGCATGCGGCTATTGTGGCCGACCACTGCCGCTGTTGACCGCGCCGTTGCGGATTGGGATCTGCCCGGCGTGTGGGCACAATGTGCGGTCGTTGACGGCCGAACGGCTCGGCGTGGCGGAGGAGCGTGCGACGATCTCCCGTTTCTACGATCTAGCGTTCCTTCTCTCTCCTCGCGCTGATGAGAGAGACAACGACGACAGCGCGCGCTATGTGGGCAGACGGTTTGGGCTGTGTCGGCGAGCGGCTCGGCTCCGAGCATCGGACGTCGCGGCACGCCTCGGGGTCACGGTGAACCAGATTGAGGGAATCGAGAGGGGCAGTGTGATCACGAAGGGCGCCTCGTTTGCCACCTACGTCGCGGTCGCCAATCTCCTTGGCTTGACCGTACGGGACGCCTTCACCTGTGTCGTAGCGGAAGCCGAGATGGACGATCTGGTAGGGCTGGACGGTGGCGAGGAGTAGGTACGGCCACAGGAGATCGATGATGTGTTATCGTGCCCTGCTCCTCTGCTACCCTAGTTTGGCCTTCCGAACTGCCTCACATCTCATCGCAACCTTCCACTGCCTATCCTACATAGAGGGTCCCAGTATGCTGGATTGCCAGACCTGCCCGTTTCCCATCATCTTATCGCCTACGAGTAGCGAGCCGTACTATACTGATGGTGGGACGAGGCCCGGACAACCTATTTGCGTCAAGAACCACTGCTTGGCATCGTCGGCATTGTCTGTGAGGCATATGCCTGCACGGCTAAGGGTACGTGACGACTGATCCTTTCTCAGGGTCGATCAAGTCGGGCCTCTTCCTTCAATCTTCGACATGCGTGTCTCTCGCGGTCGCACATCATCTACTCCGTTGTCCTGCGGTTCCAGCGTGCGTAGCATGATTTTTTCTACGCCAATTCTGGAAAATTCCATACTAATTTTGGCCGGCGACGTAAGGCCGTTAGATTTTTTCTACGCTAATTCTGGAAATCGCAAGAGGATGTCATTTCTCTTGTAACTCTCGAATAGAATGACGCCTAGCAGTCCTCTGACAGGCCCTTGGGTTTGTCGAAAACGTTTCGTGTATCTCTCGAAAAAGTGCGGGTTTCCATCGTATCTCTCGAAAAAGTACTGTTGTATCTAGCATTCGGCCTTAGCAACTCTTTTGCTACAAAGTATTCTCATCCGCCGCAGTTAAGCGAGAAGGGTTGTCCTTTGTATCGGCTTCCTTCCATGGAGTATGTAGTATGCCACATCTATCCCATCGCACGACGAAATTCGAGCTTAGACATACTATGCCGTGGAGGCGATGCAGACCGCCACAACCGGACGGATGTCAACCGCCGTCAAGAGCGGCGTGCAAGCACTGGAAAGCCGGATGCCTGGAAAACGGGCACGTCCGGTGTGCGCCGTGAGGCGCGCTGTCGTCAACCTGTTGCAGACAGGAAGAACTCGGAGGACTGTTCTTGGGTCGCCTAACTTACCTGAATCCGAAAGGTGCAGGGGACAACAGCATGTTAGGAAGTGCGCCCAAAGAGGCGTCTGATCTTCTGTTGTGCGCGAGCACGACCTCACTCAGGCAAGGTGAGTAACGCGGTACCTTACCTTCAGCCGAAAGGTGTGGGGGGACACTAGCATGGTACTTAAAAGTCTGTTGACGTTCCAGTACCAGGGGCCAGATGACAGGCAGCGAAGCCGCCCAAGGCAAAGGCTTGATGGCTTGAACCCTAGTCGTGGGGGAACGCATGCGTCTCGTGGGATTGGTATGATTGCCCACGCCTGATGGGCGTACTGGACTTTCCTAACGGTGCGCCAGCCTGCATCAGGACCAGCTCGTCTGGAACGAGAAGCGATGAACGGGGTGCCTACCGGCGGAGTGAAGGGCAGGGGTAACTTGGGGATCGCCTAACCGCTGCGAAGCGTATGGTGACGGAGGGGCGATAGTAGTCGGTGAACGGTCATCCGTTCGCTGAATGAAGCGCCCCAGGAGGCCAGACTCAGGAAGCGATGGTTGGCATGGATGTGCCAGCAGACCATCGTGGGAGTTGCGTTGAAAAGACGTGGGCCTCTGGAGAGCCTGGTGCATGGAAAGCGTGCATGCCATGGTTCGGGGGAGGGCGGTTGGAAAAGGGCCGGTGCAAGCTGGGACCTCGCTGGCCGCCTATCCTACAGCGGTGGTTATCCGGGACGCTAACGGGTAAGGCGCCGCAAGACCTGTGTGCCACGGCGAAAGCTAGACCGCCTGAACCCCAATCTCCGCTCGGAGCAAGTGCCCTCCTACCGGAACAACGTCTGATCACCGGTACTGTTGTGTGCTGCGGTCTAAACCGGATACCGTGGCAACCTTCGCACGACAGGCGATGGCTAACGAGGCCATTCAAGGGGATGAGTGGGGCGCCTACCGCACACTCGGACGGACGACAGCGACGTACCGCGGGATGGCCTACAGCCCGCGAGGGCCAGGGTCACGGAGTGCTCATACTACTCGTGGGAGTAACGCCCCACCAGGGCGATCGGGAGAACCGATCACAGGGGGAAGGAGCACAGGTGCCTGCGGTCAACGCGCAGGGAGGCGTGCGAGATGCACAGAGCCGTCCCTGCCAGGAAACCAGCCGCATCAGCGGTAGCAGGCACTGGAAAGCGCAATGCCACGAAAGCGGCACGTTGCGTTTGGGGAGGGGCCGACGGAAAAGGGTCGCAAGACACCTCGCCGGCGGCCTACTCTACTTGGAGCGGGGGAAAGATCGCAAGATCCTACCTATCGCTAGATAAAGAATGAGAATCCGCAGGCAGCTTCCACGCTCAGCCAACCGCCCGAATCTCTCAAACATTATCTGACAAGCTATAGTTCGAGGCACGGTATAACCTGAGCGCCGCTATTTCTTGGGGGAGCATCGTTTCCACGCGACCCGTTCGTCATTACTTCTTGCGGCTGATGCCATTTCATTCTGAAGCCAACCTGTCGAATGCGTGATCATCGCGGGGTGGCCCGTTGGGTGGGCGATATCGGTTCAGCATGAGACAAAGCGAGGGAGATAAACACCGCAATCGTTATGCGTTGCTGTGGGTAGAGCCATGCGCTTTTGCATGCGTCGTGCTAACATCATGTATTGGTTGCATCGATTGAGGCATTTCAACAGCCGAGGCCACGCTGCGTCCCTTCGATCATGGACCTGCCGACATCAGAAAGGATCGACTATGGTCACGGGCGACGTGATGACCTTGACCGACGCGTGCCAAAGTTTTCCTGGCTCCATCTCGGATGAGATCCCACGCGACAACATCCTGGATACAATCGACATCGTGTTCAAGGGGGAGTCGCAGGTGGTTATCGTCGAGGGGCTCGATGGGATGGGGAAAACGCGCCTCTTGCGGCAATTCGTTCTGCGCCACCACGACCGGTGTTTGTCCCTGTTCGTCAACCCGCACAGCTTCCTGGCCTACGACCCGGCCATCCTGCGACTCGACCTCTGCAATCAACTCACTTGGGAACTTGATCGACGCGAGATCGAAGAGGACGCGGTCGACCCCAATGCCCTCCACAGCCTCTTCTTCCGATTGAGGAAACGGGCACGCCGTACCAACACGACCTACTACATCATTGTCGATGGCCTCCACGACATTCCGACAGCAGAGGCACCAATCCGACGCGCGATCATTGATATGCTGCCGTGGGGGGATGCCTCGTTTCGCTTTGTCTTGAGCGGCGATGCGACGGACCTCGCGCGCGACATCCCCGCCAATGTTATCGTCAAGCCGTTCCCGTTGCCGACCCTCACCACCGAAGAAACGACGACCTATTTCGATGGCCTCTCGCTCGAGAAGTCCACGGTCGTGGAGATCTACAAGACGTTCAAGGGTGTCCCCGGCTACCTCGCCAGCCTGCGCCGTCTGGCACAAACGGGGACGGATCTCAACGCGATCCTCGATGAGATCCACGACCGAGTGCCCGACCCATTCGAGATCGAATGGCGGGCGGTAGACGGTGGCAATGAGACGCAGGAATTGGCGCTCGCCCTCCTCGCATACGCGACGGAGGAACAAACGATCGCGTCGCTCGCCTCCCATCTCTCTCTCGATGGTGAGGCCATGCGCGCGCTCCTGGCACCGCTCGGTTTTATCGAGGTCGACCCTGATGTGCAGCGCGTTACGTTCGTCTCCACGGCGTTCCGCACCTTCGCGGCCAAACGCCTCCGATCCCGCCGCCAGGAGGTCTTCGAGCGGCGTATCGAGGCGCTCATGCAGGACCCGGATAGCGACACGGCGGTGACCTTCCTCCCAGGATATCTCAAACAAGCGGACCAGTTGCCCGAACTCATCGCCTATTTGTCGCCCGACCGCTTTGCCGTCATGATCAAGCACAGTCAGTCGCTCACCCCAGTACGTCAGCGCGCCGCACTGGGTGTTGCAACCGCCCGTGACTTGGGACGGGACAAGGACCTAGTGCAACTCAGCATGCAGCGATCGGCGATGGCCGATCTGCAAGCTGCGGAAAGCTGGCGCTCAGAAGTCGAGGCGCGGATGGCGCTCGGTGATGACGAGGCGGCCCTGGGGCTGGCACAAACTACGCCGCTGAAAGAGGATCGTTTGCACTTGCTCGCCGTCATCGTCCGTGCGCAGCGCGAGCAAGGGCGCGCGCCGGATCCTGATGTGATCGCCGAGATCCGCCAACTCCATGATACGATCGATGTCGCTGCATTGGGCCAATACGCGATCGACATTGCGTCCGACCTCATCTACGCCAGCCCCGATCTCGCCATCGACATGGTCGAGACATCCACGCACACGGAATCGGGAGAGAACGCGCTCGATTGGGCGTTTGCCAAGTTGTCGTTGGGAACGCTCATGCGTGAAGATGGGGACGGCGACATCACCAATTCACTCGAGACGGTCCATGAGCGGATACAAGATCCCCATGCCCGCCGTTTCTCCCGGATGGCCTCGCTCCTCCTCGGACACTATTCGCTGGAAGAGGTCTTGGCGGAAGTCGAGAAATTAGAGAGCACGAGCGACCGTCTTTTCTTATTACGGCGTTGGACTCTCCTTCATCGGGAGCACCCCGAGGCGGCACGGGTCACGGATTACGCGCTCACGCTGGCCATCAAGACGGCCGAGTTCACGCCGGACGCCTCCGTGTTGCAGGACATTGCGACGCCGGTCCCTTTTGCGCAGGACGAGCGGCTCAAGCGAGATCTCGTCGGACGTTTCGACAGCCAACTCGGCGACATCCAACGCGTCGGCCCCACTGAAGACTACGTCAAGCTACAGCTATCGCTTGCCCACGCGGAATGCCACCTCGATGCAACCGCTGCGCACGATCGCGTCGACGTCATCCAATCCTACATCTCCGAGATCGACGATCTCGTCACCAAGACCTCCTGCCTGGGACACTTCGTCGCCACCCTCATCCTTATGAACGCTCAGGCCACTCTGGCTGGGGGAGAAGAATTAACACAACGTGCGCTCAAAGAGCTGGATACGCATGTGGATCGGCTCCTCCACGCGACAGCCGATCATTTCGATGCGACGCGCGGACTCGTGCGCGCATTGGCAGCGGTGAAACCGGAGATGGCGATCGCGCTGACGGCTCGGCTGAATACGCAAGCACGGCGAAATCGAGCACTTCTCGAGGTCATGGATGCGGCGACCAACGTGACGGTCGACACACGCCTCGACCTTGCCGTCTTGGGAGGGATGTTCGACCGCTTCGATGATGTACGGCTTCGTGATGATGCGTTGGTGCGCCTGCTCGATCGCCTCGCGCGGATAGACCAACGGTTTGCATTGACTCCGCTCGCTTTCCCCATCATTGCGCGTATTGGCCAGATCGGGGACGCTGGTGATCGGTGCCGCGCCTGCCACCTCGCGTGCACGTTCTTGAACGCACAAGATCCGGCCGCTCACCGGGGCCTCGTAGACCACCTGCTAGCCCAACTCGACAAAGCATGGGACTCCATCGACGTGTCATGGTATCGTGTCGACGTCGGCTTCTCTGTCGTGCGGTCCCTGGCCCCCTGGGCGCCCGACAAAGCACGCGCCTTCTTCGATCGGACGGAAAACTTCAGGAAAGATATTACCCTCGATGCCACGCTTACCGCTCTACCGTATATGGCCAGCCTGAATCTCGCGGTGCGTGCATTCGGCGGTTTGTTGCCACAGCGATTGGAGACCGAAACGGACGTCGAAGCTCTGGAGCAACTTATTACCCGCATCCCGTCGCGGGTCGAAAGATCGCATGTCTGGGCACAAATCGCACTGCGGTATCACATGGCGAAGCGTGACGAGGAGTGCAAGCGCGTCGTCTCACGATCCATCCGCCCGCTCATCCAGGGTATCTCGAAGGAGGATGCGATCGCCCGGGCTGAGGCGATCATCGCTGTCGCACCGGCACTCTACTGCGCCCATCCCGCCACCGCCCATGACGAGATCGAGACCTTGTCCCTGCGCGACCGCGACCGTGCCTACACGGCCATCGGTGCTTACTTGCTGCGCAAGCAACCACCGACCGATCCGTACGACGACAACAGCGCGCGCGGGTTCAGGATCACGTATGAGGACATGATCGACATCTGTGATCTGATAACGCGCATGGACAGCGACACGCTGATCTACGGTTACATAGAGACTATGGTTGTATGCGCGACGGACAAAGCCACGGACCGGCCATTGTCTTTCCAACAGCGAGCGGAAATCCTGCGGCGCCTCACCGCAATTGTCAACCAACAACTCCCCAGGCCGCACCACATCGCGCACGATGGCTATGTGATCGCCGCGCAGGCATCGTTAGCACGCCTCAACGACCGCGGGAAAACAGCGACATGGACCGCTCTGGTTGAGCGTGCGCAATCCATCGTGAACGTTGCCGACCGTATCACCGTCCTCTGCTGTATCGTCGGATCCATGCCCCCGAAAGAAGGGACGCGTCGGTCAGAGATCCTCCGCGAAGCGAAAGGGTTGATCGATGCCATACCTGTGGACCTCGACCGCATCGACCACTACTACACCGTCGCGGCGACAGCGGTCGACATCGACTCTTCCCTTTCGCGTGAATGCTTACCGATCGCGATGGATATGGTTACGGCCTGCGACGGGCCAGGAGCTGAGATGGCGAGGCGAAGGCTCGTCGACCTCGCGTATCGGCTCGACCCAACCCTTGCCACGTCGTTCGCGTCAGCGACGGACGACGATCCCGCTCGCGCACAGACGAGAACAGCGGTCAAGGATCGGATCGCGCTCCTGGATATGCGTAAGTCCATGCTCGACGATGATCGGTCGTCGAACGTCTCAAGCGACACGAAACCGGATTACTCGGAGGCTGCGTGGCTTTTCCTTGGAGGACTGAACGCTCATCGTATCAGCGATGTGTCGATGGACCGTACTCGACCGTTTGTCCAGGCAGCATCCGAGCTGCCCTTGCGTGAGGCCTATCCCATCTTGTCGTGGGTGATAGAAAACGCCGTCAAACGGTATGCACGCACCCCGCATGCATCGGCGTACATTCGGCCGCTCTTCGATGCCACACTCGCGGCCACACGCTTGGCCGCCATGATGGCCGAGCGGTCATCAGATCAGATCGAACGATCGATCCGACATATCGTTCCCGAAAGCGATGGGCGAACGAGCATCTTGATCCATCCAGGTGAGCGTGAGAAGGCATGGCGGTATTTCGGTGATTGGTTCGAGTCCACCGTCGAGGAATACCTGATCATCACCGACCCGTTCTTTGCCCCCGAGGATATGGAAATTCTTCAATTGCTGCAAGCTTACAAGCCAACGTGCCGCGTGTTAGTCCTCACAAGCGTGAAACAGCAACATCAGGTGGGGATCGCCGAACCATGGCAGCGTTCCTACCAAGAGTACTGGAGGTTGAGGGTATCGGCCCAAGACCCTCCCAACACCGACGTCGTGGTGACCGGGACGCGCCCGCAAGGGGAGCCACCGATACACGACCGTTGGTTGTTGACCAAAGGCGCAGGTCTGCGTCTTGGAACATCCCTCAATTCGCTCGGGCGAACGAAGACATCGGAGATATCCGGGTTCTCGGCGGACGAAGCGGAACGCAATGAGCACGATGCGATGCAATACCTGTTGGGCACAAAAAGAGAGCAGAACGGGGAAAAGATCGATCGGACGTCGTTTTCGCTCTAGTATCCGTGACCTATGCGCCATGTGCATACCGCCCGTCGAAGGGTACGATCCGTGAGATGATAGGCAAACATTCGATTGTTCGATGCGACCGCATCGATGTGCCGTCTCCACCAACGATGGTGGCGCTCCCGCCTACTATCATCCCTTCGGTTATTCAGGCGTCACGCCCTCGCCCGCAGTAGGAAAAGGACGGGTGCCAGGTGTTGTGCCTCGACACCGGGGAGCGTCTCGTATAAACGCTGCACACGGGGACGACAGAATGGGATTATGGCGTCCCAGGCCGTGATCAGGTCCGCGAGCAAGGCAGCGAATGACGCAACGGCTTCATCCGAGGACGTCGAGCGAGATACGCTCAATTGCAAGGCCAACGCGAATATGACGCCCGTGATCTCATCGCGTCCTACGCCCCGCGCCCTATCCCGCTCCGGACTGGAGGTACGCCGAGCGAGGATTCTGACGCTCTCGATCACTTGCAACCGCAAATGACGGCGCACGTCGGCGTCCTCATAATTGGCGATCTGGAGCGTCGTTACGCGTAAGGCGACCATCCCGGTGTGCTCGTCCTGAGAGAGAAGCGTGGAGATGTCGACGCCCTTGAGAATCTCTCCGAATCGCACCGCCGCCTCGCCATGCAATGGCATGTCCCTAGCAATTAATTCCACGAGGTTCCAGGCAGCGGCATTGCCGCTCGCGAGGCCAATGTCGCGTACAGCCTCGTCGATCATCGTCCGAAGGGAGTCCTGTGTCACGGCATTGGGAACCGGCATCAGCGCGGATAAAGGGTCGACGAGGTCCCGCCCGAGGAAAGATTCGAGCGCGTTATCGGCACGCGAGACATCCCTCAACAATGACAGGCGCGACCATTCGTCGGTGCCCTGGGTGGTCGCGCCGGACGCTCTCAGGATCTCCTGCGTGAATTGGGGCACTCCATCGAGGGCGTGGAGCACCCCAGCGACGCGGAACCTCTCGCGGTCGACATGCCATGGATAAGCCACGTCACGGTGGTAACTGTTCTCTCGTCCAAAGGTCTCGCGCGGGAGGCGCGCCCCCGTTTGGCCGAACGACCCGAGGAACCAGGGAACCGTCGCACCTGCCGCGCGGAAGACCATGAACAGGCGATGGGCATGCGCCCACACGAGTAGCAGCCTGACGTGGGGCGCCAAGTCTCGCGCCTGCGGCCACCACCCAATTTCGTCGCTGGCCCAGCGCAGGACGGCCAAAAACGCCTCCATTTCTTCCGCCGTGTTGCGGTCAGCACCGCCAAGGGACCAAGCCACGCGGCGGGCGAGACGACGGTATACCTCACGCTCGCGACCGTCCGCAGAGTTATCTGCGGCACGATGGAGGAGCTCGGCGAGGAGGTGAACCTTGGAGATCGGCGATCCTGGCCTGGCGATGGCCTGTTTGACCAGGAGACGCCTCTCGCTTGGGGAGAGATCGGCGATAGCTGTGCGCAGGGACGCCGGCAGCGGCACTGGCAAGCCCGACAATCGATCGAGCGCGGTCACGAGGGATTCCTCATGCATGATGCTCCACGCTGCGGCGTGGAGCGCGGCGCGGAATGCGACACCAACCCCAACATCGGGGGCGAGCCTGAGATGACGGAGCAGCCCCGCCATGGTAGGCGGGGGGAGTTCCGTGTCCCGGAACTGCGCGTGCCCGCGCAGGTGGGAGGATAGATCGTCGTAATACACCGCCGCGCTCGCCTCTCGCCACGAGGCCGCCCCCTCGATCCGCGCCAACGGATCGTCGTCCACGACGATCCGCGCGACGGCCAGGTGTAGCTCCGCGTCGGAACAGTCGAACCACTCCCGATGGTGGCGGAGGGATGCCTCACGCGCGGAGGGCGAGTCGCGCAAGAGATCGAGATCATCCCCCTCCACGACCATATTCTCACCGGTGTGGGGGTGCGCCAGGATGAGTATGGCCTGTTCGTCGCCCCCGTCGCCCGCGTGCAGCGCGACCGGCATAGCCGGGTCGATCGCGACGACCGTCGCGTCGCGCCCGTTGATCGCCTGTCCCGCGGCCCGCAGGAAGTCGTCACGATCGAATACCAGATCGCCGACACCTATGGTCGCGCGGAGGACGATCCCAATGCGCTCCATGAATCCCGCGTGACGCCCCAGCTCATCCTGGAGTTGTTTCGGCAAATCGCCATAGAAGGCTCGTAGCCTACCGACGACTTGGTGGCCCGACTCGCCGTCTGCCAGACAGCCCTCGAGATAGGCCGATAAGGTGTTCGCGACGACGTCAGCGACCGTCCCCGCGAGGTGAGGCTCATCCTCGAAATGCCGCCTCAGTATACGCTCGAAGAGCCACACCATATAACGACGGCGTGCCCGATCGTCCACAGGAGCACCGAAGGACACGGGAGGAAGCATGACGACTAGGAGGTTCACCAGGCCGACGGCGACGACGTGCATGGTCATTTCCCTAGATCCTGACCGTCGGACTAGAGAGTGGATCGTCGGCTGATCGATGTACAGCGCGTCGAGGAGCCATTCGGCGCGGGCCTGGCACGCATCGTCGTCCTCATCCGCAGCCCATAACCAGCCGAGCGCCCCGTTGACGGCGTGGGCGATGCTGAAAACAACATTGTCTTCTCCCGGCCTTTGGGGCACTTCATCGCGATTCGGCGGGCGTCGCAGCGCGTCGGCCCCCGCGAGACAAGCCGCGACGTAGGGCCGCAAGATGGCAAGCTCCTCCGTCTCCACCACGCGCCCGGCGACGATCCTGGCCTGTCGCAGGTGGTACAGAATCTCGTCGCGGTCGAGGGAAATGTAGCACACGCGGGCGGCGCGCATGGCAATGATCGTGGCATGGTACGCGTCGATGGGCAAGTCCCCGCTGCGTGCCATGGAGGCCAGCACGTCGGTTATGCCCACGATCGGGATGCCGTCGCGATGGGACAATCCCGTGACGAAGCGATCGTCGACCCAGAGCACATCGCCGGGTTCGGCGGGGTATCGGAACAGATCCAGCAGCCCGCGAAAGCCACTAGCCTGGTCCCCGTCGCGGGACACGTCGTCGGCGTCATCGTGACGATAGGAGGGCATGACCTGATATGTCCCCTGCTCTATCCCATCGCGGACGCGGTCGAGGAGGCCATCCAACCACGCCTCATCCCGCTGCGCGCGTTCATACGCGCTGAGTTCGGCGCGCACGCGGTCGACTTCCCTCCGCTCGATGTGCACGGTGAAGGCCGTGCAGACGGTGCGCAGCACCCCCGCGCGCGCGAGCACCTCGGGGATGATACCGTGGCAGTACAACGCGGCGCGCGGCGCGGGTCGCACATCGACGACATCGCCGCCCCCTCCCCCCGCCGCGTCGAGCGCCGCCGCGAAGCGCGCGTGGGCATCCTCGGAGAGCGTCCCCGACCCTGTCAGCGCCGCGAGGATCGTCCGACCGTTGACGAGGCGTCCCGTTGCGCCTGCGGGGAAGGCCGTCGGTACGCCGCCGGTCGCGGTACGCACCGGGAAGAAATCGAGGAGATACCCATCGTCGCGACACGTACGGTGGTAGAGATCCACCCATGCCTGGCCCATCTCCTCAACGAAGGCGCTGTTTTCGTTTTGTGTTGCTATGTCGCCATCAAGGACGTGCAAATCCCCGCGATCGACCAGGTCGACAACCTCTTGGTAGGCGGGCAAGAGCGATCGCTGCGTCCGTGAGAGATCGGCGCGCATCCGAGCCAGTGTGCGCGCCGTGCCGGACGGGATGTACAAGTGATGAAAGGCACGCTCGACCGCAGGGAGTATGCCGACGTGAGCCGCCAGGAGCAAGGCGGTAATATCCATGTGGAGGCGGATCGTGCCACCCGTCTTCAGACCATCGGTCACGAACGCGCGGTTACCGTGTCGGGCGAACAGGGGGAAACGAGCCATCGGGTCGCCCATCGCGACGTTATCCTCGAGAAACCGGTGGTACAAATGCACCAACGGCCGCCCGAGGGCGGAGGCGATGAGGTGGATCGGCATGTCGCCGGCCACGTACGCCCGCCCTAGCTCGGCGTCGCGGTCGCGCTTCTCTTGGGCAAACGAGGGGATGTCCTCGAGGCTCATCAGGACGATATCCCCTCGGCCCTCCCGTGCCAGTGTTGCCATGCGCTCATGGAGCGGGCCGAACTCATCGTCGAGCCCGAGATCAGTCCCCACCAGGAGGGCGGAAGAAACTAGTTCATCAGGCACACCCAGTGCTACGGCCCGCCTCCAGAGTCTACGTGCGAGCTCGATCGCGTCGGGCGGGACGGCCTCAGCCGCCCACAGGGCCTGCCTCGGCGTCAGATCGGGGTGTCGCTCGAGGCGCCGGGCCGCGATCGACAGCGACGGGAGGTCGCCTTTGTCATAGTAGATCTGCAAGAGCTGCGCGACGTTGGCGGCGGTCGGCTCGTCGCGCGCAAGTTCCTCCGCCGCGAGAACGGCCTCCGATACGATGCCCATCGCGACCTGGCAGGCAATCCGGATGCGACCGATGTGCGCAGGCAACTGCCCGTGTGCGAAGAAGCCGCGATGGGCATCGAGCAACGTGAGGCAGGGGTCATACTCGTTGGCTCTGTACGCAGCGATCGCAGCAATCTCAAGCGTTGCCGCTGTCCCGCACTCATCGACCAACGCGCGCGCGTGCTGGGCCACGTACGCCCAGTCGCCGCGCCCGAACATCACCGCGCAGCAATCGTACAAATAGATAGCTTTGCCCGTCGCTTTGTAGCTGTCCTCAAGGTGGGCGACGAGCGGACGCCATTCGCCCGTTTCAGACATGCGGATGCGCAGCGCTAGGGCGCGTACAGAGCGCAAATCGTCTTTGGTCGGGAAGGCGTCGATGGTGGCCAGTGCACCGGCCACGTCCCCGCCGTGCGCCTGCGCCTGCGCGTACCAGGATGTCCACAACACTTCCCGGCCCCGGCCCTCAAAGAGGGCTCGATTTCCCGCCAGCAGCGCCAGGGCCTGGCGCGCGCCGTTGGCCCCCGCCCCCAGATAATATGTCGCGAGCGCAATGACATGCGGGATGTCCGCGCGCCCTGCGGACAGGAGGTCCAGGATCACCCGCTCGCTCGGGACGAGGTCGACGGGGAAACCGCGCGCGACGGCCCACGCGATCGCGCAATAGTCCGTCGCGTCCCTGGCCAGCCGCGCACTGCACAGAGCGGAGGCGTCCTGCTGCGTCACGGGATCGGGCCGGTTCGCCAGGCACCCCAGGAGCCACGCCTCGATGCGCGCCCGCTCGTGCGGCGCATCCGCGGCGCACGAGCGGCACAAGGCGGCTGCCTCGTCGAGGAGGCGCAGGCTCTCGTCGTCTCGCTTGATCAGCGCCCAGTCCACAGGATCGGGGATCGCGGGCACATGGTCCGGGACGGCGCACGGGGACATGGCCCTATAGTAGGCGATCATCGCCGCCGTCAGGCGGCTCTCTATCCACCGAGGCTCGAGCTCAAGGGCCTCCAGGATGGAGAGTTGCGCCCCGTCCATGTCCCCGTCGACGAAGTGCAGGAGCGCGCGCAGGCGGAGCCCCTCGGCTTGCGGCTCGATGCGGGAGCCCTCAGCGTCGAGGATGCGCCGACAGTCGTCGACGCGGCCCAGGTCGAGCAAGAGCGCGCAGCGCAGCGTAGCGGTGTCGGTGTCGTCCCCCTCCCCATCGCCAGCGAGGAGCGCGCGCAGTGCGGCGTCGGGGCCGTCTTCCTTGTAGGCGATCAATGCCTGCGTCTTGGCGTCGCCCTTGAGTGCAAGGCCGCGCGCGGACTGGGCTAAGCGTTTGGCCTCGGCGATGTCACCGCCGATGTCGAGCACCAGGGGGACTTCGAGCCGGAGGACTTTGGCCTGCACGTCACGAGAGAGGAAAGGCCAACGAGCGTTGTTCTCCCTGATCTGCCGCACACCGGCCAGCGCCTCGTCTCTCTTTCCCTCGCGCCACTCTCGCCGCAGCCTGTCGATGATCCGGCTAGTCTCGCCGGATATGTCGGTACCGAGTTGTTCGACGACATGCGCGAGGACGGTGGACGGAGCTGTCGTGTCGGGCGTGGGGATGGCGGGATGAGGCAGTGGACTAGGGGACGCGCCCTGCGCGGGGAACTCTGAACCCGCATCCGCGGGGGCCCGATATCCTCCGGTCCCACTCCCACCGGCGGGGGTGTCTCCCGTCGACCCCGGCGTGTTGCCGGACGGGACAAGCCGATTGCGCAGGACGACGAAGCGGATGTCGTCCGCAGACTTGGGGAGTTTTAGCGTCGTATGGTCCCCAGGCACGGCCTCGAGCGAGGGATCGCTGTAAACGGACATGGCCTTGTCTCGCGGCACGATCACATCGTTGAGGCCAACCACGATCGTCGTAGGGATGTGCCGCTTGTGCGCATAGTTGCCGTCCGTAATAATTGGACGATAGACGTTGTTGACCCACTGGTCCTTGAGGTTATTCAACCAGGGGTTGCTGGTGACGAGTTGCTTTACCTGTCCGCTCACCGGCACGCCTAAACGCTCGACGATCAGGGCGACATCGTTGCCTTCGAGAGGCGGCGCATAAAGCACAATATGGTCGATCTTTTGGATGTATGCCTCATTGGCGTGCCCACGCGCAAGTTCTCCTACGATCGCGGCTTGTATAACCAGTCCACCCAAACTATGGCCGACGAGGACGACATGGGCATAGGGGGCGCAGCGATTGCGGATCTGCGTCATGAGATACTCACCGAGGGCATCGACATTGGGGGATCGGAGAAGAATCCTTGACGGATAGCCCAGGAGGAGGACGTTATAGTCGGATGTTTCTCCGATGAACTCGGGCATCCTGCCCCAACTTCCCTTATAATCACCCGTCAACCCGTGCACGAAGACGACAAGTTTGCCGGACCCTTCGTGGTAGGTGAGGGTCTGGTCATACACGTCGGAAGGGTTAGCTTTGCGCCAGCGAAAGAACACCGCAACGCCCCCCTTTCATCCTAATTCGCGCTATACGTGCTGGCCGATGGTTTCTATAGAAAGCGAGAGTATTGGACATTTCTACCTCGAAGCCACACAACGGGAAGGAGGCGGTCATGTATCGGCCGGTTACACAGGACTTGGGAATATTTTGAAGCATAGGCGCTCAGACATGGTTCACGCGACGCTCAATCAAGCTTGACAGTTTAAGCCTCCAGCAGGCGCAACACTGTCAAGCCTGTTTGAACCATGTCTCAGGGCGACACGGTCCGATCACTATTGACGCGATCGTACACCTTCTTGGTGATGTAGGCCTTCACCATGGTGGCGAACTCGTCGTCGCCAAGCAGGCGCACGAAGATATCCTCGTTCTGCGCCCGCCGGTCGATGACGGCGGTCGTGAAGGCATCGTCAATCGCCCCCAGCCCGAAGTTCTCCAGCGTGTTGGCCCGCGCCTGATCGACGATGTCCTCCTTGGCGACGAGTTCTTCCTCAATCTGGTCGAAGACGAGGCGATCGGCGTCTGTGAACTCCGTGCCGAATCGCTTGTTAAGCAACGCGACGATGGCGGAGAGCGGCGCCATGAGGACGCTGCCCTCCCCGCCCGTCCCCACCTCGGTCGGGCCCATCACCGGCACGTTGTCAATCGTGTAGGCGATGCTCCCCTCGCTCACCTTGCGCAGGCGGTAGTATTCCAGCTCGACGCTGTCGCCCAGGTCGAGGTCACCATCGTCCTCGTCAGCGCGGGCGGGCAGTTTCTTGAGCAGGAAGCGCCCGTAGGCGTAGAGCTTTTCCAGCGCCGGGTCCCCGAACGCGATGATCTGCGAGAGGAACGCGTACAAGCGCGTGAAGGACATCAGCGTGGACTTGAACTCCTTCCGCGCGTCCTCCTTCTCCAGCGCCTTGTAGCGCGCCACGGCGGGGTCGAGGGCCGCGAACAGCCCCTTCTGGGTGGCCGGGCTGCGCAACGTCTCCGGCGTGAAGAAGGCGACGGCGAACGCGTTGATCTCGGTCTCGTCGTAGACTCCCGCCCCGTCGAGCTTCGCCTTCATGTCATAGAGCAGGTTGGGATCGGTCGGCTCGTCGATAACCGTTTCCTCGTAGTACGGACGAAAGGCGGCCTGGATGTCCGCGAAATCGTTCGCGAAGTCGAGCACTAACGTGTCATCTTTGCCCGGGTACATGCGATTGAGCCGCGAGAGCGTCTGCACGGCTTTGACGCCGTCGAGCTTCTTGTCGACGTACATCGTGTGCAACAACGGCTCATCGAAGCCGGTCTGGTACTTCTCGGCCACGATCAGGACCTGGTACTCGTCCGTGCCGAACCGCTCGGGCAGCGCCTTCTCCCCGAAGCCGTTCATGCCGGCCTCGGTGTACTCGGCCTTCGCTTCGTCGATCACCTTGCCGGAGAAGGCGATGAGGGTCCGGATGTCGGTGTAGCCCTTCGCCCGGAGGTAGTCGTCAAACGCTTGCTTGTAGCGCACCGCGTGCAGGCGCGAGCGCGTGACGACCATCGCCTTGGCCCGCCCACCGATCTTGTGGCGTGTGAAGCGGCGGAAGTGCTCGATGATGACCTCGGATTTTTGGGCGAGGTTGTACGGGTGCAGGCTCACGAACCGCGCGATGGCCGTTCCCGCCTTGCCCGCGTCGACCTCGGGGTCGTCGCGGCTGGCCTTCTCCAGCTTGTAGAACAGCTTGTACGTGATGTAGTTCTTGAGCACGTCCAGGATGAAGCGTTCCTCGATGGCCTGGCGCATCGCGTACAGATGGAACGGCTCCGGTTTGCCATCGGCGCCCGGCGTGCCGAACAACTCCAGCGTCTTCTTCTTGGGCGTCGCCGTGAAGGCGAAGAAGCTGAGGTTGGCCTGCCGCCCGCGCGCGGCGACGGACCGCGCGACCGCGTCCTCGGCGTCGCCCTCCGCCGTGGCCGCCGCCTCGTCCGAGCGCGCGGCGGCCTCCAGGGCCGCCCGTTCGTCGGCGCTCGGCCCGGTGAGCACCGCCTTCAAGTCCTTGGCCGACTCGCCGGTTTGGCTGCTGTGCGCCTCATCGATGATGACCCCGAAGCGCTTGCCGGCCAGCCCCGTCACCTTGTCGAGCACGAACGGGAACTTCTGGAGCGTCGTGATGATGATGCGGCGTCCCCCGTTGAGCGCCGCGGCCAATTGGGCGCTGTCCTGGTCGATCTTCTCGACCATGCCCCGCTTGTGCTCGAACTGGAAGATGGTGTCCTGGAGTTGCTTGTCCAGCACGCGGCGGTCGGTGATGACGATGATCGTGTCGAACACGGGCCGGTCGTCGTCGTTGTGCAGGCTGGAGAGGCGGTGGGCAAGCCAGGCGATGCTGTTGCTCTTGCCGCTGCCCGCGGAGTGCTGGATCAGGTAGCTCCTCCCCGCCCCATGCGTTCTCGCGTGGGCCTCGACCTTACGCACCACATCGAGCTGGTGGTAGCGCGGGAAGATCACGGCCTCCCCCTTGCCACCGATGACGGCATCCTTCTCGACGTGGAGGAAGCGCGCGAGGAGGTCAAGCAGGCTGTCGCGCTGCAGCACCTCCTCCCACAGGTAGGCCGTCTTGTAGTCCGCCGGGTTGTCGGGGTTGCCCGCGCCCGTGCCGCGCCCCTTGTTGAACGGCAGGAAGGTCGTCTTCTCGCCCGCGAGCCGCGTCGTCATGTAGACCTCGTCCGGATCGACGGCGAAGTGCACCAGCGCCCGTTTCCTCGGTTGGAGCAGCAGGTCGCGGGGGTCGCGGTCGCCACGGTACTGCGCGATGGCGTGCTTGACGGTCTGCCCGGTCAGCGGGGTCTTGAGCTCGGCGGTCGCGACGGGCAGGCCGTTCACGAACAGAGCCAGGTCGAGCTCGTTGTGGTGCCTGGGGCTGTAACGCAGTTGGCGCGTGACGGACACGCGATTCTTCTGGTACAGCTCCAGGGTTTCCGGAGCGAGCGTGGTGGCCGGACGGAAGTACGCCATCGCCACCTTCACCCCGTAGTCGGTGATGCCGCGCCGCAACACATCGAGCGTGCCACGCGCGTCGAGCTCCTTCGCCAGGCGCGCGATGACTTTGTCCTCGACGGTGGCCCCGTGGACGGCAACGAGCCGTGCCCACTCTTTGGGCTGCGTGTCCTGCACGAAGGCGAGGACCTGCGCGCGGTCGAGGGCCACGGTGAGGTCGTAGTCTGCCTTCGCGCCCTTGACGTACCCGTTGGTAAGGAGGTGCGCCTCGATGGCATCCTCGAAGGTTTGCTCGGAGTGGATGGCTACCATTGGGGTGAGTCCTCCCTAACGTCGATCTTACCGGTCACGGCCGCAGAGATGAGGGCCGCGCGGTGCTCGTGAAGGGTGTCGATGTGTTCACGCACCTTGTCGATGAGCGCATCGATCGTTGATGTTTCGCGGTGTAGCCTATCCACAATGGCATTTTGTTCAACAAGTGGGGGCACGCTATAGTGGACCCAGGAACCTGGACAGTGAAAGGGGGCGCTTAGAGGTGGTAGACTAGACCACGATGAGACAACAATACAGTTCCGCCTACAAGGCCCGCATCGTGCAGGAGTTACTGCGCG
>JAABUL010003417.1_pt1 | contig 23596 bp, 1 predicted proteins | sample 5559151 | NCBI WGS metagenome assembly JAABUL01 (sample SAMN10711876, study PRJNA513368) | rock metagenome | isolation source: Antarctica rocks | place: Antarctica: Victoria Land, Pudding Butte sud | reverse complement strand
AACTTAAATACTAAGAGATTGTCGAACAGATTTTTGCTATTGCTATAAATCTATATTATTAAATATAGTTGTGCTCGACTAAATTGTTTTTAACTATAAAATATTGAATTCGATATTTTGTTATTAATCGAACTAAATATATTGTTTAGCATTAAATAAATTAAATAGCTATAGATTGTACAACTGCGCAACAAAATCAAATTAATCAAACTATTGCTATTTATTCTACGAATAATTGTTAGAATATAAATCTATTATTCTAAATTTGTTGTTTATTTCGAAATTTGTCTAACTAAGTTCAAATTAACAACAACAATTTATACTATTATTCTTAAAAGAAAAGACTTGCTCTCGACAATATAAATTGTTAATATTTGCTAATATATTTTTGCGCAATTTGTTGTTGTTTAATTTGTCAATTTTGTTGTTTCTTAGTTTGTCGAAAGAACTAGCTATTAGCTATTCAAATAAAAACGCAAACAAAATAGAAAATACAAATAAAAAAATTAATCTTGAGATACTTAAAAATACAAATCTATACTAAATAGCAAAAATTTTGTCGAGATACTCTAAAGCAACAATCAAACTAAAAAACTTTAGATTTAAAATATTATTAAAATAGATATTTAAATTAGACTGACCGTTCGGGTCGGTTTTTCCCCAAAATCTATAACCCGACCCGAAAGTTATACCTAATTAGGCCAAGTTTTAACCTAATATAGTTAGTATTTTCATAATTTATGCAATTCGGTTCCAACTGTTGGAACCGAACGGTCAGTCTACGTATTTAATATTTTTGTTTTTCAATTGTAATAGAAGACAAGTCTAATAATTGATAATATTTTATTGTATTGTATTAACAAATAAATCTAAAAATTTGTCGAAATTCAATTTTTTTCTAGCTTATATATATATTTTTATAATTTTAAATATTATCTATAGTACAAGTTTTCTATTGCTGCGATTAAATTTATTTCTCGATATAATTCTTAAAATACAATTAAAATATCGAACTCTTAATAAATTTGTTTATTTTTTTGATATTTGCAAAGCTTAAATCTTTACTAAATTTGATAGTATCTTGTTATACTAGCAAATTATTTTAAGTTTTAATAATTTGATTTAGTATTTTGTTTGTAGAAAATATTAAACTTCGAGAATAAATTAAAATTAATTAAGTAAAAAAATAATTTACTACTTATTCTTGTCGAAAAGAACAATAACACTTTGAGCAAATGCAATTACTTTATTATAATTAAATAAGATTAGAACTAGTATTAGAAACTAAGATATTAATATTGTATAAAGAATAACAGTTTGTTGTTAATAGCAAATCTAATAGATCAAATTGTGTTGTAAATAAAGCAATAAAACTGTATTTAAAAAAGTAATATTATAAGATTAAAAAATAATAATATTGTTAAATTAAAATTGCAATAAAAATAGATAAAGCTAGAAGATAATTATATTTACAAAATAAAATCTTCTATTTTAGTAAATAATATTAAATTGACAAAACAAGTATTTAAGTAAATTCTTTACTTTATTTTATCAAATTATATTATTGTATATAGAAACAACGTAAGAAATTGTAAGTTTTTTACAAATATACAAATAAATAATGCAAGAGCACTATATATATTGCGAAGTAAAGAAATTAATATAAAGAAGAGTATCGAATACTTATTATTTGTTATCGCAATATTAATTTGTCTATATTATTGCAAATTCTCTAGTTATAGAATATGTAATTGTTTAATTAAAACGTTTGCTCTTGCTTGTCTTAATATTAAAAACAAGTTATATATAATTTGTCTAATTAGTTTTAGTACGAAAACAACAACTCTATATTGTTTTTTGCTTTAAAAGAATTTTATAATTGATTCTATTAAGTTTGTATCTACAACTTGTCTAGTATATTGTCTATTAAAAACAATCGAAATAGATTAATATTACAATAGAATTTGCAATCAATATTCAAAATATCAAAAATAAAATCTACGAAAATCTCTATAATTCGAAGTTAATTACAATTAGATAACTATAATCTTATATTTATATTTTAGCAATTTTGTTTTGTCAAAAATAATTCTTGAGACAAATTGATACAAATTATATTTAATTATAACAATTAATATTGTAGAAAGTTTGTAGAAAGCAAGTCTAAGAGCTTCAATATATTATATTTATTTTTTAGTACAAAGAAGTTTGCTATAAGTATTGCAAAAATTAATAATAGAACAAGTATTAACAAATAACAAAAAAAAAGATTAAACTATTGTTTTTGTTAAAGATTTTACAAATTAAATTTTCTCTATTGACAAAAGTTACTTTTTTCTTATTGAAATATTTCGCAAATTTTTATTTTTTGTTGTTTTAAACTCTTTGTTAATTCGAAAACTCTATATAACAAAGAGCAATATTTGCGAATATTCTAATTGTTAAAAATAGATTAATACTAGAGAAGATTTTATCGAAGAAATTAAAAAACAAAATATTAAAAACAAAAATTAATTAAATTGCTAACTCGAAAGCTTTATTTTATAATTTTTAAATAAATAAAAATAATAAAGATTTTTTTTGCTACAATATATTATCTCTTAATATTTCAAAAGTTAATAAACAAACAACTTTATCAAATATCTATTTAGCAATTTAGACAAATTATCGAAATCGAATTAATTTGTTTTTTACTTTACAATCGATATTTTATTAGAACAATTAACACAAAACTAATAGCAAAATTCTCTCGAAGTCAATCTTTAGTTAACACGAAATCAATAGCAAGACTTTTATTAAATTCAAGCTTAATAGTACTAGTTAAAATAAAGTTAAAAACAAAGCACGCGTTAGCTTTAATACAAATGTTGTTTATTAATTCGAAGCAATCAACAAAGCTTAAAATAAAATAACTAAATCGAAAAAAATTAATAGTAAAAAAACAATTGCTATATTTACGTTACAATCTAATATAAAGACTTTTTGTTTCAAATTTCAAAAAACAATAAAACAAAGTGCTATATTTTTATTCAATAAAAACAAGAAACAAAGTTTTATTAAATTTGAGAAAATATCTTTAAAAAAGTTAAATATTATAGCTTGTTAATATTATTTTATCTATTTAGTTAATTCGAAAAAATATAAATCTATACAAAAAGTATTTTTTAAAATAAGATTTAATTATAAGTTTTATACTATAGTTTGCAATAAAATAACAAAATTATATAAAAACTAAAAAACAAATATATAACAAAAAATTGTCAAATATTGTGCAAAATAAATTGCGACAACAAAAATTAATATTTAACAACATTGTGCTAGTCTATATATATATAAAAATATTCGAATTAAGTTTTTGACAAACTATATACTAGATTGAACAAAATATTTGTTCTATTTTGCAATATTTGCAATAGACTTCAAGAATATTAAAACAAAGAATCTAAGATAGATTAAATATAAATATACTATATTATTAGTTTTGAAAACTTTTAACAATTTATTAATATAACTAGATATTTGTATTCAAATTTTTACTTTCTAACAACTAAATAATCTTTATAATCAAAACTATACAAATTTACGATTCTTCAAATATACTTGTAAGTATTGTATTGATATATACAACAAATTTTACAAATAATTCGAATTTTTTAACTAGAATATTGTCTAATATTTAAAAAGAACAAAGTTTTTTGTTGTGCAAATCGAGAGCAAAATCAAAATTAATATAAACAAAAATTTGAATCTTTTGTTTAATAACAAAAAATATTATAACAAAATAACAAATAACAATAAAAAAGAACTCTAAATAAATTGTTTGCGTTTAATTTCGATTATATATATATATATAATTTATAAAATATAGTATATTATAATAATATATTTTTGACAATTGTTAATAGTAATTTTTCTAATATACTATATCTAAACTTATATTACTATAAGTTATATAGCAACTATAGATAGATATCTTTTTTCTCTTTTGTTTGCAAAAAGAATTATATAGACTTATTAATATAAGAAGTTTTTAACAAATATTAATACAATACTTCTAGAGTTCTGTGTCTCTACAATATTGCTAAAAATATTTAAAGAATATTAATTTGTATCTAGCAAACGCGTACTAAAAGTTACAATTACAAAATAAGTGCTTATTTTTATATATTCTTTTTATCTTTGCTACTATTACTGTTGCTTGTTATTGCAATAATAGCTAAACGCTTTTTGTTTTTATTGCTCAATTCTTTGAAGACTAGTTTTGAATTTTTTTTATTTATTTCGAAGTGCTAGAAAATAGTTGTTATTGTTGTTTTTTTGTTTGTAAATATCTTTGTCTTCTCTTTTGTATTAATATTTTTGCTCGCTATTCTTTTAATATCTATTAAGTTATCTTTAAAATTTAGACAATTGTTGTTGCTTTCTAATAGCTTTATTAGATTGTCGAAATAAGTTAAAAAGAATTTTGCACAATATCTAAGACTCGCGAAAGATTGCACAAAACTTATATTATACAAAAATATTAATAATATATTTGAATCTAAAACTATAGATAAAATTTGCGCAATTGTCGATATTTTGTTTGTTGTTTGTCGATTGCGCAACTTTCTATTTTTGAGTTTTGTTTTTGTTTTTAATTTTACTCTTCTCTTGCAATCAACGTTAAAAATAGAGAAGAAAAATACAAAACTAGAGATTAAAATAAAGAGCTTAAAAAAATAGTTGCGAGAGACAAGAAAAAAGATAGAAAAAATAAAGAAAAAGATAGAAAAAATAAAGAAAAAACTAAAGCAATAGAAAAAGATAAGAGTATTGCTATCAAAAAATATATTTAACTAGATTAATTTTCTGTGTTCTTTGCTCAAAACTATTAATAGTATTTTTTTTGTTTTTTTGTTTTTTTATTTTTCTTTAAATTTGTTTTTCAATCGATTGCAACTCGTTTTCTATTAAATTGAAATTCAATTTGTATTTTGTCTTAAATATTAATTAGATTTGCAATCGATTGCAATTTATTTTCTATTAGATTAATATTCTATTGTATTTTGTCTTAAGTATTAATCGATTTTGCAATCGACTACAACTTGTTTCTTACTAGATTGAAATTTAATCAATATTTTGTTTAAAATATAAGATTGCAATACAATCAATTGCAATCGAAATTCAATTAGATAAAAATCTAACAAATATCTTTTATAGATGTCAAGCTATTGTTTAGTAAATTAATATTTGATTTGCAACAATTAACTACTTGCTACACAACAATTTTGAGCTTCAAATAATCAAATACTAGTTTTGTCAATTGTTTGAAGACAACAATTTACCGACTGTCTACTCTTTTATATCTTTTATCTGTTGAACAACGATTATCCAACGATAAGAAAATCTAACTGATAGTCCAGTAAATATTCTTTTAATTAAAGTTATAAATATAAGATTGACTTATATAGTAATACAAGATTATTGTAGTCTATTGAACAAATTTCTAATAAAATAAATTTTCTAAATTTTTTGACTAAAATTAAATAATACAATTGTTCTAGTAAATCTTATTAGAAAACTATTAAATGTTTTGTTAGAATTTTTGTAGTCTATTTTAAAGTTCTTGTCTATAAGTTTGTTAAGATTTGTAATATATTTATTGTATTTGTCGAAATAATTGTTAAGATTTTAAATTAATTTGTTTACAATTTAATAAGAATTAATTAACTAAGTTTCGATATAATATTTAATTATATTATATACTATATTTTTGCAAGCAATACTAGCGTAATCGATCTTTGCAATTTTATTAAAAAACAGAAATAAGCTAACTTGAATTTTAATATACAGATAATTTTGCTATATTTTTTAATTCTTAACAATATTTTTAAACTCTAAAATATTGCAATAGTATAGAGTTTGCAAAAAAGCAAGTAAGACTATTTGTAACAACTATATAAATCTAATTGCTAATTAAATTTAAGCTCTAATTAAATAGTTTAACAATAAGTATTGTTTATTTGCTATTGCAATTGTTAATTAAATTAACTAATATTAGATAACAAATTGTATTTAAACTAATTAGTATTAAACTATAATCGATTTTAAACAATTAATTGATTTTGCGCAACAATTATTTTAACAAACTTATTGCTAATTGTTTTAAATAAGAAATTGTAATAATTATAAAATATATAAAATCTATCTTTATTAAAAGTTATCTCTTAAAACTAAAAGTTAAACTTTGCAATATTTTTGTTTATTTTATTTATTAATAGCAATATCTATAAGAGCTTTAAATCGATATATTTAATAATTATTATTTTAATTTTAACTTAATAGTATTTAACTTAATCGATAATAAGCTGTTTTAACTAAATTGTATTAATTAGTATCTAAAATTAACTATAAATATCTTTATTAATTATAGTTTTTAAAGTTTCGAACTTTACTATCGAAATATTAACTGATTTTTTAATAGTATAATTGTAGAAAACAAAGTTTTTCTAATTGTATTGTATAGATAGTTCTATAATATAGCGTTTTTTCAAATTCTTCGACAACTTTAATTGTAGAGAATAAAGAGATAACAAAATATTATCTTCGATATTGTTTACTAATTGATTTTAATTTGCTAATTAAGATTTATTTTTATTTTGGAAATTAAGTCTGTTAACTATAAAGTTAATATATAAATTATAAGAACTAGATATATCTAATTTGTTAAAAACAAGTTAATTAAATATATTAAATTTTAAAATAGAGATTTTGTCTAACTTAAATTATATAATTTCGAGTCAGAAATAAACAAAAAATAAACAAAAAATAAAATAGAATCTATAAATTTAACTTTAGACAAGTTGAACAATTTAGTTATATTTGTTTGTTTTAATTAATTTATAAATATAAAACTAAGTAGATATATAATTGTCTAAGTAATTAAAAATTTTTATAACTAATATTGTCTGCTTATTGTAATACGCTAGTAAAATTGTAAATATATTTAATTATAGCAAACAATATTTAAATAAGTATTGTAACAAATAAACAATTTATACTGTATTTTTTTTGTTTATCTAAGTATATTGTTATAGCAAAAATATTGTAGCAAATCTGTTTTTGTAATATATTTTTTGTAGCAAACTTACTAATATATTTTTTGCAGCAAACTTACTAATATACTTTTTGCAACAAACTTACTAATATATTCTTTGCAGCAGATTTACTGCTAATACTCTTTGTTAAAAACGCGTTAAGTATTTTAGTCTATATAGTTTATTTTTTTTAATTAAAAATAGTTTTGTTATATTGTTATTGTAATTTAGATAGATTTTATTTTTCTATTTATATATATTTAAAAAATTAATATTAATAAATATTTTGTTGTATTTTATATCTAAATATCTATTGTTTCTATTAGATTTAGTTTTCTTTTATATTTAAAAGTTAGTATTTAGAACTGCTTTATAACTACAATAAAGTTAGCAAAATAACAAATAAAGATATCTTTAACAAACGATTTGTTAGCTAATTTCGAAAAAATAGCTAATATTATATTAGAAAATAGAGTTAGTAGACTAGTATATAATTAATTAACAAGAATACTAGCTATACAGAACTATCTATATATAGAAAATAGATAGAAGTACTACAAATATTAAAATACTAGATACTACTTGTAGTATATTCGGAGCTAAAAAAACAAAGACTCGAAGAACAAAGTCTATCTTAGTTAGAACTTGTAATACTTGTTTAAGTTAAAATTCGAATTAACAATTATACTATTGCGTATATTATTTTAATAAAATACTCTATATTTGCGAAGCACTTAAGCTGTCGAAATACTATAATCGATCTAATCTAGTGTTGATACTTTCTGACCCAATACTATTCGACCCGATATTATATAATCGATCCAGATAGCATCGATTAATATATATAGATAAACTTTGTTCTCAGCTTCTATATAGTAACTAAGCGTTCTACTATTTATTATTTTAACAGATTATAAGCTCGAAGCAAGACAAGAAACTTATTTGCTTATTAATTAGAATATCTAAAATATAGCTAATAAATCGAATTAACAAGAGATTTACAATCTACTATTAGCTAAGTTTCTGTTAATTTCTAATATATAGAAGCTAACAATAGACTAATCGCGTCGGATCAATTAATCGAGTTCGAGTTAATTAACCGATTCGAATCTTAAAAATTCGAGTTAACTCGACTCGAAAGTCTTAACAAGTTGATTTCTAAAATTGAAATCGAAAATCGAGTTAAGTCGAGTCAATTTCTAGAGTTAAAATCGAAATCCGATTCGAAAAATCGATTCAAATTGTTAAAACTATTTAAATAATTATATTATAATTATTAATAGTCAATATATAGTCAATATATAGTTAACATATATTTAATTATATTTAATTATTTAAATTATAATAAGATAATATATTACTACTTTTTAAAAAGAAAATAATTAAATCGCATCTATAGGTTCTATAGAGTCTATAGATGCAAATAATGCATTTTATTAATAAATTGCATCTATAAGATATATAGAGTCTATAGATGTTAATATTGCATTTTATTAATAAATTGCATCTATAAGATCTATAGGATCTATAGATGCAAATATTGTATTTTATTAATAAAATATTTTATTCTAAAATTAGTAATTCTTGACATAATAACGTAATTTTCGATTTTTTAACAATTCAATTCGATTTCTAATATTGAAATCGAATATCGACTTAAGTCGAATTGGATCGATTTCAACATAATAGAAATCGACTCAGATTTCGAGTCGATTTCTAGAATTAAAATTGTCGAGTCGAGTCGATTCCAATAGTTAGAATCGAAATCGAATCCGACTATCAATCTAGCTAACAATTAATTATCTGAATACTTAGATTAGTCTTTATAAATCGAAATATAAATATTATAATATTGTTGAAACAATAATTGAGAGACTGTCGGAACTTGTCGAACAGTCGATTTCTCAACTATTTAAATAACTAAAATCTTTTTTAACAATTAAATAGCTAGTATCTAGTTAGAGATTCTAGATACAAACGTTTTACTAAAAAAACTAATTATAAATTATAAAAACAATTAAGTTTATCTTATTTGCAACTTGTTGTTTCTGTTAAAGAACGCTAATTATCTTTAACAAATATTTATGAATAATAAGCTCTAAAGATTGAAGAATCAACTATACAACAATTATATATTTGGAAATCGATATTTAGATAACTAGTAATTAGTCGAAGACGCGTTATTAAAGTAGAGCAAAATTCTACTTCGATATATTAATAAAAAGACTAAATTACTTAGTCTTCTCAATTTTTGTTTTTCTATCTACTGCAAAATTTTCTTATTAACAATCAAATAAGTTAATTTGTTAGCTTAATAATTAAAATAAGTACTAGTTAATTTTTCTTACTACAATATATAAAACAAATCAGTAAACTAGATTGCAAATATATTTCGAAAATCGAAATAATTTTGTTAAATATTCTGAAAGTAGTATCTAGATACAACTCTCGATTAAATAACAATTAATTTTGTTTAAATAGAAATACAAAGCTCTTAACTATAACAAAAATAAAAAAAAATTAGATCAAAATAATTAATATTTAGTTTTATTAAAATAAGAAGACTAAAAAATTTGATTTAAAAATTGCAAAGATACAAAATAATATTGCTATCTCTATAATTGTTAAAATTAAAAAGAAGAATAAAAAGATTAAATAATTTAGTTAGATTTTAGATTGTTAACAAGTTTTATCTACAGTTAAATAAAAATAACAATTTAATTAGAAATTATCTATTAATATTCTATCTCTTAAACAAATTAAGTTTATTAATTTTAATTAAATCTGTATTTGTTATAATCTTAAGATAGAATAACAAAAATATAAGACTTATCTAAGAGTCTATTAATTGTTTTTCTACTAAAATTTTGCTTAAATTATAATTAATAAGATTAATTAGATTGATACTACTAACAAAGAGAAATATATTTAACTATTTTTTTTACTTAAATTCTTCGAAGAGTATCTATTAAACTAAATTTTTAACTTAAGTTCTGTTAACTTTTTTAATCTTTATAATTTAATAGCTAGAATATCTTTATTAAGATCTTTATTGCGCAATTGAGTTTCTTTACTATATTTACTAGTATTATTATCTACTGCTTATAAGTTATTAATAGAGCTCTAAAAAATAATAGATTATATTAATACTATTATAACTATTAGTATCTTTGCGTTATTTCTTGCAGTTCTTAAATAGATTGCTAAAATTAGCAATAGCATAAACTTTTTTATTTAAAAACAAGACTTATTTAAAGTTCTTAAGTAGATTAAACTCTAAAAATATATTAAATCTAATATTAGATTTGTCGATTTATTTAATATAGTTATTGAAGAACAAGTTAAATAAAATGCTAACAATAAGAAGTATATAAATATACTTCGAAACATTGTTAATAGAAATCTATATTACAACATAAAAAAAATCAATTTAGTTAAAAAGACTTATTAAAAGATTGTTAAAATATATAAGTTTAAAAAATTAAATATACTAATAAGAATTTTTGTTAAATTTAAATTTTTTAAAATCTTTAATTCTTAGAATCTTAACAAGTACAAAATTAAGTTTTGCAATATTATTAATAAATTATCTATCTATTTAAGCAATCTAGCTATAGATAAGAACTAATTTATCTTTAAATATTTATTTAATTTTAACAATATTATTTGTCTCTTTATTAATCGATAGATATTAAAGTATAAATTATTTAATAAAATAGTATTTAAAAGCAAAAATTGTTTGCTATTATTTATAATTATCAAACTTAATATATTATTTTAATATATATCTCGACTACTAATATTATTTTAATTTTAACAACAAGTATTAAGCTAATTATTACTACAAGATTTTTTTTTGTTATTAACAATCTTAACTCTATATATATTAAACAAAAGAAATATACAAATTACAAAAAATTAGATTATTAAAATTTAGATTGCTAGAATTTCTATTTAAAACTATATTTTGTTTTAAAGAGCAATAGCTTTAAAAACAATTAAAACAATAGCAAAAACATATATTGTTAAAATTACAATAATTAAAAGAAAGATCAAAAGAAAGTCTAAATTTAAAAAAAATAAGAACAAGTTCAAATCTAAGTTTAAACAAAATAAAAATAACCATAACAATAACAATAACAATAACAAAAAGTAGAAAACTATTAAAGCAATAATCTATAAATGTTATTTTGTCTTTGTTGTTATAATATTTTTATTTGCAATTTTTAAATTGTTTATTTCTATAATTATAATACTAACTCTTATTATTAATTGTCTTTTGTACAAATAAGTCTTTTGTACAAAATATTTGCAATATATATTCGAGAACTCTAGTATTTTTAAATTCTATTCAAAAATATCTTAATAATTAGTCGAAAATATAGAAAACAATTTATTTGCTATAAATACTAAAAGTATTTGTCTATTTATTAGATACAAAAACAAAAAAACTTGTTATATTAGAATTTACAATATGTAATATATACTTAATTTTCTCTACAATTTAATCTTTTATAGTTAGTTAAAAGATACTAATATTGTTCGAAAAATTATCAATTATAGTTTTTCTATTAATACTTAGCAAGCTCGAGCAGTTAAAAATTTCGATTTTTATTTTCTAAACTTAAAAATATCTATTATATTCTTTATTATTGCTATTGCTCTATTAACAATTAACAAAAATATAATAACTATATAATACAAATAATTCAATTATCTAGATAAACAAAATATCTATTAATTAATTTGCAAAGATACTTTCGATCTTATTAAATTATTTTTAAATAATATTTGTATTTCTTATATATATATAAAAGACAAAGCAATATCTTATTAAGCTTTTATTAAATCTAGTTGCTGAAAAACAATCTAATTTATATTAATATTATAGAACTTATATTTCTAGATAATTTCGATAATATTTACTATATTTGTGTTTAATTAAATAATAAGATTAAATACTTGGAAATAAAATATTTTAAAAACAAAAATAAAATTAGTTTGTTAATTTTCTTTAAGTACTATATTAACATATTTAAATATAAAGATAACAAATATATTTATATTTGTATTAACAACAATAATAAATATATAAGTAAAAAATTTCAGATTTAATACAAAGAGCGCAAGATATATATCGAATTAACACTTATTATCTTTTCTGAAATAAATATATATATCGAATGTTTTAATTGGATTTTAATATAAAAGACTAGTACTATAATTGAAAATACTAATTTAGTTATAAATTTTTAATTAGAGATTATTTAAATAGTTAACTTATATTGTAATATCTTTTTTGTTATCGAGCGCTTTATTATTTCTTTCGAAACAAATATTAAATATCTTTATAATAACAAATATATTCGACGCATTAATTAGTAGAGAAAAGTACTAAAAATCTAATTAAATATTAATTAACAGAAGTTTTAGAATTGTACTCGACTCTTAGTTTTAGTAGAATATAAAAAAGAGTATATTTATTGTATAATAAATAACAAAAATAAGATCTAGCAAATATTAGAAGTTTATTAACTAGATAATAAGCAAGTATTACTTAACTCTAATATTAATTATAGCAAGATTAGTTGTTAAAACAACAATATATATTTATCTATAGTTCTATTTATATATTCTAATATTGCAAATACTATTAATAAATTTCTGAATTCTATAGAAACTAAATTAAACAAGTTCTTTATAACAATATTATAATAATAGCAAAAAGTTGTTTTATTCTTAGATTATATTAAGAACTCTAATAAACTAGATTTATCTATTTTATCTAAAATTCTATTTTTTTAGATTCTAAAAGTACTATTCTTTTTAAGTTATTTTTTAATTTTAAAAATAGTATTTTTTTTTAACTTTACTAACTTTAATAAATTCTTTAAAGCTATTAAATTATTAGAGATACTTTAGAATTAATTGCTTTTAAATCTTAATTTAGTATTGCAAAAATATTTAAAGTTTTAATTGTATTAAAATAAATTTGCAAATTCTTTTATTTTGCTATTTAAAATTATATTATTAAAGTTATATAAATCTAAGACTTATACTAAAGTTATAATAAATATTTATTACAAAATAAACTAATAGCTAGTTAAACAAAATAAATTTTTTTTTTTAAAAAACAACAATATTTATATTGTTTGTTTAATATCTAACAAATATTATATATTTTGTAAAAAATAAATCTACAAAATTAGACAAGAAGTTAATAACAAATTTTTTTGCTATAAAATTTGTTAAATTGTTAGAAGCTTTAAACAATACAAAAATTTAAATTATATCGAAAACTTTGCAATTGTAATTAAGTTTATAAACTATAAAATTATCTTTATCTTTACTATTGTTAATAACTAAAATCTAGAGCAAATAAATATATTTACTGTTTTTTTCTACAAAAATATTAATAAAGAAATCTATATAAAACTGTTTTATAACTTCAAACAAAGCAAAAAAAATTGTTAATTTAAAAAAGTTCTTTATAAACTTAAGCAGTTATTTCGAATATAATATAATATTTGTAAAATACAAGTGCGTCTGCTTCTTGCTAACACACTAGAGTATAAAAGATATAAGATATAATACACTTGTATTACTATATTTTAACTATATAAAATAAATAGTAATAGAATTAATTGTTAAAAAACAATAAGAAACAAGCTTTTTTTCTATCTAATACTTGTTATAATATACGAGTCTATTTCTTGCTATTTAATTAGAAAGAAATATTATGCTATTCGAGACTTCTATAGATATTTAAAATTATATATTTTGTTATATCTTAAGATACTAGTGCGTTGCTAACGCTATAATATTATAATTATCTCTTCTCTTAGAGTATTAATTCTTAGTAATATAAAAAGCTATACTAGTCTTATTAAAAACAAAAATATTTGCTTAACGTTAATATTATAAAAGTTTGTTAAAAATCTTTTTAAATCTTTTTAAGAATTAAAAAAAAAGAGTTTTTTATTTAATAAAAATAAATTTATATTTTAACTTAATAGAATTTGTAAAACAATATAATAACAATAATAATATTTTACAATATATTATTATGTTATTGTTTACTATTGTTTACTATTATTAAAAATTCTAAATAGAATTTAAAGTAAATCTACTTAGTATTGCGCAAATACTAGATAAACTATAAATATAAATATTGTTGTTTCTCTTTTTTTTTTTTTTTTTTTTTTTTAATTGCAATTGTTTTATTGCTATAACTAAACTGTTGCAAAAATAATAATATATAAAGCTTATATATATAGTGCAAATCTTAAATTGATATATCTTTTGTTTCTTCTTCTTCTTTAACTATATTTTCTAAGAAATCGAGAAATTAAAAGAATAAGTAATTTCGATACTTTATTGTTTGCGAAACTAATATATTACAATCTATAATAATCTTCTATATATAACTTGTATAGACAAGTATATATATATTTGCAAAAAAATTTATTGTAAATTAAATTGCTATATTACAATAAATTTTGTTTGTGTTTATAATATAATAATTGTTAATATTTACTAGTTTATTAAACGCTTTTAAGATTATATAAAAGAATTTATTATTAATTATTGCAAAAAGTTTAAAATAAGAGATACAATTTTTAAAACAATAAAATACATATAAAAGAGTATAGTTTGCAAGATAAAAAATTAGTAATATAATAAAAAATTTATTTTATTAATAATAAACTAAATTTAATTTTGTATTTGTTAACTTAAATATAATTTAATTCTTGTTTAAGAATATTAGATTAAACTTAAATAAAAGTTTGCAAAAACAAAAATAATTTAAAATACAGTTTTTCTTAAAATATAACAACTAATTAATTTACTTTTTAAAAAAATATTAAAAAATATATTTCTATTTACTTTTTAATACTTTATTAATATATATTTAGAATTTAAAACAAAATAAAAACAAAAACAAAAATAAATTGTTAACAAAGATAAAAAAAATAAAGTTAAAATAAATTATTTTTAAATTTATTATTAATTTAAATTAAATAAGTTTAAAGAATTCTTTTATAAAATTTTATAATTTTGCAACTAAATTTCTTTGCAATTCTAAATTATTAATAAAATTATTAAATAAAAATATAATAAATTTTTTATTTTTTTTCAATATTGTTTGCATTTTGTTTGTTTATATTTTTTTAAAAAATAAAAAATAAGAAAATATATATAAATAACAAAAACAAGTTTGTAATAAAGATTAAAAAATTTGTATAAAACAAATTTTTTGCAATTTTTTTTTTAAGATAATATAAATATTTCGAACAATTTAAAAAATTTATATATAGTTAATTCTAAAAAAATTAATAATTTATTTTCAAATAAATTCGAGAACTTTCTCTAGTTGTTTTAGAACAAATTCGATAAGATATTAAAGATTTATTAAGTTATTGCAATATATTATTAATTAATAAAAATAATAAAATAACTATATTTTTAATATTTTATATAGCAAAATAAAGAAATCTTTTTTTGTAACTTAATTATACAATAATAGTACAATAACAATTGTATAATATTCTATTAAGTAGATTATTATTAATATAATTATTGTTGTTGCAATATATATTATATTATTTTTCTTGCTTTTATTTACTATATATTTTTTTTAAAAAAAAAATTGCAACTTATTAATATTATTTGGAATTTTTTTTCTTAGTTATTAATTGTATTTCTTGTTTTAATTTCTTATTTTAATCTTATATTATATTTGCTTTTTTAATTTAGTTTTATATAGAATTTTTTTAATCTTTTATTAAATTTTATTGCTAATAAGTTTCGAAGTTTGCAATATTTGTTTTGTTTGCTAATTATTAGCGCAATAAAAATATAATTTTAGCAAAAAAATATAAAAAATATTATAAATCTAATAGATATTAAATAGAATAAAATAATAAATTTATATCTTAATCTTATTTTAAATTCTGAACAATTTAATATATTTGTATAATATCTTTTTGCTAAATTTCTTTTGTTTTAGATTTCTAATTAAAAATATAATTAATTCTTTTATAACAAAGCTTTTTAATTTATACTTTTTATTATAGTATTTTGTTTATTATATAACAATATTTTTAAAATACTTTACTAAAACTTTTTTAAATTATAAAGCTATTTTATATATTTTTATATTAATAATATTTTTTCTTTAATAAAGTTATTCTTAACTTTATAGTAAATCTTTAAATATTAATTGTATATTAAATAGAACAATAAAACTTTAATTAAAATATAATAGTTATTATTGTAAACAAATTCTATTATTAGCAATAAATTTGTCTATTTTATTTGTTTAGTATTAATATAAGTATAAAGATAATATTTAAAAATTTAAAAATTTGATTTTATTGCTTAATTGAACTATTTACTTATCTAAAAATAAAAAAGAATATTTAATTGTTTTTTAATTTATATATAGAAATATATAGCAAACTAGAAGATACTAATAAAAATAAATTTTTTATTGCTTACTATATTAGTTAATATTTTAAAATATAAAATAAGTTTATTAAAAAATACTTTTGCTAATTTTGCAATATTAATTCTAATAGTTATAAATATATATTTAATTATTTTTGTACAATAATTAACTATTATAAAAATCGAGTTATATATAATTTTACAATATTTGTTTAATAACAAATTTATTATAAAATTTATAATAATTTTTTTTATAATTTTTTTATACCAAATAAGAATTAAAGTTTATTATGTAATTTATAACAAAAAACTTTAATATATAATTTTAATTTGTTTAGCGCAAATAAATTAGAAATACTTTTACTAAAATAAATTTAAAATTTTTTTAATTTTAAAATATTTTGTTAAAAAATTATTATAATTTTTGCAATTTTTTTTTTTTTAATAATTATATTTTCTAAAATATAAAACAATTTATTATATTTAATAAAATTCTTTTAATTTAGAGTTTATATTTTTTGTTTATAACAAAATAGTTTTTTTAAGAATTTTTAAAATTTTTAAAATTTTTTATACAATTTTTTTAATATATTTTTAATTTTCTTTTTAAAATAATAATCTATATACTAGCTAGTTAAAATAAAGATACTAGTTTTTCAAAAAAAATCTTTCTAATTTTTGATTGCAAAATCTTTGTATTTTTAGTAAATACTTTTGCTAGTTATAATACAAAAGTTAGATTATTTAATATTTTTTGTTTGTTTTGCACTAGCAATTTTTTGTTAAACAATAATATTAGTAAATTGGTTGTTGAATCGAATTTCGGTTCCAACTATTGAAATCGACTCGACTCGACAATTCTAACATTAGAAATCGAATCGAAATTCGAGTCGATTTCTACTTTTTTGAAATTGATTCGATTTGACTCGAGTCGATTTTCGATTTCAATATTAGAAATCGAATCAAATTGTCAAGAATATCAAGATTACTAAAAATAGTATAAAATAAATTTAATTTTTAATTTTTAATTATTTTTAATTATTTTTTAGATAATATACAATAGTAATATATAATATAAAAACAATCTACTATATTTATTAATTAAGTTAAACAGGTTAATTATTTCTATTAATTTATTAATTTATTATTACTAAAAATAAAATAAATTACTAAAAACAGTAGTCTTAACAATTTAAGTCGATTTTAAGTTTGCAACTTAAATTTAATAGTTAATTTTAATATTAAAAATTAAATCAACTTTTTAATTTCAACTTTTGAAATCGACTCGACTCGATTCGAATAGAATACTCGATCCGAACTCGATAATTTGATCCGACGCAATTAGTCTAAATATTAGTTTATTTTAAAGTACAAGAATTAGATTATTTAATATCTTTTATCTATTTTGTATTAACAAATTTTTGTTAAACAACAATATTAGTTTATTTTGTAATATTAATAACAATCTTATATTTAACAATAAGATTTCTTTGTAATTAAAATATCTTAATAATCTATTTGTTAAACTTTTTTTATTTAAATAATAGAAGATTTTAAAGTTATAGATAACTAACTTTAATACTTAGCAAACTTGTCTTAAATTTAACTTCTTTTAACTTATAAATCTCTTAAAATTATTGTAGTTTAATTATATCTTAATAAAATTAATATTATTTTTTAAGTAATATCTTTATTGCTTAAAAGCAACTACAATAATTTCTAATTTCTAATTATATATTTTATAATTTTGTTTGTTAAAACTATCTTTCGCAATTAAAATGCTATTAAATATTAATTTTTATTGTTATTTTATTAATTTAAAATACTCGCAATTGCAAAGTTAAATATATTAATCTTTGTTCTAATCTTTTTGTTTAGATTGTAGTAATAAAGTAGTAAAGTTAATATAAAGATATTGCAAAATTAACAAAATATTTGTTCTACTTTATTTAATTAAACAAAAAAACTATATTTCTTGCTATTCTTATTTTTTTTAATAGACTAGTAAGAAAAGCAATTCTTTTCGAATAGTAATATATAAAGTGTCTATAAAAGTTTATAAAGTTTAAAAATTTTTAAATTTTTAATAAATTTTCGATTTAAATTTCTTTTTAATTGTTTAAATTTCTTTTAAATCTATCTATATATCTTTTAAAAATTTAATAAAATTTAAAACTTTAATTTCGATAGTATTAAACTTATATTTTTTTAGATTAATATACAATAAATATTTGTAAAAATATTCTAGTATTTGTCTAATATAGCGTTAATATTTTGTTAGATTATTGCTATATATAAATATATTATTTATATAGATTACGCAAGTTATATTAATTAGCTTTTACAATATTTTATTAATATAAATCTAGAAAATTGCAAATATATTTGCTAGTTTAAATAATATAATCTAGTACTCGAAATATCTATAGCGTATACAAAATATTATCTTTTACTTATTATTGTATTTAATATAATATTGGCAATTTTGGAATCTTTGCTCTGAAAGTGCTAGTTGCGAATTTTGCTAATTTGACTATTAGCTAGTCTAGAATCTATTTAGCAGCAAAAGTCTTAACGCTTGCTTGACAAAAATTTAACTTTGATATTTAAGATACGCACAAACTCTTGCAATACTTTGTTTATATCTTTATTTGTTACTTGTTTACACTATAGTAATTTTTATAATAGAATTAAACAATTTGTAAAATTTCTTCGCGCGAGTTTTGCGCTATTGGGAACATCTCTATTGCGTAAGTGTTGTGTTTGCGCAAAATAATAGTTGTAGATTGCGCCCGTAGATTGCGTCCGTAAATTGCGTTCGCGGGACTTGACAACGTGCAATGCGAGATTAGTTGTAGATCTTGGCAAAACGCGTTTCAATTACGCGTTTGCGAATTCTACTAATTGTAGCTCAATCCTGCGCTTGGTTATGTAGAGCGAGCATATCGACATATTAGCTAATTTAACTATTAGCCACCAATAGTACTATTAACAAGGGTTTCGGAATTGCCGATAAAATACAATAGTAGACATTCTTTAGATCTAAGATAATAAAGTACTTTGCTTTGCATAAATAATTTAGTGTTTTTATAATTAGAGATAATAAATAACAATTCTTAATAGTAATTATATTTAAATCTTTATAGTTAATATATAGATATAATCTATTGTTCGATTTTAATACAAATAGAATAGAAATATTTGTAGATAAAATTAAATATTTAATCTAATCTCTAAATAATATATTATTAAGATATTGTTAAAGTATTGCTAGCTTATTTTATAAAAAATTATAAAAAGATATAAATAATACTTTTTGTTGTTCTAAAACTTAATAATATAATTTTCTCTTCTTAATTCTAGTAGAATTTTAGTCAATTTATTATTATAGATATCTTCTAGATTTCTTAATTTCTTAAAATTTTTTAATTTTGTTAATTTTTTGTCTAATATCTTTGTAATATAAGCGCAAACAATTGTATAGATTATATTATACTTAATAAAATTTAAAACAAATTACTTAAGATTAACTATCTTTAATCTTTTATTTGCAATCTTAAATTGCTAGTTTTGCGCTTTTAAATTAATTAATATATTTTACTTAAATAGTATTAATATATCTAATATAAGATTAGAGTCTATATATTTTTAATATTAATTTTATAAGTTAATTAAATAATAAATTAACTTTAGATATTATAATAGAAACAATTATTATTATTAAAAAAACTTAATATTAATAAGATAGCAAGTATAAGTTGCAATTTCTATTATATTATATAGATATAATTAATAAGATTTATCTTGGCTCTTAAATTAATTAGATCTGTAATTTAATATTTATTATTAAAAAACTAAGTTTAATTTTTTATTAAAATTAAATCTATTATTTCTATTTATCTTTTTTGCTTTATTTGCAAGATATTAACAAAGTTTAATCTTTTTTTGTATTTGTTATAATAATAGCAGCAATAATAGATTTGTTCTATTTGTATTTATTAAAATAGTTTGTTTTGTAATATCTCTTTTTATAATATTTGAAGTATTTAATATAACTTAAATAGTTTGTATTATTAATTTTGTAAATTTATTTATACAATATTAACAAATTCTTAAAAATATAGAGATTCTTGTTTTTAATAGATATGTTAATATTGTTTAAACAACAATTTTAATAAAATTTGTTTAAAGAAGTACTAGAATTTTTTGTAATTTGTTAATCTTTAAAGTTGTTTATATCTATTTTACAAATATAATTTAATACTTGTTCTTATATAATAATTATAGTTAGAAACTTATTGCAAATATTTGATATATTATTAATATTTAGAATCTTTACTTTTAAATTTGATTTAAACTTAGTTAAGAATATATAAGTTTTATATTTTTCTAAAAACAATAATAGATAGATTTTTAATTTATTTAGATATTTTTTGAAAATAATTATCTTTTAATCTAATTTTTGTCTAGCAATCTTTTATTTTTTGTAGACAAAAAAACAACAATTAGCAAAATCAATTATTAAATTTAATAGAAATTTTCTAAATTCTTCAAAGATCTTGTTTTTTTAGTTTAGTACTATTGTTTATTTTTAAATATTATTTTCTAAAAATAATATATAATAGAGAATTTTATTCTTATTTGTAATTAAATATATTGGAGATTGTATTATATTAATATTTATTTTTTAAAATTAAATAATATATTTATTTATATTTAAACTCTTGTATAGTTTTAGTTTCTCTAATTTTAGAAACTTAAATATTATTAATAACAATACAATAACAAGTTAAGAAATTTAAGAGTTTGTTTTTTTAATTACTATAGCTTAAATCTACTAAGTATTTTGCAAATTTTAAATTTTTGTTATTAAGATTTCTATCTATTAATATAAAATTAAAGCTTTAATTGTAACTAAGTTATTCTTTTTATTGTTATTATATTAACAATAATTATTTTTGTTAATATTTTGTAAGCAATTAACATTTTAAGAAATATTAAATTTTTTAAATTCTAATTTAGTAATCAAATAGTTATTGTAATTTAAGTTGCTATAATTTAATATAATACTATTACATCTTAAGTCTTTTTCGTCGAAAAATAAAACAATTAGAATTGTAAAATACAAATATGTTTGCTTTTTGTTAACATACTAGAGTATAAAAGACGTAAGATATAATAGACTTATATTACTATATTCTAATTATATAAGATAGATAGTAGTAGAACTAATTGTTAAAGAATAACAAGAAATAGACTTTCTTTCTATTTAATACTTGCTATAATGTGCAAGTCTATTCTTCGCTATCTAATTAGAAAGAGATATTGAGCTATTTGAAACTTTTATAGATATTCGAGATTATATACTCTATTATATTCTGAGACGCTAGCGTGTCGCTAGGGCTATAATATTACAATATTCTTGTAGCATTTTTTAAAAATATTACTTTTATTTATTAAACTTTAATTTAAGTATTTTTATTAATAATTTTACTATTTTTATTATTTATATAGACAATCTTTTAATTGTTAATACTAATAGAAAATTTATTAATATTATTAAAAGAGTTTTTATTAATTAATTTAAAATAATTAACTTAAATCTTATTTAATAGTATTTAGAAACTAAAATTAAATACAATCTTGCAATTTAAATTCTCTATTTAAGTTAGAAAATATATTTGAAAAAGATACTAAAAAATTACAAAACTATAAAATATAAATTAGTTGCTACTTTTATAAATATTTTATTGTTTTTAAAATATTTTTAATCTTTGTTTTATATTTTGTAGAAGTATTTGTTTTCTGTTAGACTATATCGATATTAAATAAGACAAAAATTAAGATATTTTAGTTGTTGTTTTATCTCTCAATATATCTTTAATCTAGAAAATATTAATATTATTTATTTATTTAAATATTAATTAACTATTGCTTTTTCTATTTGCAAAATCGAGTATATTAAATAGATATAGATTGTTAAAAAGATTATTTAACTCTAAATACTATTAAAGCAATTGCAATTTTTTATTTGTTTTTACTATTATTGCTTATATCTAGAGTTTCTATTATTATTAAGATTTTTTCTTCGATATTCTTAATATTATATCTGATTGCTATTATTATCTATCTGATTGCTATTATTATCTATTGTAACAATCAGAAAATTATAGTGCTTGTTAAGAATTTTGCGCAGTATATTTAAACAAAGTATATAGATATTTAAATTTAATTTGTTTGTAAAAAGATTGCGAATAATTAGATTAAACTAGAATATATCTTTATTAAAAAACAAATACTTTACTATCAACTCAATTAAATTATCTATAGACTGACCGCGTCGGGTCGATTAATCGAGTTCGGGTCGATTAATCGACCCGAATCTTGGCGATTCGGGTTAACCCGACCCGAAAGTCTTGGCGAGTCGATTTCTAATGTTGGAATCGAAAACCGAGTCGGGTCGAGTTGATTTCTAGAGTTGAAACCGAAACCCGATCCGAAAAAACCGACCCGAATTGCCAAGACTATTTAAATAATTATATAATTTATTAATAATCAATATATAGTCAATATATAGTCAATAATATTTAATTATTTAAATTATAATAAGGTAATGCATTATAGTAATGCATTACTACTTTTTAAAAAGAAAATAATTAAATCGCACCTATAGGTTCTATAGAGCCTATAGATGCAAATAATGCATTTTATTAATAAATTGCATCTATCAGATCTATAGAGCCTATAGATGCAAATATTGCATTTTATTAATAAATTGCATCTATCAGATCTATAGAGCCTATAGATGCAAATATTGCATTTTATTAATAAATTGCATCTATAAGGTCTATAGGACCTATAGGTGCAAATATTTTATTATATTAATAAAATATTTTATTCTAAAATTAGTAATTCTTGGCATAATGACGTCATTTTCGGTTCCTTGGCAATTCGATTCGATTTCTAATATTGGAACCGAATATCGACTCGGGTCGGATCGAGTCGGTTCCAAAATAATAGGAATCGACTCGGGTTTCGGGTCGGTTCCTAGGATTGGAACCGTCGGGTCG
>JAABUL010003416.1_pt1 | contig 23596 bp, 27 predicted proteins | sample 5559151 | NCBI WGS metagenome assembly JAABUL01 (sample SAMN10711876, study PRJNA513368) | rock metagenome | isolation source: Antarctica rocks | place: Antarctica: Victoria Land, Pudding Butte sud | reverse complement strand
CCGACCCGGTGTTATTTGGACCTTTGTTCGTTCTTCCCATGTCTAAATTTCTTACTCAACTATAACAGAATTGCTTCAGAGACTTTCAGATACTCTGGACCGAACCTGCGGTCGTCGCTAAAAAAAGCCTATCATTCAGAGCCTTTCCCACGACCTTTGGCTACGTGCCAAGGGCCAAATCCATGGTTCCCCATCGCATTCAAAGCATGTACACACAGCCATCCCGGTCCAGGACCCAAGCTACCATTTCAGACCCGGCCCAAAGGCGCTCTCAGTAGATTCTCGTCGTCAACAAGCAGCACGCGCAAACCCGACGGCCCCAACCGAGCGTATGCGATCATGCAGGCACTCAGCCGTGGTTTATGTTCCTGCATGCGTAACCAACACGTCACTACATCGTATAACCTGTCAACCGACGTGTTTCCGTACAAGGCTACCGACAACTCATCAACTCAGCAGCTTTAGGCTATTTCCGAAAACAGCGCTTTGGAATGCGTTGCCCAGGGCGTTTCTGTGGCACCACAGCTGAAATTCCTTGAAAATTTGTTTTGATTTTAACAAACATTCTTCAACCCATCTAGTATCGCTTTTCAGCATGGTAACGTGGTCTGTGAGAGGAATTTCTTGGTATGCTTCAGACTTTACGAGGATATTGTCTCCCATTTTGAGAATTTACAGAAAATGCCTGTTTGCAGTCCTACTCGTCGCCCAACAATTTCTCTTTTGCGGCCTTTTTCTTTGACCCATCTCATATACACATCAGTTCATGAATCATGATGCTTTATATGATTCTACCTAGCCCTGTCTAGGTTAGATACTCGGTTGCCGAGTACCGATCCTACCTTTTCGGAAACTGCTTTGGTTCAACACGTGAACTTTTCATTATCGTTATTTAATCTACGCTTTCGTGGTCGTTATTATGGTCTTCAACACACCTTCAGCAAGCCTAGCAAAGAAAAAGAAAAAAGGGGGCGGGTGTGATACATCCAACCTTCTGTTCCCTCACGTCACGCCTTCGCAACGCGCAGCACATACCGAAAGCGATTCTCGAGCAGCGAAATCCCAAACATAAACCACCCTTCCCTCTAACCCACAGCTATCAGATACAGAGCGGACCCTCCGCATCGAAGCGTGTACGTTCTTACTTTCCCTCCTCCCTTGGGGTTTCCACGGATTATCATCATCTGATAACATGCTCATTCAACGACAAGGAGGAGGAGGAGGAGGAGGAGGAGGAAGGAGTGGGGGTGGGTATCCGATTCTCCTTCGTCCTTGTGTGCGCCGTACAGCGCTTATCGAAGGATGGATGGATGGCTTTAGCTCGTGGAAGAATGAAATCTCGCAACAACACCAGAGAATCGATATCCAACCCTCCCTCCCTCCCTCCCTCCCTCCACTCGTGTGCTTTTTTCTCTCTCTCGCCCAAGATGTCAACTTCTACGCCCCGGAAATGCGGACATTGATAATAATGATTTCCCTATTAGATACAATGGATCTCCGAAACCTTCCCGCCATCCCCCCCCCATCCAAGCGTGTACGTTCCCTGTTTCCCGTGTGCGTTTCCCCCTCGTCCTCTCCTTCTGCGCTTTCGTAGCCGTAAAGTGGTATATCCGACGACTGCCGCGGCTTGTTTGCATATACAACCATCCACACCCTCTTCCATCCCCTCCACTCCCCTCCCCTCCCCTTGCCATGCCGGTGCCCATTCACACGAGCACTTCCACTCTTTGGAGCTTTCTTAGCGCAATCATTATCAAGTATCCAAACCAGGCTTTGTACAGAGACGCAAGCGAGTGCTGGGACGGTCGTGTACATCCGCAACGACCTCGAGTTCCAAAAAATAAAAACCATATTGCAATCAATCTCGATTGATAACCCTCAGACTCCTCCTGGGATTCAATAGCACCCCCACAAACGTCGGCTCCGCCCCGCTCATTAAATCCTCGCTGCTACTATTCGCCGTACTATTTCCCCCGACCGGCGGCTGCACAAACCCGGGAATTGGCGGTACGCTGCTGAACCCGCTCGTGCCCGTCCCACTTCCGGTGCCAGCTTTGCTACTTGCACCCCCCACCCGGCTGCTTTGGTCCGTCGACGTTTTGGCGAGACCGTCTGCGCCGAGGAATGTGGCTTTTTCGCCCGGACCGCCTGCCGCCGCGCGTTGGGACATGACGACGTGATTTTTGTAGAGGGTAAGTTGGCGGCGGTAGACCCAGGCGCAGAACCCGAGATATGCAGCTAGAACGGCGAAACAGCCAGCTACAACCCCAGCGACAATGGCAGCGATGTTTGGGCCGTGACTGCCGCTGTTATTGCCGGAGCCGATGATGCCAGACGTGCCTGTTTCGGTAACAGTAGCGCCATTGGCGCCTGTGACGGTGTAGGTAATTGCTTTCCCCGTAGCCAAGGGCCCAGCTGTGGCCGATTGCGCTGGAGCTGTGATGGTGGCACCTCCCGAGGCGTGGCCGCCGATGACAGCCTGTACAGCGGCAGGTACTTGGTAGCCGTAAGAGCCAGAGAGGGCAGCAGAGTCGTTTAGCTGAGAGAGTTGTCTGTTTTGTGGGTTGGCTCCTGAACCGCCGCCCGAGCCGCCATTGGAACCTCCTCCACCACCATTACCACTGCCGGATCCCCCCCCGGGCCCACCAGCACCAGATGGGCCGCCCAAGGAGGCGAAATTGTTTTGCCACTTGAGATCGGAAGCGGAGAAGACGTAGAAGCCACTGTCGCAGCTTAGATCTGGGCCGGTGAAACCGCCAACGACGACGATTTGACCGTCCCAGATATTGCAGGAGTGGCCCACTCGAGCAGGAGGTATGGATTGGCCAGTGGTGTTTACCTCGATCCAGTTGAAGCTGGGTACGCTCAAGATCCACATGTCGCCATACTGGGTTTGATTCTCAGGGGGTATCAGGTTCTGTCCTCCGTAAAGATAGACGTTCGTGCTTGAGCCGTCTGGCGCAGAAGCAGCTACTGCGCAAGGGTTTACACGGAGTTTTGGATATGTGCCGCTTGTCGCTTGCTTATACCAGGTAGAGGTGGCAATGTCGTAGACGTCGATAACGTTCATTTGCGTCTATAAGAGGATTAGAATAGTGGCCATTAATGACTCTGCCCACATGTAGTGACTCACGAAAGAGTTTGAATTACCACCTGCAAGACTCAGAATAATTCCATTAGCACCATACCCTGGAATATAGGTAAGAGCACCATCCGCTCTGCTTGGAAACGCATTCGAATCTTGAATGCCGCCCTGTGTTATGTTTCGCCATACACCGTCTTGACCAGCAGTCTTACCGCCGCTCAAGCTTTGCACACCATCATTTGTAAACCCTGGGAAAGTGTATTCGATCATGGATTTGAGATATACTCGGGCAATCTGATTTGACCACCCTGGAGTAGTATGGTCATCCAGATGGCCTGCAAAATACCAACCTCTGCCAAGCTCAGGGACACTTATACCAGCGCCTTCAGCTGTCCCCTGCACAGGCTGGTTTGCACTATCACTGTTGTTACCAGGTGAGGTTTTCGGATTGCTATGCTGCGTCCATGAGGAGTTTGGAATATCGTATTCCCACATCGAATAAGGAGTAGGAGGTACATTTGGTTTGTCTTGAAATTCCCCTCCATACAAAAATAGAGAGTTATACGAGTTCCATAGGTAGCCATTGGATACTGCAGGAGGACCTGATGGTTGAGGTAAGCCTTTGATCGGCGGAGAGGATATTTGCCAGTCTTTAGTTAGGTCGAGAGATAGGAAGTCGTTGGTCCAAGTGTTTTGATCTTGACCCGAGGTATTGGTAGCATGACCACCGTAGATGTATATTGTGCCATTGACAATAGCCGCCTGTTGACTCCAGCGACTACAAACATCTGTAGGGCTATTGTCCCGCTTTAATACCTCCCCTTCAATCGCTACCAGCGGCACTGCATCAGTTCTTCTGATTACACCTGCTTTAGCACCCAGGATGCTTGGTCTTGCCTTCCCGAAAATTGGTGTGTCGTTGAGAAGTGGTACCGCTATGATGACTATCAACGCCAGCATCAATAGCCGGTAGAAAAAGGATGACCCTTGTGGCGGGTTCACCGAATTGATATTGTGCGGTGGAGATTTCTTATCCTCCACGCCAGGTGGATTTGGCCGTTGAGAAGTAAAATCTTCGCTCTGCGACGATCGGTGCGTACCCGGCTTTTCCCCTAGGCGATCTTGTAACATTTCGACATCAAGAAACCCATCGACATCAAGCTCCTTAAAGATTGACTTCCTTGGAGCTCGAGTCCGTACTGGATATGTTTGAGAATCTGTAGGTTGCGTAGGAAATGTGGGAGAAGAGGAGATCAACGGTGCGCGTCCTGAGGGCATCGCTATTCTTTGGTCTAGCTGCGGCGTTTTCGGGTCGGCCGCAGGAACAAACGCGAGTGAAGCCATGAGCAGCAGGTAGCTACTTCAACCACTGATTGCGTTGTCAATATCTGAGAACCGGTGAATCCGACAGTGTGCGTGTTCCATAGGTTTACAGCGATAAAAAATGGTGGTGTTCACAGTTATCAGCAAGATTCAAGATTTGGTGGCAGCAAAGGCAAAAAGCCCTTTAGACTCAAGCGATCAGCGCGCAGGTATTTTACTCTACCGCTGCTACGTAGTACTACTACGGAGGTAGATACTGTATAAGAAGAAGTACCGCATTGGCCGAGGAAGCCCATGCGTCAATCGTTACTCGTACGGGATAGTGGCCAAAACCCCCCCCAACATTAAAGGACTGGCCGTCAGGGCATGTTGACCAATTGGGAAACGCGAAACCATGACGCACGTCTCCCACAAACTGCATATTGCTGTAATCTCCATCCATGCGTCCAATCAAAAGCGTGCTGGTCTCCTCCGTGCTGCGAATCCGGATTTATCGACGTGTCAATCGAGAATGGCGTCTTTTAGAGCCAACCGTCGGTCTACTGTAGTCTGTACCAGGCTACCAGCAACCTTATTGAACCCTAAGCCTTCGATCTCCTATCGGTGAAGAAGAGCCATCCAGCCGAGCGAATGATGAAGGTGTTCTGAGAAAGTCCGTGAGGCTCCCAAGCCGATCAGAAACAATTGTGGGAAGCCTCAGGCAATGATCAACATTGCTATTTCAGGGACTCGATGGCCATTCCAACGATTAAGATACTATTTCCAGTGTCCTCCATTGTAGAGACAAATTTGATACTCGTTTCTCATTTCTCGTTTCCCAACTCCGTTCTAGCCTCTCTTTATCCCGTGCGTGCCATGCCTTCTTCGGCGCCTGCTTCACCCCTTTCATCTCCCTTAACTTTACCCCAGGTTATCATCTTTCTCAGGGTTCCAATTAGTTCTTTGTCTAAGAGTACCATCGCGATTCGATGGTACTCTTAGAATTTCCCAGAGGAGCCTTGACCGTCACCCAATCATCTTTTGAATACGTTGCGAACATAGCTTCATCACTGGACATACACTCCCTCTTTCTATAGATACCCCCCATACTCCTACACGTACTTCCCCTTACCAGCTCGAAGAAGGCGTGATTTTCTAACAGGCGTAATTCAGCTTCACATCATAATCAGGTCATAACACGAACGCAAATCCAGAAATCTCAGATTTATCTCTACTGAATAATATGGAAGCACATGGGTGAGCTAGAAACCCGACCTTGGAAAAGATCAATTACACAGCCCCTACCACTGCTCCTACCTCGCTGCTCCCCTTTCCTCTGTCACTCCGCCCGAGAGTTATAACCTCCGCAACGCATGCCCAAATTGCGAGGATTCGCGTTGTGTAGAAGTCTCCTCCTCTTGAGGCCGAATGCCATGTCCTCTTACTTCTAATTAATCGGCCGTTTGTTTTGATCACAGCTCAAACGGGCTTAGCACTAGGTCACATGCGCATATGGGAGGTTGAAAGCAACGAAAAGTACCGTTTGGAACAGCTGGATCCCAACTATAGATAGTACGCTTTGACGAGATTGGCGAAGTTGTAGCACTACCATAGACTACCATACTCACTGAGAGAACTCTCTCTAACATCCACTCCAGTGCCTCGTCTCAAGCCCAAATGTGGAGAACTCACTAGTGGAACATAGGTGACTTTCAAAACACGACAATGAGACGACTCCGATCATGTTCCTGAAATATAGAGCCTGATACCGCTAGCCGGAGCGCCAATTTCGCAGACCTCGCAGACCCGACAAACTTGTCCTTTGTACTGCGAATGATGTTTCGACCCATCAAAGGGGCAAGAAGCGCTGGGGGAACCGCTATATATGGGGGTATAGGAAGAAGCACAGACGTCGAATTCCGCGAACTGGTCAAATTCGATATCGAGCTTGTCTTGGGGGCTTCGCTCGCAAGTAGCTTTGATCTTTTTGGCCTGATCCAACAATTTGGCGGACCCACCATTGGCAAGCATCCGATTAGCGAAGCTGAGCGCTGACGAATAATTCTTGTTGGTGAATGCAAGCTTCATGGCGGCCATAAGTGCCAATTGTCGATGGGCGACTTCTAGCTTTGGTATGGTGAAGTATGCAGAAAGCTCAAGACTGCGCTTTAGGTTCGCTTCTCCATCGGCAGGGATGGATCTCCGTTCTAGCTCGAGTGCCATTGCTGTTGCGTATTCTGATGCGGTGGATATGATTTTCTTGGCCTCGCCTACTTGTTGCTGAGTTGAAACTGCGTTGACTAGCAGGGAGTGAAGGGTTCGCTTGCAAATCTTGAGGCCCTCTTCGAGCTTGTTTGATCTCATAGCACCATACGCTTCCTGCAGATCAACGCTAGCGATAGTTTCAAGATCCCTTGGTATTATAGGGAGCACCTTGCGAGAGTCTGTCTCGTCAATCGTTCTCCGCACATAGTTAATTAGAGGAGGTAGCCCTGCGTTGGCTGGCAAGTATGTCTTCGTAGCCTGATAGATCTCGAGGAATCGGGGTTTCAGAGGCGCAAAGTCTACAGCTCCAACTTGCCGATTAAGAAGCTGCATAGCCGTCTCGAAAGACCCTCCTGCTACGTGGTCGGCGGCGAGAGGCGAATTCCGAGCCCACAGTTCGGCATCGCTACTGCCAGCTCCAGCTTCAGCGCTGTCGACATTGACGAAGTCGGACTCTGCCTCTACATTGAGGTCATCTCCCATATCCCATCCGGCAGCATCCTCCTCTTCCTCTTCACCAAGCTGCGCATCTTTGGCAGCAGCCTCTTCTTCCGCATTCTCGTCGTGATCAAATCCATTCGAAGTTGGAATCTCATCCTCCGCGCCTACTTCTCCGAGGAGAGCTTTTTCGAAGAATGAATGCGACGCTGCCTTTACTGGCCAATTTGCCTTGTAGGTAGGCGCGATCGCTTTCGGCGGCTGAAGAGGTTGGCCAACAGTCGGTAATTTGATTTGTTCTTCAGTCATGCCGCTAGCCTCAAGTATTGCTTCGCACTGGTCGGAGAGTCCGTGTGATTTCGCAGTCATGTAAGCAAGAGGATCTTTGGACTGTTAGCTTATATGTCCAAAGTTAAGGAATACTCTCAAGTAGAAAGCTTACAAAGATCAATTTCCTGAAACATCTGGATCCGGTTCTGAACGTCTCCCATGTATAAGGCGTTCTGGAAACGTGACGTGAAATCCCCACGATGCTCTGCAATTTTCGCCATACGCGCAAGTTTCTCATCATCACCATTGACTAAGTAAAGGAATGATAGTTTGTCGAAGCTACGGAGCTTCTGGTAACTCATTTCTACAACTTGATGGTTGCCGTGGGAAAGCGCCTCTGCGCCAAGACGGCTCCAAAGCTTTGGCCGATCAAGTTGCTTGGCCATCTCTACAGCCACATCAAGGTTACCGCATTCGATTGCTAGTTCAAACCGGGTCTGAGGGTCTTGCACGAACTGCAGAGCGATTTCAGGATATCCTTTCTTCTGCAGATATGAGATGATGCTTTGACCGACGAGACTCGATGTCTTGATGATCTGCAGCATTTCTTCGTAATTCCTCTTAACAAGAGCAAGCTTGAAGCGATATTCTGTTGGATCGACGTCCAGGACCTTAGGCTTCGACGCACGATCTAAGCAATAGACGCTCCGCGCTTTAACACGGACTAGATAGACGGTTTGATCGAGTGTTCTGACGATACCGTTATCCCCATTTAGCAGAGTGTATTTGATGTGATTCAGGGTAGAGTAAAGGAGTACGCCCGCGTCATCCCATGCGGCAGACTTGATTCGGATGGTCTCATGAAGCGTGCTGACCTGCTCTAGAGATTTTGTAACAATGGTAACATTGTGCTTGCTAAGTAAAGCGGCATAGAGCCCGTCACCCGACCAAACAACGTACTTCACGCCAGCTACGGCCAACTCGGCGGTTTGTCTTTTCTGCTGTATGTCATAAAGAACCACGATTGCTGGGGTGATTAGAAGGAGACAGCCAGTGCCGCCAAAGTATATGTCGGTAGTCCCTGGAGGAGGCTTAATAGTTTTCGTAGTGGAATTACTGAGATCTTTGATATCAATCTGCTGCACAGCCTGACTGAAAACCGCAAAACGATTCCGAGCAACAAAGATAGCAGAATTGCCTTGACCCTTTTTCATATCCGTGGGTTCAACTGCTCCGGAAGCGTCCCGAGGTAAATTGACCAGCTCGTAAATGCCGTTATCTGCAGGCGAGGTCACAAGGATTGCCCGTTCGGCAGGATTATATGAGAGTGTCCGTGGTGGTAGCCAGGGGCTACCTAGTTTCTTAAGGGATAACATCGATGGGGACTCGATGTTCTTGGAGAAGTCATACGAGCGTACATTCTTCTCCTTTGTAATGTAAAATAACTGGTTCTGATAGATGGCAGAAGCAGGCCGCTCTCGTTCCAGCTTGAAAACCATGACACCGTTGTCATGCCCTGCTGCAAAAAGATTAATCTCTGGATGAGCTGCGATGACCCAGAACCTGTCGTTTTCTCTCTTGAACGATTGTACTGAGGTACGCTTGTTCAAGTCCCAAACTCGGATGGTCTTGTCTTCACCAACAGACAATATGAGATCTTGATGGGGATGAAAGAGGCAGGCTGAACAATTTTGGAAGTGACCTCGACATGTATCAACCTCCCAAGCCTTGGTTTCTGGCCGAATATCAGTCATCCACAAGGCATCCAATTCAACTGGAAAACCTTACCACTCATTCTCCATAGTTTCACAAGTCTATCGTCACCCGCAGATACGATCAAAGGGAGGGTAGGGTGGAATGCAACCCAGTTCACGCCCCGGTCGTGGCCCTCAAGCACAAATTTCACCACTGCGTCCGTGTTCCCAAACATATCGGCCTGGTTCGAGTTGGCGCGAGACATTTGGTCCTCGAAGGTCATTGAGGTAGGGGCTGAATGCTTCTTCCTTAACCCTGATATATCCCAGACCCGGACAGATTGGTCTAACGACGCTGAAACGATCAAGTCATCTTTTGGGTGGAATTGCGCGCACATGGTATAATGGTTATGTCCCGTCATTGTACAGACTAGCAAAGGAAGATTAGTACTAGACGATAGAGGTCTTGGTCCAAGCACTGACTGAGCGATCGATTCTGCCAATTCCAAATCCGAATCGTCTGGTCATCTGAACTTGATAGTATCCATGGAAGCTCGTGATGAAAGAAAACGGTTCGGACGTAGTCCAAATGGCCATTCAAGGTGAAGAGACATCTTCGGCTCTGGTATGACCAGACCTTGATCTTATAGTCATCCCCCCCAGATACAAACAAAGGTTGTGTCTTGTGAAAATCAATGCCCCGGACAGGACCATCATGCTCTTCGAATCGATCGATCAGAGTTCCCATGCGATAGTCCCACAGCTGAATCGTGGAGGAATGTAAAGATACAAGAATCCATGGTCTAGCAATTGTCAGCGCACCGCAACAATTCTGTTGCACAGGCGGGTTACTGACCTCTTCGGGTGGAAAGCTATACCCTTCGCCCTCGACGACTTCGACTCGAACTACAGCCATTGGTTAAGTTTTGCGCGAATTGACGGTGGTGGGGCTTCTTGCCTTGGTCAGCATGTTCGGTGAAGACTGCATCTTTAATCAGGGAGAGAGACGGTTCCCCAGCTGTGGGAGTACGGCATGCAGAAATATCGTTACTGCTTGATTTTGCTGGGTGTCATATGAGACTATGTCTGCATATTATTATCGATAGCAGGCTTGTGAAGTTGCGTGTAGGTGTCCACAGCTTCGGACTCTGCGAAGCGAAGCTTAAATTTTGTGAACCACAGAATTTGATATTCCGCAGCGGAGCCAATCACATCAAGGACCTCTATGAGACCCACGAATGTCCTCGACCTCAATATCATTACAAGATGACTGAATCTACATCTATTTCGTATGCCTCCGTATAAGCACTTAGAAACTCATGATTGTCTATTGCGTTATGTACTACGCAAGACTTGATTTTTCTAGAAGTAGGATGTATGTGGATGCAATCTCCAAACTTCCACCCCGAGTTAAATTATCTTGCTCCTATCGTTACAAAAACGTAAAATATTCCACGTATGCTCATCAAATAGTAGTACAGTGTAGTTTTACAGTCCCCCCACATGCTAAACCTAGACATAATAAAAATACATGGTGTTGGTACATAGTACTGGTACAAATTAGAAAAAAATACTCATTATGTGTTGCCGATTAGTGAATTAGTCGTCTCGTAATATGCTAGCAGGCCTGTCCGGCATGAATATCGAAGGCTTTATGTATGGTGAAAGCTCTTGGCCTAAGTCGGCCGTGGTCACCTGTTTGCTTGCAGCTCGAAGTTGATCCCGCTGGAGGCTCCATACTCTAGTTCTCCGCCTTCACGGGAAGGTAAGACTAGCCATTTATGGGTTTCGGTCGCGTGGAGGATTTCGCTTCAGGCTCGAAGTCCAATCCACGAGGCAGTTTATCGGTGTGGGAGCACGTTTGCCCAGGTATGAGATGCAGAGAACCCTCTATGCAAGAGGCAGAAGCCGGAGAATGCGATGTAGAGGTCGATGCAGATTTGGTAGATGTCGAGTTCGTGGGGACGTGGTTGTTATGACAATCCATCTTGACGTGGTTTCACCGACAACGCCAAGGGAAGATAATTTAACAAGAGATAGAACAATATTTTGCCAATAGGTAACAGAGATCCCGGCCTAGATTATTACTGAGGAAGTAGCTGATAGAAAGCGACTTTGGTCGATGCAAATGTAGAAGGATATAAGTTCGTGCGAATATTATTGACGGTGCGACAAGCAAATAATATTAGGCTTGATCTCGTCCTCTCGAACCTCTAGAAATCAACTTTGGCCCAGGGCCATATCTGCTGCGGGGGCAGATTCATCTCATACGAATATCCGTTGGTACCCATCCATGTAGGAGAGGGATATTGATATTGACGAATCTAGGACATTGTCAGATGCCGAAAAAATAACATGATGTGAGCATTCAACTACTTACATTAGAATTGCATGATGAATCGTAGGATATTCCAAGTGCGGTATCCTCGAATTGATCCCATGTAGGGACTGTTGGCGTTAGAGATATGGGCGACGTAAAAAGCTGTTGATTCTGAAAGCACGATTCGAGCGCTGCAGACTGTGACCGAGGGAGTGTATCCGGAGTTAGAAATTGCGGCGTGCTAGCTTGAGTCTGCAGATAATCCGACATAGGTGAGTAGCAGCTGTCGCTCGACGGATAGAGAGGTGAGTCCACGGATGCTGGAAGTGGGTACACTAAATCAGGGGGTAAGCCGGGGGGTACCGCGCTGATGGCTACATGCGAGAGATCGTTCATAGGCTGGCCAGGATGAGTGACATAGTCGTTCCTCATTGGCTCGGAGATGATTGAGCCTATAGACATAGTGCTCGTTTGTGTAGGTACTACTCGTTGCTGTCCGACAAGAGAAGCAAACGTGCTAGACGTTGAGGGGCTTGAATCTGCGAATGATGCTTCTCGAGTAGACCGAGGAGAGCGTGTGCTCCGAGTGCTAAAACTATCGGTAGGCATGTTGTGTCTGCCATGGTCAGTTTTGCTAGCCAGGCCAATATCATAGACTATACATACTGCTTCTCCATGTGCCGAGCTAACAAGTCTGACCGTTGAAATGGCTTGCGACATTCTTGGATCCAACATTGATATAGCGGCTCAGAATTATGGTTGGCCTCATGTCGTCTGCATTAGACGTTAGTGGCTGAACAGATCTGTAGATACTGCTTTGGTCTGTCGTACTTGCGGTGCTCTGCTCGAGTAAAGATCTAGCACATATCAGCGGCTGCATTGATGGTCAGGACGAATGGGCCATACCTTGGTACAGCCAGGATGCTCACAGGCATGAACCTTCTTGCCCTTTTTTGCCTTGCTGATACGGTGTGTTGTGGGAGTATAAGTGATCTCACCGGCAGAGGCTACCATACCGGGCATAGTTGTTGCACTACCTTGAGGAAATCCTTCACGAGATGCCGAAGACGTCGACTTTGTAGTCCGTCGTCCTCTATGTCGGTCACTAGGGGCCCCTGTGGGTAAGGAGACGTTATTAGAGGTTGAGAACGATTTTCGGCGTCGTGGAGGATTCGAGGATGCTGAGTTGTCTTCGGTGCTCGAGGAATGTTCAGAGGAAGTAGCACTTTGGCGTCTGCTTCTAGATTGTGGGACCCTCAACGGAATGTGCGGGGCGGTCTCATCGGCCATGGTAATTATATGGTACTCGGCTAAGGCTTCAGGTGGATCGTCAGGTACAATATGTTTGTAGACACACAAGGCTCCAGCAATGACTAGAACTCGCTTCGTAAAGTATGATCGACGAGGAGGAAGTACGTCGATGTGCAGATGCTTTGTGGAAAGGAAATTAATTATCAGCCCTTCGCGATGCCGGCGGTACTGTCATGCATCAGTAACGCTGGCTGAGCATGGACGACTACGAAAAAGCGAGACCCCAATATATCTGAGGTGGGGCGCCGATGGAGATAATGTCATCAGCAGGATCTGCAAGCCATAGTTCACAGGCGAGAAAGAAGGGTGATGCCGAGAAACGTTGCCACGTTGGGAAGTTGAGGTGCATCAGCCGTCTAGATCGTAGGTACTGCAATTTCCATTCCACTGTATTAGAGAGAAACCAGCCATGTAGGGTACAGGTACAATGGATATTTATATCGCGGCTGTGCCACCCATACCACTCCATCCGAGGCTTTCTGGAACGACGCCCGAGTATATGGTATCTTCAGTCTCCCATTATTTATTGCAGACAAACGGTCATGTAGAGTCAGGCTCCGATTTGATTTCGACAGCGTGTTGACGCGGAGGTATGGCACGGGAAGATTGATCGACAAGCCCAATGCAGGTACAAGAACATCGTTGTGTTTTGAAAGGAAGTACCATAGCGCGCACGTATGGAGGCTCGCAGACTTTCCGTGTACCATCACCAAGAGAATCGACTACCTTCCACATGCCGTGTAGTAGTTGTAGCCTACGACAGGCACTTGCGACGATGCAACCTTCACGACGATGTTGGGAGGTCGAGCTGGGCATGGAGTTGGTCGGATTAGCCGAATATTAATGCAGTTAGTCTGCATGATGCAGCTCTATTTTGGTGATCAGCCTCGTCGTCGCGCTCTCCGTACTCGATCCTCGTACCGTGCTCTAGCAGTACAGTAGTACGCTGCTAGATAAAAGACAGGAAGCCGTGCAGACAACGGAGACTTCCGCCACGATTTTATCAAAGGACTGGGAGATCCATCTTCCTGTTTACACATCCCATCTAGTAATCGAATATGATGGATTCGTGATCGTGGTGATACCTCAAATGATGGCGGTCTTGGTGGTGGCTTTGAGTGACCATATTTTGCTTGGCAGCTGAGTGAGATGCTCTCTCCACGTACCACCGACCGTCTCCATTCGTTCGAAGCAACTCCCGTAGATCATGCTTGACTTCCGGGCGGTCCTAGTACTACTGTACTGTTCCCTATTACGAGGCTACTGTCTCGAAGCCTGGCTTAGCCCGTCAAGTGTACCTTAGTCCTTTTGGTCAGGAGGTCTGGGGAATCCTGAACAAGCATTTTGCAGATCATCGGGTGTACCTGACTTTGAAATAATACCATGTGTTCCGTGCCTCATCCCCACATTGCGCACTCTCTGTGGCATTGGAGGAATCTCGCGAATCTTGGCTCAGCGAGGCAAGTGGTTGTCACAGATAGAATCTCGAACCGTAGTATGTTGCTAGCACGTAGCCACACGTGGACATCTTACTTTCCTAAGATACTAGTACATACCTCGATTAGTAGCACGACGTAGTAGTAGTCTTCTGCCTTGTGGCTCATGGAACGACTTTTGTTTCCCCTCCACAGCCGGACTTCGTATTGCGAATACTTCGTGTTGACGCAACCGAAAGAAGCATCTCAGCTTCGCGTCACGAGTTCTCCGAAGCCGCTGTTGAAATTATTCCCGCAAACCGAGAGTGTTTTTCTTCTGTTCCATCTATCCTCATAGGGATAGGCACGGTGACGCCCCAACCGATTGGACGAAACTCGACAAGTTCACGAAAAGATGAGACAGTCCAATGCAGGAGTCAGTTGGTGTGATGCACCCATTTTTCTCTGTGCACGTGGCGACTGGGACGGTTTTCCCTTCGTACCTGCATGGACTTGGGGTTCTTTTTGCCAATCGTCCTTGAGAAGGTGCTCTGCCATTGGATTTGCTGTTGCCCATTCGCGAAAGATTTCCCGATCGCAACCTAGAAAGTCTGCTTTGCATGAATCTGCTGTTTCAGTGACCACGTTCTTCGGCTTTCGTTCTGCATCCCACCACTGCACGCTCGCTTGGACTCTTGGCATGTGGGCCAATGCTTCCAGATCACGTTGCTGAGGGCAGTTACCTCGAACTACAATCGTCACTTCGCCTCTGTATGATACCCTGTGTAAGGTACTCGTACTGTATATCCCGTATCTGGCCAGCCTTTCGAGCATACGGCAAGCAGCGCACCAAAAGTCGATGATCTGCATCATGCGATTCTAAGCTAATGCGAACATGTTTCACATTTCAGCTACGGCTGATTACTATGAGGCAGTCGAGCCGCTGTGCCTTGTGCCGAGGGCAGTATGGCACCCTTCCACTGGGCTAACAGATAACTAGAAAGAACGAGGACTTCGCTCTGCTCCGACCAAAGCTGGAGGCACCATTTAGTCTCTGTCTTGATCTAGCATCTGCACCACGCTGAGATCATAACTGTGTTGGGTCTGGTGGGTGGTTTGACAACAAAGGTCATGTGTGCAACGTCACACTCAAGTTGACTTAGCAGATACAGATAAGCGGCTCAGCAGTCTCTGTTAAGCCTGGGCGAGAAGATTAAGCCTTGCTAAAGATAGTGTTCCACGCATGATTATGCACACTCGTCTATAGGCATTGTTGATGTAATCAGCCGTGGGTCAGAACACGCATGCACCAAGTCAATCGTAACGTTTCTTTTACATAAAGGCCCCTCAAAATCGCAACAGATGCGTGCCCTATTACTCGTTGACCAAAGGCCGAGGTTTAGATTAAACACTAGTAGAGAAAATTTGGACAGCGAAGGAGAGCCGAACGGTAACTGAATCATATCGCTCGTGTCGCTGAAGATGGACCATCCCACGCCACTTAGCCGAAAAGGGGCAGTTCCGACCACAACGCCTGATCACTAGAGGGTTTGAGTCTACTCCAGCCTGCATTCCTCCTGATAGCCCAAAATATCTTACTATGAGCTTTTGCACCATAAATGCATGGACAGCGAACCACGAACTCCCCCCCTGTATGCTCCTAATACGCTGTTTCGTTTGATTCTTCTCAATGTCGTGGATTTGATTCGCCAGTCTCTCGAGCCGTATCTCCAGCTGCCGGTCTAGCACTAGAACTTTGCATCCTAGAGGAAGTAGGTTGCGTCAAACCTGTAACAAAAGAGAAAAGCCCTCCCTGAGCCGAACTAGTCTCCCCATCAGCAAGAGGAGAAATGGGACTAAACACCTCATTTGCTCGAGCGGAAGAGGTCCGTGATCTGCTTGGCGACGACGTTCCCCTTGAAGATTGACTGGGGGGTGAAGGGGCAACATATTGACGTCGCGAAGAGGACCGAGGCGGAGGTGTACGCCCGAGGTGGCGATCTACTGGTGACGGCTGAACTGACGAGCGATTGAATGGTGACGAGCCAACCGATTGGTCTAATGGCGAGTGATTTACAGATCTGATGGTGGGCGAGGAAACGGCGGAGTTCGGGGTTGGGAGCGGAGGAGGTGAGCCCGGCAATTCCCTTGGCGAGTCCGCTGGCAATTCCACCGGTGTTGAGGAAGGATCATACATCTCATGCAACGGCCTCAACATAATTCTTCTCGAGGCCAGCTCTGGTATAGTCACAGCTGCTCCAGGGGCTTCGGCCACAAATGACCGATCTCCTGGGTATTTTGCCTTCTCGTTTACCCACTCCGCTGGCGGCGTCTCCGCCTTCTGTTCAATGACGTCTGGCCCACCCATTTCGTATCGTGCATGGTCAAAGTCCGTATCAAGTTCTGCCTTAGCAAATCCTTGTCGAACAGCCTCTGCTGGATCCACCTCAGGTTTCTTATTTCTTCTTGCTTCTTCCGCTTTTTGACGCCTCTTCCTACGTTTCATGATAAAAAATAGTACGGCCCCGCAAACAGCAAGGACGACAACTACCACGACCGCCACAACAATACCAACGGTTTTACCTGAACCGGATGATCCACCAGCTTTGGAATTGCTAGGCGTGGTTTTATTTGCAGAATCAGCGATAGGTTTAATAGCAATGAGGTTTTGCTGCATGTTGTCATTGAATACACATTGCGAAATTGAGAAGCTACTATGTTCCCAATCAACAATAAGATACCTAGTTTTATGTGAGATTAAATCGTTCATTCAATGTAGTTGGTGGCCGCTTACGCTTCCTGAAGAAAGGCCCTGCCTAACGTATATTGTTGTGTTCCATTGGCCCTTCTTAGTGGGAAGTACCTCGTACCCTTATCAACTATAGGTGGGGTCACTCTAAGATCGAAACTGGCATATGGCAGCGTTATGTTGGTTGTCGGGCCTCCGCTACCTGAATTGCCAAGCGTGAAGGATATGCTGGCATTGTGGGACAACAACGAAGCGTGTAGGGTGTCATTCACAAGATAGAGGCCAGTCCTGTTATCAAAGGTTAAGCCGAACGCCGTTTCAAAGGCTAGACAAGCTTCCAACGGCAGCCAAATTTGGGCTACAGTTGAGTCAACGTAGGCATTGATCCCAGACGGCAATAGTTTATGAGTCTTCCCGTTTTGGTCTGTCGAGACTATCGATTGAATACCCACAACGATATCGCGGTCGTTGTCTGGAGCAAAAGTGAATGACATAGGATTTGGTGCAAAGCGTGACTGGTCGTAACCCCCGAGGGTCAAGCTCCCGAGTACGGATTTTAGACCTACTAACATTAGGCCAAAAGAGTAGGAGACTGTATAACGACAGACTCACGGTATTGAGCTCCGGCTGTATACCCGAAGCTTACACTCGGGATCAAAGACTGATTCCTTAAGGACGTGATAAAACTGGGTTGGCCTTCCGCTCCGAGTCCCGAAAAATTTGTTGGCTTAGGGTTTACTCCAAACATGCCAATGTAGAAATCTTGGGTGCCAATGCCCCCAATCACTTGATTCTCCAGGGTGGGTCCACCGCTCCCTTGAATTCCTAGGCCCAAAGTGTCGTTTCCAAAAAGTCCATTGCCTGGAATACCCAAATTCTGCTCGGTGAACAATTCGTAGTAACCCACTTGCGCCCAAGTCGATGAGACATTGGGATTGAATAGCTGTCCACGCGCATCAGGACAAGCAGTGTCGCCCTGAAGACAGCCTTGAGGTAGAATGACCCACGTATCCTCGCTGGCTGTTGAAATAAGCACACGGACATCCTGTGCCGGCGTGCCTACTCGAACCGTGAAAGTGGACCATGGACCATCCGGACCATCCCTTCATCACATTGTTAGCGACACAGATCACCAATAGAAATTCCAGTGGGCTTTCAACGAACCAATTCTGTGCCGGAGAGAAAGAGATAGGTGTGGGTGACGCTGAGGGAGACGCGGTCGCCCGCTCCACTAAGACGGTACTCTGGGCACAGACCGGCAACACACTGACACAGTGCACCAGCAGGCATAGAAGTCCTCCGCAAAAGCCATACATCTCGGACAATGCTGCATCAAGGGCCCAGACTGAAGAATCCGAGCGTTTATTCGTACGGATTTTTCGAGCATCTCCGGTCAAACAATCATCGCCAAGGATCAACGGTGAAGACGCCGGGAAGATTCCTTTCGGACCACCTCAAAGAGCGATGTCGTGGAGAGATGGTCTGCCTGTTGAAATCTAATCACTTCGACTCCATGGGAAAGCCCATGAGCGGTGCGCTACACCAGGGCCAAGTGATTTAGGGTTCCGGTCAGCCCCGCCAACAGCTGCAACTGCAATCTCCTCTGACCAATCAAGCTGTAGCAGGATGCCTGACAGCGCGCCTACCTATGAAGATTTGCTGACGACGTATCTTCAGCTACCTTAGGGCTGGGACTTCTCGGCACCGAGAAGTCGTCTCCAAATAACATACAACGAAAGAACATAACGTTTGCAGAGCGAAGCACAACCAAGAGAAATAAGGTATCCCCGAACATAGTTCGATGAAGATCATCGGCATGAGAGCACTGGAGTGACAAATAACTCGATCGTGTATAGACAATCAATTCCGTCTTGAGGCCCAGAATGAGAGTTTCGAGTTGCGTGGTAACCATGCAATGAGTGGATTCATATCAACCTTGTTCGGGAAAAGGCCATCGAAGCTTATCCTGCTCTTGGCATTCTCAGAAATTCTTCAGCATTCGTCATCAATCAGGAATGCAGGGCTCCACATTGGGACGCGATACTGAGCCGTCTCGGTCACCAGTGACCTCAAGACAGTGGCTGTATGGAGTGTACTTTCGCGTTCGTTGATGAGCTGATAAGACTCGGCCGGCCCCAACTTGATCAACAATGAGTGGGCATAGAATGACAACCTCCAGACATTCATCTTCGTTTGAGATTACATTCCTGACGGTGGACGACTTTATAGGTTTAGTGCTTGATGATGCACGCCTATTGATTCTTCAGTCCTCTATGTCATAATGTTGTTATCTTGGAAATTGACTTGGATTATGCCTTACAGGAGTTAGGGGTGAAGTAGGCAATCACTTGGAAACATTCGCAATATATTGGCCACTCTCTGTCTGCTAGTGTCCATAGATGAGCATTTTCCACTACTTGGGGTCCGCCATTGCTATCCGGTTCCTACTACAGTATCGAGAGATATGACTACTGACACTTTGGGCGAACTCTATGTAACAGTCTTACTATCTGGAAGGAAAGCGAGAAAGAAGCTGCTGAATTCTAGAAGACTTCTCATAAGAATTATTACCACACTCAGAGGGGGCATATGGGGTCTGGGTTAAAAGGACACAATGCTACTTTCAAGGCTTCTAGCCTTGGACTAATCGACATATTTCAAGCCTCTGCTTGTGCTCTACGCTCTGCGCAAATGCGAATATAGCTCTTTATTGACGTTTTCTGAAAGCTTCCTTATTCGAAAGGTAGCAGTTTCCCAAGGGTTCCCTGCATGTTATAATATTAAACTATTTATATCAGGTATCTATATGGCTAACAACAGAGGAACAGCTACGACGTTAGCCCCCTGATAAGCCTTTATAAGCTCCTGCCTATGGTATATACTGGAGCTTTCAGAACTCAGCCTCTATGTTATGAGAGACAGCTCAACAGGACTCTGCCTTCATACCCGACGAAGAGAAGATTCCGAGGCTTGAACCAAGCATGGATATTGCACTCAGCCAGGGATCGCCTTCCATGGATATCTCTGGGGCAAATGTTCGTGGCAGTTTTCGAGCTAAGTCGAATCTCCTTCTACTTGACGTGCGAGTGTTTCCGTTTTCATGCCTGAAGACTAAGAAAGATTTTAAGGAAGCTATCTTATTTCTAGGTGTGGAGACCCCCTATCTTCATTATCATAAAGAGCAAGATTCGTACCTAAGCTCGAGTCCTTTGAGGTAGTTCCTCATGGCCAAGCAATATCTGTTGATTTTCAATCGCGCTATAGAAAGCTTGGTCCAAGAGAACTCAATGAAAAGATGATATCAAAATATTCCCGCTTTTCTCTCGTACTCTAACAAAATAAGAAATGGTTCATTCCCTTTTGCACATTCATCTCCTTATGGGAGACTGCTAGTACAGAGCCTGGGTTCTGTCCCAGGATCGGCCATTTGGGAAAGAGTGGATCACTGCATGGGCGCTTCATCATCCGACGGTGGTTCCTGTTCGAGGATGGCCGATGCATCGCTGGATGGAGCCCGCCTTGCGTTCTCTGTGGTTTGCCGGACTAAAGCCCTAGCCATCATTCGACGAGATTCTTCGATGGACAGCCCCTCCCAGCTTACCTCGAGATCTCTCATGTGGATCCGGGCATGCAGATTGTTGGCGTCTTCTATCCAATTCTGGGTCAGAAACCGCTCTAATGGCGACTCCGAAGACGGTATAGCAAGCGAGCCAAACAGCTCATAACCCCAAGTACGGAAGGACTCTGGGTCGTGCATGCTCCTTCGAAAAGCTAATAGGTTCTCGGAAAGGACGACGTGCGATGCATACGGGATGGGTAAAGGCGCATCTGACTGAGTGAACTATAAGCAGGAATTATCTACACACAAAAAATTATCTTACCTGTTGGCTTACTGGGATAATCTTGTACTCAGACGATTCGGATGGTTTTGATACTCTTACTCCCGTGTCTTCCGACCGGACGATTGTCTCCCCCTTTTCCGATAACCCAGGTTCGTTGTCTTCCGTATTACCTCCTTCCAATTCTGCTTGTTGCAGTGTTGACACGTCGTGGGCCTGTGCGGGCGTACGAACATCAGAGCCACCAGCATGCGGCACCTCTGAGTCATACCCTGTCGTCCACGTGCTGTCTAGCGTATCAGTCTTCCGAGTTGGCTCGGAACTGGTTCTGTTTTGGTCGTCTGTGTCACTGCCCTGGAATGGATCTCTGTTGTGGTCTGCCATTCCTAGACTGTTTGATAGTAAAGAACGGGGTCTAAGATCTGTGCGCTTGGAGCAATCACGAAATTCTAGCGTCTTGCCTGCTCCAGTCTTCACACTACAGCGAAGATCTCGGTTCTCTGGTCCTAGCACGCAGGTTATAGACAAAGATCCCAGAATCGGTGAGTAAAAGGGGAGAGGAGGTAGCAACTTCAAAGATGATACTGTATAATAATACGGCAGCAGATGGCCCAGGTTTTACTGGTATTTCGCGGATCAACTCCTTATACTAGACGAACTGTAAGGTTTCGAGAGCCAGGCATTTACGGAAGGTCGATTCCGAAAGATTGGCCCCTCTCTGAGAGCTCTGCGTGGACCTGGACGGAACCCCTGAAGCGGATAGTCTAAGCAGCATCTTGCTAAAGTATCTTCATCGGCTTGGACATTTGCATTGATCTAAGCGCCAAGAAGTAATCGCTCATTGCATTAGCACCTGTCATCCAACAGGGTCAGCGACGAGGAGCGGTGGTTTGCGAGTGGGAGACACATGCAGTGTAATCACCACACCTACCCATATTCGAAGGGGAGCTGACACAAAATCCAAAAAGCACGGAGGATCCTCTACGAATCAGGTATTCTCCGGTGGAAAAAGAGTGTGGGGATTCGCGGCACTTCCACCATCGTCTCAACCATTAAGTTTCCTACTAACGGCGGCAAGGGCTGATATTGAGTTATAGAACAGACTCTGACGTTGACCCACAAAACTTTGTGCGCCAAATGGATCTCGCTGGAAGGCCCGGTACGGTGGGAGCCCTTGGGGTGCCCGTTGCGGCATCCAAAGTTACCAGTCCTGCGGGCTCTCAAGCACAGCAGGGCGTCGGAAAGATTACGAGTATCCTGCATTAGCGGTTCAGCCTACAATTTTCCAATCCCACCTTATTATTATTCCCCTCCAGAAGGGTAATGCTTTGAACGTCGCACTCGTATCTCGCACGTTACTCGGTCGCTTACCGCATTTCTGGCTTTCCAAGTCGAAACAGGGAGCGGCTGAAAATTTGTGTTCCCACTCATGATGCGTAGGACCCTATTGAACTTCACAGTGGAGCTTCAGGTACGGCAAGACACGGCTTTCTTTGAAATGTGATTACGCCGGTTGAGACCCCAGTTGAAATCAGCGAATCATGCAGCGATCAAGCCTTATGCTTGTCCCACTTTTCAAGGATCGGCCCTCCCGAGCCCATGGCACTGGCAACAGGCTTACGAAGTAGACGTACCTGGATGGGCCCACCTGTTCGCCCTTCACACGCAGCCGTGCTAGTATGCCTTGAGTACGCGCCGGAAACTGGAGGATAGAGATGGCGGGCCTATGGGAGATCGTTGACCACTAGATTCTGGAGCATCGTCTCGTGCAGATGCCTCTTATCCCTAAAGCAAGGATGAACAATGTCGATCACCAACAATTACAGTGCTCTTCCCCTGAAGCTGGATAGCAGTCGCCGATCTCTCAGCGATTGTCCCAAGACCACGGCGTTAGGACTTGGACGCATGTTATGAAGTATCTGTCAAGGCAGCTCCCTGAAGAAATCCGTAGAAAGCCCCGATCCCACGGCTACCGACCCGAGGCCACGGTTGTGGAAACAATAACCAGGTTTCTGGATCTCCCGTTTAGCGAGGCTGAATCACAATTGGGAGCCATTGTGCCCGTCCCTCCCACTTCTTCGGCCTTAACCGCCTACTTCTGTTAAACTTTCCCCAGACGCTGTGATCACATGTACGACTCGATCCAAGGACCCTGGGAGATTCACATGTCATGGCTGCAGGAGTCAGACGTTCAACACGATCATCCGGAAATGTACTAGTCACTAAAGGCACGGCCTTGGGAAATGCCGGGGTTTCTGTAGAGACTGTAGGAAAGATCGTCGTTCATTCGAGTTTGTGGGCTATCGATCTATCTAGATAGACTATGCTCGACCAATGAATTCTACGAATGTTCCGGAAGGAAGATCCAGCAAAAAGGGAACCGCCTTGAAAGAGAATCCAGGCAACTCTTCAACAGAAACTGCCGTTGCTTTGACCCTTCTTAACCCTTTCATCTGGTAATACTTCGGGAAAGTTCCGTTCGGACGTCTGTTGCTTTCCCCGTTTCGATACTACAATTCTCCTCCGAACCGTATCAAGCCGCAACCTTATGAACATGGTCCGATGGCCATCTTACCTTGCCAACCGCCTTGTCTCGTCACGACAGAGAAGTATCTCCTCGGCAGCTTTACTGATCCTCAGCTTGCGACCCGGAACCACGGACATGGGAGATATATATGGTCGTTCTGTACCACTCGCGTTACAACATGCTCAATTGAATATTCTATGACTTCACGTCATACCAATTATAACACAAATAGGCCCTCAGCCTGCATACCGCATCACTCTTAATGGAAACCTCACGCGCTCGCCCATGTCTTCCAGGCACCTAACCAGCAAGACTCCGTTTCCGGGACTCTTCAGTCTCCAAGCGCATCCTGAAAGTGTAGTATCCTCCCGTCATTGCGAT
>JAABUL010003414.1_pt1 | contig 23611 bp, 23 predicted proteins | sample 5559151 | NCBI WGS metagenome assembly JAABUL01 (sample SAMN10711876, study PRJNA513368) | rock metagenome | isolation source: Antarctica rocks | place: Antarctica: Victoria Land, Pudding Butte sud | reverse complement strand
ATAGCCATCCACGTACCCACTGGATAAGCACTCGGATCTGCGAGGTAGTGGACAGAATAAAAGAAAAACAGCCCCAGGAGACCAACCCACTCATCCACCTTCTAGCCAAGACTGCGATCTTGAATGTGACACGGAGATGGAGATGGAACCAATCTTACTCTTGCAACCCCAGACTCGGCCAATCTCTTATGATCAGCTAGTGGTAGAGGTCAAAGGCATCTATGCAGATTTAGTTATGGTCGAAAGCATATGCGTGACAAAACTCTTCTCCACGAGCACCATGACTTCTTTCTAGCTTTCCAGCATCCTTCGGCAAGTTCAGCGCCAAGCGATTTGGCCGGTAGATATTCCATGCCCCACAGAATGTGGCAACATGCAGTCTACGCATTTCTAGAGGTTCTCAAATATAGGCTTCCTGAGTCACGGGATCACATGCTTGCTTTTATATACATTGCGTACTCTGTGGTGGCTCTTCTTTACGAGACTGTCCCCACTTTCGAAGACACTTGGATAGAATGCCTTGGAGATTTGGGCCGCTATCGTATGGCCGTTGAGGCAGACGACCCCTTGGATCGCGAAATCTGGAGTGGTGTTGCTCGCTTTTGGTACACTAAGGCAACAGACAACAACTCTGGTACCGGACGCCTCTATCATCGTTTGGCAACACTGTCTCGTCAGTATAGTTTGCAACAGCTATTCTTGTACACCCGCTCATTGACATGTCCCCATCCCTTCGAGGGCGCTCGGGAAAGCATCAAAACGACTTTCAAACCAATTTTGAATGGTAAGGCGCCCGTCAATCCTCGGTCATCATCCTTCGAACCCGTATTCATCAAAGCCCACGGGCTTCTTTTTTCTGGTGTATCTACATCCAAACATGAAGCCGCCGGTCGCCAGACTGAGAATGGCTTGCTGGACAACTACATCGGTCTTGTCACTTCCAAATTCAAAGAAATGGGTGTTTGCGTAATGAATATAAATATAGGGGCCATTCTCGACTACGGAGCTTTCCGGCATAAGGATCTCTCCAAGTCAGTCATCCTGTTGGCTTATAAAGGAGTACACCACTCAAATACTGCCGATGGCAGGGTCGTGGCCCACCCACCGTCCCAGAGAATCTTTGACCTGAACGGTCGCGGAAAAAGCCACAGCCAGCTTCCGCCACCACCCATAGAATTCTTGATCGAGAGTCTTACAAGAAATGAGCTTCAATCATCTGTTGCGTTTATATATCAGGCGTCAAAGCTGACTTTCAGTATGTTGGCGATATCATTGCGACGTCTCGGTGATAGAAATGTTTACCCTCTAGTGCATGTGTCCTTGGTTTTTCTGTTCAGTCTGGCTGGCGTTGACAAAGCCATGAAATACGTGGAGCAGGACGTCCCGTGGGCTGAAATTTGTTCTTTTCTCAATTCGCTGGCGAGACCGGATACTTTGACCTCACGAGTGTGGCCCACAGACTTTCCCAGGCCTGGAAATGCCTTCGCGAGACCACTGCCAGAGGACTTCGCCATTCGTGGTCAGCTTTATACTCAGGGTTTCTTCCCAGATACGTGGGTTTCGGATGCCATGATTGACGGCGAAGAACGATCGTTAGAATGGCAGCACTTCGTGTGGAAAGGATCTTATGGCTTGCAGCTCGTATAGTATCTGGCTCGGTCGATGGTTAACCTTCGACAAGGACCAGCAGATATTCATCCTGACGGATTTCGCAATCAACTTTACAGCTATTTCAGCGCCTGCGCAACATAACCAGGCTCCAACGCTTTCGTTCCAAGCCGAAGACAACACTACATCAGATGCTGAACTAGATGCCAGTACGATCAATAATGGCGTACCAGAATAGATCCCAAAGTTCACAGCACAAGTTGATCACAAAAATGCGCAAGCGTACATCAACAGGATCTAGGGTGAGGCAAGGAGGCTGGCCCCACGAGAACAGCAGTCTGGCTCGCCCGCGATTTACACTTCTACTCAACGTGATGCTGCCCTTGTTACATACCTCTCTCAGCTCAAGAGCTTTCCGCCCCCCATCGTCTGCCGTACGTCCTCCAGCGCTGACAAATGCTTGATCGAGCTTACTTTCTTGTGCCTCTACGCTAATTATCCGTTTGCTGGACTAGCTTAACGCGACCGTGGCCTTATCCTGGATCCGACAACTTACTTTTCAGCGCCTGACAAGACGATCGCCGATCTCACTCTCTTAGCGTGAGCCTTGAGACCGCCGTTGGGGAAGCCTATACAGTCGTCCGGTGGCTCAACATGCTCAAGCTTGGGCGAGCGTGAATGCTGTAGTATATCAGAAGAGATTGGCGACGTGCCGTCAGGAGTTTCGGAGCCAGACTTGGGCTCGCTGATGGGGATGCCGTCGACGGCGTCGAAGTTATCCGGGTCACAAGCAATTTTTCGCGCCTGTATCCCGTTCCCATTCCGGTAATTTCTCTGCTTGTAACCCCCTAGCCAGCTGGCACTGTCGATTTTGGCTTGACATTTGGAGCTGCCGACAGTGTGCGCGAAGAAGGTTGCCTTGTCTCGTATCAGATCGTCGTCCAGTGGTGAACCCAGCCGCAATTCAACATCAGGAGATTTCCCCTTTGTCCGCTTCATGGGCGACTGATCGCCATTGTCTGTCGACAGAAACTTATCTTTCCTTCGCGTACTTTGGTTGCGGTACTACAGTAATATCAGTACTCATCAACATCATCCGAGATTATGCTATTTATGTATCTTCGCTCCACGCCCCATATTGCTGTACGATCTATTAGTCTAGCTCGGAAAGTGCGTCCATGTGCGCGCGACGTATCTCCAATTTCGGTGTGCTTTACGGTTGGGTTTTCTTCACGATATTTGCACATTGGCCGTCTATCTCTGTCTATGAGGATCCTACGAGCCTTCGATTTCGCCGGTTGAGGTGGTGGTATCGGTGGTGATTTAATCGTCGAAGCATTGACTGCCTGCACGGCAACTATACTGGTCGCCGGCGCAATTGGGCGCATCCCTGGCATCGGGGCTGGCGGAGGACGCTGAGAAGGGCTCGTCAACCGACTCGGCCACTGTGGTATAAACAAGGTCGCAGGTGTCGAGTATAAGGTTTCTTACGATCGGTCATGTATCGAATCGAACGGAATGTACGATGGCGAAGCAAAAGCATAGCCATTGTACACGGAGCGCAGAAGCGAATCATGATCGTCGATTACTTCCATCCAGCGATTCGATCTAGGATCACCCACCTGCCCAAGCCCAGAAGGATGTTTACAGCGAATGTGGAAAGCTTAGGCGGGCCGTTGGCGTTTTGCAGGCACCGTCGTTCAAGCACGCATCCGTAATTGGTGGAACGGCAATCCGCATTGGACATGCCTGTCTTCGATTATAATACAAGCGGGAGTATCTGTTTCATTCGATCGGGAGGAAGACAGAGTTTACTTCCGCTCACACTGCAAAGGTTTCATGGCAGGACGGGCTGCAACTGATTATTTAGATGTCAACGCGTTACACGCGCTTTCTAAACGACTTGATTATTAGCAGTCCGATGGTTATCTCTGGCATCTGATGCTGAACAACATGAAGTGAATGCAATTTTCAGAGGTTATCGAGTACTGAAAGTTATCCATGTCAAACATATCCCCCCAGAAAATCCTTGTGGCGCGAGTACTAACAATTGATAACGAAGCATATTGGATAAGCACATTGTGAAAGGAAACAAACCTTCTTTTTGCCTCAACAACGTCTCTTTCGAACGCAAAATCAACATCACAGAGGATATTACCACGACAGATGACGTGAATCGCTGCGTACATTACTATAGCTCGAGCCGGCTATGCAGTGTGGGAAGAACTTCCCACTCTCGTATCAATTCGGTCTAGTGCAAGTAGCTTGAGGCCATTGCCTGGAAGATAACATGGCCCAGCCATTATCTCAGTCGAAAATAAACATCTAATCCCTCCAAACACGACATTCTTCTCAAGCTAACAAACGATAATCTGACGCTCTAGCTCTGTTTCGATGCGATCCGGCACCTTCTTCCTCTAGCCCTAGACGGAAGCCGACAAATAGTAACAATTTGTGGGCAATCAATGTCACAAGTGTCTCAATTGTTTATATTTTTGATGTTCAATGGTTGGACTGCATGCATCAGAGCTCAAATTCTCCTTATTCAGGTACACACTGTAAGAACAAATACGGAATAGCACGATTCCCACATGAAAAAAGTTAAAGTCTTGCTTCGAAACTAACGTAATCTATGATCAGATGCTGAATCGAGAGTGGTGAGATCGTCCTACAATCTTTATCAAGTGCCTATGATGCGATCTAGACTTCCCATGTTGTTCGCACGTCTTTACACTTTTATCTGGTGCCCTTGTATTAGAGATTACCAATTGTGAAAAGACTGCTTTTGTAGAGATCGAAACGTGCATCCAACTAATAAAGTTCCTGTTGTTATTTTCCAAGCGACGATATTGGTGGATTGTATCTGTTGGCTGTCTGAACAACGTTACTCTCTTGTGTTAAATCTTGTCTACACATTCTCTCGCCTCTTCATCATCTTATTACCTTATTGGCTGAGTATAACCGTTCAATTATCTTTGTTGTTAATGACGTACTCTGCTTCTGCAAAGTCTTGTCACCTGCTAAGCAATCTGCTCATTCCACAGGTAGATCTTTGCTCGTTTGTCCTGGTCAAGCCCATACTGACATGATACCAAGCGATCAGCATCTAGGGGGAAGGCTAGCGATGGATGTAAGTTTGTCGAATCCTGATCTTTGGCGAAATCATATGCTAATGGTTCGCAGCATGTACGAAAGCGGAAAGGCTCCATTGAGTTGGAATCATCAAGTCGGCGAAGAGAGGTTCACTCAGAGGGGGATATCGTGTATCAAGAACTCGCTCAGAACCTGGTGGAAAAGGCTAGAGAAGCAAGACTCTGGAGGGAGAAAAGACACCAAGGATCAGTTTCGGACACTTTGAAAGGACACTGCTGTTCATGCGAAAACAACGGTGGCTTTTCACGCGACGCGAAGCGTTGTCGCGTTTGTAGACACCCCTTCTGTGCCTGGTGTACTGATTTGGAAGATGCCACAGAAGATGGCACAAGAAAAGCATGCGAGAATGGGAGAATCGTACACGCTACTCTAGGTAACATGGGATAAGAACAAGGAACACTCAACTAGGAATTGAAGACTTCAGCAAGTCGGGCTCCCCTATGGGCCCATGCTGATCCGAGATGCAGCTGATTGATCGTAATCTTCGCGCCTGCATCGCCGACCCGGAACAGCTTGCCCACGTTATGATATTTGTTACCGACTTTTCGCTTCCTTCCCTCTGGTCTTCGACGCTCGTTTGACCTAACGTCGTGGCTTCTCTCTGGCCCTGGTCCGTGCCCACCTTGACAGTCAGGTTTAGTCTTTGCTGGATCCCTGTCTGACTCCTCCGCGCCGTTCATTCTCCGCTTGTCGCGGCAGCCAGAGAATCGACTGACATTGTCTGGCTATTCTTCGCCACGAGATAACCGGCTACTCGAACGATGCGAGCCAACTCCCATGCTCGATCCCGTCCGTGTTGTCTTTCAACATTTATGTCGGCGAGAAGCTGACCAAACCCCGCCAGCTCCTCACCGGCCAGCTGGAGAGCTATGTCCGTGGCCCCAGAAAGTCCCGCACCATTCTGTAGCGCATCACCGAGCGTAGATGGTCCGTCGAGAACTGTCGGTGACCACACTATTGACTAGCACGCCGCCCGCTTCAGTGGTACGGGAGCATCGTCCAGCCCAGTGGTGCCGGAGCCGTCCGCCAACCCGCGCTCAGGCCAATTCATCCCCAGCCCTGCAGTCAGGCTGCCGTCTTCCTATCTTCCTCCTGCGTTGGTACAACTCAGGCTGACAACCGATCAGACATTCCCAACTCGCGGTCAAGTCGGCTTCTGCTCCGCTGGATCCTGTTCGCTCGTCCTGCGCGGACTCGATGGACACAGTCGCAACCTTCTCCTCCCCTTCCACGCTTGCTTGTCGCCTGAACGCTCCCTCCGATCGCACATCCGTCAAGCCCTCCACGGGTATCAAGTGTCCTCGCGCCTCGTCCTCTCGCAAGAGACCCCGCCCATCTCCTGTGGAGCCGTCTCCGACACTTTAATTAAATCCGAGAGCGCTTTCCGTCCCTTTGCCGGTCCCAAACCTCCGGCCGCGGTCAAGGGAACGATAGCATTCCCTGCGGACACCCCGCGGCGTCGCTCTCCGTAAGTGCTCCCATCACGGTATTTTTTTCCCGCACTTCGTCTGGCTCGATGCTGATCCGTCCTAGCCGATGTTCGAGCTCTTCCGAGCATCAGCGAGGATATGCCTCGTCCAGACACCTCTCACGCGCCAAGGACCAGTTCCCGATCCGACCAATCAGCGCAGACCGGTTCGTCCTCTACTCGAGGCCACGCTCGGAGGCCGGTCGTCGAATTGCATCCGCTCCATCTGTAGCATTCCATGCTTCTTGTCAGACTCGTTCCGCCTTCGCTGCAAGAGCGCACTCGCGGCTTCATGTATTTCATTGTTCCGAATACGTCTGCGATTCTCAGCTTGAGGTTTAGCCGACTGAGCCGCTGGATCGATCCGTGTCGATATCTTCCTTCGGTGTTCCATGTGCGGTAGCCATCCGGCTCCTTCTGCTCCTGCGCTCGAGTCTGCGCATGTCCGACTTCACATTATTAGGACCATATGTCTCCTCGATCCGGACGTAAGCTTGGCGCAAAGCTTTTCCAATCCTAGATCACATTAACGTCTGCCTCGATCTCAATGTGGCTGTTGGAGGACAGATTCGCGTTCCCGCGCGACCGACTTGCTACGCGATTGACGCTCGAGATTGATAAGCCTCCAACGGAGCAGGCGAAGCCGCTTGCTCTTTTCCCCCACCCCCCTCCCCGCAGTCTTCGGGCGATCGCTCTCCGAGTCTGAACCTTAACGCACGTTTCACATCCCGTATCGTGCAAGACCGTGTTCGCTGCGACAGGCGTGCTCAGCGTATGCTTCCTGACCCTGTTCTGGCCCGCCGATCATGAAGCTCGATTCTGCTTGCAATACAGTCTACGGGTTGCTCTTGCTGTAGCCCGGAAGACGGAGGCGTATCCGTCTATCTGTAACGAAGGTCTCGACCCATCGCAAAATTGCAGCGCCGATCTTTCGCAAGCGGAGATTGTGGAGTAGTCGGCGAAGAGTCACGTTGACGTAGGCCTGAAATGTCAGGTAGGAATTGCCTCGGTACTCAGACCCTCTCGAATGATCAATGTAAGCAGCGCTGCCTGCGATGCGATGCGATGACGTATCAACACGCTTCTAAACAACGACGCACTAAGAACTAGCGCACGCTTACAATAATCATTCCAGAGGGTCTGAGGGCGAAACTTCATTTTTCAATCAAAAATTTGTCCGGGCGCAACACTAAAGGTTGGTTTGAAGCTCTTGTATGTTAGTGTATTTCAATGCGCATCTTTTGATCTCTTAGTGCAATGTGTAATGTGTGATGCGAGCGACGTGTGTCGCAGAGCACTTGCCGGATTAACGATGTATGTCGCAAAGCACTCAAAAAGCACGTTTGAAGCAATTACAACACAACGTCAGAATAACATCTTCTATAACTAACACAAAGTCTTCTTCTATACTACGACTAGCTCCGAGCAAAGCAAGAGTTTCATCAAGCAAGTTGTTGTTGCGTTATTGTGTTGCGAAGTTGTGACAAAATTTAAATTTTTTTGCTTTGATGCTGGCACATTTACATAGCAGACTATTACTTCGAAGTATATTATAAATTAAGGTAACCACTAGCCGGACACCACCCTACTTTTCTCGGACACCACCCTCCCGCGCTAAGCCTAATCGGGTAATTTCCAGAGTTCACGCGTTGTTTATTTCGCCGCCGCCGTCGCCATCCTCCGCCACCTTCTGCATCTTCTGCATCTTCTGCACCTTCTGCATCTTCTGCACCTTCTGCATCACCATCTATCTACAAATATGGACCTCTTGCCGCCGCCCGATGACTATCACGAAAGAACGTCTAAGTTAACCCCGGATCTACCCTCTAGCCAGGTGCCCAACAATCAACCGCCTACACAAAGCCAGCGAGGTGGACGAGGGGGTCGTCGGCGAGGTGAGCGAGAAGGTGCAAGAGGGGCAGCCGCAGAGGGCCAAATTTCAGGTGTTCCGACCTCCTACATAGGCAGTTTTCAGATGTAAGTAGAGGTGCAAATAGAGGTCGATTCTGAGCATGCGAAAAGATATGTTTCAAGTTTAAATTTGCACCGGGAGGTTCTTGAGAAACTACATCGAATTTGGTGATAAACAGGCGCAGAACCATGTGTTTCTCATCGCCTCCCCATGACCTTGTTGATGTTGTTTGTTTACGGGGTCACTGGACCCTGGACATTACCCGATTAGACTCAGCGCGGGAGGATGGTGTCCGGGCAAAGTAGGGGCGGTGTCCGAGAAAAGTAGGGTGGTGTCCGGCTAGTGGCTACCTAAATTAATTATAATTCAACAAGGCATATTGAAATCTAGCGACGAACGTAGCGTAATGAATCGAATATTTTATGATTGAATTACTATTGCATGACAAACGTAAAAGCGTTGACGTTGAGAACGTAGTGTAAGTGTTTTGGCGGTAAAATCACCAAAGTTAAGGTAACCACTAGAGCCACACCACGCCACTCTGCTCCCACACCACCCTTACTTTGCTGCCACACCACCCTGCCCAACTAAGCCTAATCGGGTAATTTTCAGGGTCCAACGCGTTCTTTGTTTACACCGCGGCCATCGCGGCCATTATCATTATCTACCACCTTCCTTATTCACCACCTTCATCAAGAGCTCCATTAATCATGACCATGGAGCTAAAGTCACCGCCTGATGCCTATTACGAAAGAGGCCAGGTGCCTGACAGTTAACCGCCTACCCAACGCGACGGGCGAGGGGGCCGCCAGCGAGATGCGCGAGGGGGTGTAAGAGGGGGTTATCAGCGAGATAGAAGAGGAGGTACAGAAGGGACGACTGCGAAGGGTCAAATTGCAGGTGTTCCGACCTCCTAGTCTTCAGCTGTAAAATAGAGATGAAAATAGAGGCAAATTCTGCGCATGCGAAAGATATGTTTCAGGTTTGAATTTGCACCGAGAGACCTGTGAGAAGATACATCGAATTTGGTGGTAAACAGGCGAAAAATCATGTATTTCTCATCATCTCTCCCTAACCTTGTTGATATTGTTTGTTTACGGGGTCATTGGACCCTGAAATTACCCGATTAGGCTTAGTTGGGCAGGGTGGTGTGGCAGCAAAGTAAGGGTGGTGTGGGAGCAAAGTGGCGTGGTGTGGCTCTAGTGGTTACCAAAGTTAATGTCAGAGAGCCGTTTTTGGAGGTTTCGCCCTCAGACCTTTTTGCAAAAAAAAAAATTCCGCTAAAACTGCCACCTTGCCGCATTAGGCGGTAGTAGGTGGCAAAAGGTGTGAGTACTGAGGCAAGGTAGGAGGGGGCTTCTCGCTATGAGGGAAGCTTTCGGCGAAATACTTCCGCCTAAACTTCGGCTGAGCAGCTGACGGGCGAATCATCTGGGCTCGATGTATCCGATTTCACGTCAGGCCGCAAGCAAATTGTCGCAGCCCAAGCAGATCGGTAACCGTGTCCTGTGACTATGCGAAAAGATGCCGACCATCGAGCCTGTGAATGTCCATTGATCTGGAACCGAAGTAGGAAACCGCAGCGCGATAGTGTACTGTACGGCGCCACGATCCCAGGCTCGCGAATTCCGGCACTGTTGTCGCCAACTACGCGAAATCGATAGTGGATGGCCCTCTGGTCGGTCTCATAGTCTGTTCTCTGATTTCGGGTCGTGCCTTCTTGTCTGGAACTGCGTTGGAACAATCGGTTTCTGACGACCGCGATATCCGCCACTCCGTGACTCGTCTATAGAAACGACGTCTGTCCCAAGATGCCTGGTATGTCAGTTGAAGACCCGAGGCAAGGACAATGCTGACAACAGAGTTGTCTTAGAAACCCATGCGATGCGCAAGATCCAGCTGGCGAAGCAAGCCTCCGCGAAGAGGCTGGAACAAACAGGAACGGGCTCGAGCCTTCGGCCTACTCCGACTGCCGCTGGAGGTGCAGAGGCTGATCTTTTCGTACGCGGTCGGCGGAGGTGGAGCGAGCATTGGAGTCGATTGCAGTACTGGCTGTCACGTGAAATACTATCGCGATGGCTTCCAAGGATGCTCGCTCGTGTCTCGTGTGGAGGAGGGAATAGCGGATCCGGAGATACTGGTACTCCATGGGGAGATTGAAAACGAGTTCAACAGAGGGGCCTTGTATGTTGTCAACTAGGACTGGCAGCTTCCTCGGCTCTTGTGGGAGCATCTTTCAACACCCAGCTCTCTCTGTACCCTGACATATGACATAAAGGAGCACTTTAGTGTCGAATTCAACATCTGGGAATTGCATCAGGCCGCTGCGATCCCGGACTCCTTGAATGACATTGGAGAGAAAGGGCGGCAATCGCTGCGCGATCTGAAGATCAACGTCACCACCGCCCAAGAAGCTCACAATCTGCAGTATCTGAGGCAGCTTCAGGAACTTCGGATGCTGATCATGTGGATTCCGCACGACATATTCGTCTGTGCAGATGGAGCACGATGGAGAGGACTGGTATCTCTCTCTTGGCTCCGGCACTTGAAGCTTATACTGTCGCATGTCGCTAGGGATGTGTCGACTGCTACCCTTGTAGTGATCTTGCATGGAAGGAAATATACGGTTAATGGTCCTGAGGAATTGATCGAGGTGCAACCTACATCGGACAAATAATGACTTACCGTAATGCTCGACAATCGCCTCGGAAGAGTTGAGATCGTCAGATTGCGACCATCAGACAGCGGGATCATTCTATCAACCAAGCTGAATCTCCACAATATCAAGATTCGATCGATTAGCTGGATCGTCTTGCTGCTGAAATCATTTGGACGGAGCTTGGACAGATAGCACTCGGCGACACCTCTGATCAAGAAAATATATGAACGTGGCATAGGATGAGCATGAAAACGAATGTCTCAGCAAGAGAGCTATGATGGGCAACGATGATGCATGGAAGTGTGTAGATTGCTAACACCAAGTGGCCAGACGACATACAGGGAAGTTAACGTACCACCGTCACGAGATCACGCTAACTATATATGGTACAGGCTGAACCTGAGAACCCGCCGGTTTTCAACGAGGTATATAATTCTAGGTAAATAGTCCGCGCACTCCCTGTTTCGGTAAGGGACACTCCCATTTTCGGTAAATGCACTCCCAATGGGATAAACCAACTATTTTGGTGTAACACCACCAAGTTTCTTGGGTCTTCCCAGCGATAATATAGATAAATTAAATAGTTAATCAAATGCTTGTTTGCGCACCTGTTTGCGCATCATTTACACCGCCTACTGACCTGGGATATCGCCTGAGAAAGCACCAGTTTCTGGCCCAAAAGCATGCAAATTCTCCATGTTCCCTGACCTCTATCCGACCTCTAATTACACCTTTATTGAAGCTCCAAATAGAGCTTATCTAAACGTCTTGTTAAGAGGTCAAATCGACCTCTTAATAGACTGACCGCCGGGAATCGAATCCTTGGCACTTGGCGCCAAGATTCGATTCCCGAGCAAAATGTTGGAACCGAATTACGCAATTTGATACCAAGTTTAGTATATAAGTATACTATTTATAATTTGGAATCGCCAAGGAATCGAAAGCTTGGCGATTCGATTCCCAAAGTTGGAACCGAAACCCGACCCGACGGTCAGTCTATTCAAAACATAACTCTAATAACTCTAAGCAAATTTGGTTTCGAAAAAAAGTTGCAAAATTTGTGATGTAGCGCTACAGCGTTCCGAGTACGCGTTATCAAGCACCATGCCCTCTCAAAGATAACTGATTCTGGAGCATTGCATATAATGCAGACAGCGGATATTGTGCTAATCTCATATGACGAGATTATTAAATCGTATCCCAAAATCTCACCGCCCGAGGACTTGAAGACGTTTGAGAAGATCAAGCTGGTGAAACGAAATCTGGGACACGAAATATATAGCGTAGACATCTGTTGCTTGTCGTGCTCTCATAGACAAGCACCGTCGGGCCGTTATCGGAACGCCAATCCACAAGTGTACCCGGTTTATACCTTAGCGATCTAAGCGGGCAGTTTCTTAGGATAATGTAAGAACCGTGCTTGGTTTTTAATTTTGCAGGGCAATTACCTGGAAAAGTTTTCTGCAAGGATGTAAGCAATCTATATAGAACTCTCTCATTTATAACATCCATATATTACATGCAAGGATGTTATAATACGTAAGGATGCTGCGTGGTTGACCAAAAATGAACCGACTGTTACAGGATCACACATGGATAACATTAAATTGTTGGATAGATCCAAACAAATTATTGCGATGCATTAGCCATGGTTGACAAATTCACATGTAAATAGCTCACGATAGCGTATGAAAAGATGAAACAAATTGATTACAGCGTAGATCGAACCGCGGGCTCAAGTCTACGAGTTTATAAACTGACTGATTACGCCAATCGTGCTCGACGCTGTGAATGCTCTAATTTTCAAATATGATTATGACTTACCAAGCATGTCGTATCTTAGTTCCTGTTACAAAATATTCCTTGCGACATCCCTTTGTGATCCACTTGTTGGCAACAGATAGATTGTGTCGACAGCCACGTTCTATAGATAGTCTTTTTTTGATAAAGTGATTGCGATAACCATATTTATCGACATAGTAAGTGGCAGGATATCACCTGGATGATTTGGCAAGCTGCCTGGTGTGACACCTTCGCAATCCTAAGAGAACGCCCGCCTGAACCGCTAAGGTACCTAAGATCTGATATTTTTAGCCACCACAAAGCGAGATATCGATAGTGACATGAGTCTGATTGAAGAAGGCGAGACCATTCTGTCCGTTCGTATCCCTTTGGACACACAACTAGAGTGGCGAGTCTCGTTTCGATTCCAATAAAGACTTGACCGGACGACCGTCACAGGAGGGCAAGAAGACGTTTAGATAAGTGTTCAATTACGAACATGTTCTGCTCTATCAAGATAAGCTCCGGGTACCGGGCAATCCAGATCTCCTGCTTCAGCTGATCCGTAATGTTCACGATCAACCCTCTAGTGAACATCCAGGCATTCGCCGGCCTATCGATATGTTGCGACGAGACTATTATATCCAGCGGTCCAAGGCTCCCCGAGACAAGTACAACGGACGTGTGGTCCCCGCCGCCATACTTACCCAACGGTGGACTGATATATCAATGGAGTTCATTACCGGACTGCCTGATTCGGAGGGACACAATGCCATCTGCACGGTGGTAGACAGGTTGACAAGAGAACGTCACTACATCGCCTGCACGGCCATTGATGAGGGCACCTCTGCGGAAGCAACGGCAGATATTCTGTTGCACAGCCGAGACTGCGACAGATTTCCGGGGCCCCGGGCTCTCTTCCGTCCAATATCCCAAGTCCCACGCGAATCTCTTATATGATCCCGCCTTCCTCCATACGAGAATCGCGCGTAGATTCTGGCTTTGAACTACTCCCAGACTGGATTAATACTTGCTGAGAAGTGGGTTGAGTCTGCCGTCTTGTATGTCTACGTCTTCATCATGACCAACAAATATTTCTCCACCTGATTGCTTGCGAATCGATGGGAATAGCTCTTAACCGCTCCCCGGCGACCTCCTGCTGATGAGCGTATATCTGCAGCTGATGAAGACGCGGGCCAGGGTATTGAATGCATTGTATGCTACCTTCAATAATATCTTGTAGCTGTGTAGACTGTGTAGCAGAAGTGACGTCGCTTTCTGCTTGGAGACCGCAGAATCACCCGTCAAGTGCCAATTGTACTCTTTTGACAAAGCTTATTTCATTCTATATAAGGGGGGTCCCAGTGATTTGACGCTATCATTCTTTCGGATTAGCCTTCCGGACTGACTGTGGCGCACCGCAGAAGGGCTCCAGAAGTTTCCATGGCCAGCAGCCCTAGCACTCAGTGATATACCAAAGCCCCCCGATGAACTAACCGCTTCGAAAACCAACGAGGTAGGTTCTTATACGCAAAACCAAGTACCGCAAACGCCCGTGCAGTGTCAGCAGAGGCAGTTGCCTCGCTGCATAATCTAATCAAACAGGATGCCAATATGCTTGATGAGGCGAGCAAACAGCGCATACAGAGGCACATACGAAGCTCACTAATGCCACCCAACTGTCCTTTGCCGAACGTGCCCTCCTGCAGGAACACAATCGATTCTTAGCCGATATCAATAACGAAGCTAAAGTTCGCCGAGCAACTAAGTCAAAAATAATAGGGACGGCAAGGGTGATGAGCTATGAGGATCTCGAGATGGCACGAGCGGAGCGTGCTGCGAAAGATGCTGAGAAAGAGGCTGCGAACGAGACCAAGCAGGCAGGAGAAGCCGCCGCTGGCAAGGGAAAGCGTAGTCGAAAGGGCAAGAGCAGTCGACAAACAGATGCACCAGAGTCGGAGACCAAGATGGCGCAAATAAACCAACCACAGATTGAGGAGCGCGTAATCGCGTCAGAACCCTGGCAAGCCCCAGTGGCCCGGATGTGGTAGCGGTGGATGCAGAAAATGAGACCACAAGACTGCCACACGAGGAATGGAGCTTAGATTGGTCTAAGATAAGATTGCGCTGACTTCGTGTTCTGCTACTGTATAACTAGCAATAAAAGGGTTCGTTATTGTCGTTTCGTCGGCGCAATAGTCGTAAATGTATTCATGCGATGGCATACGCATTCAATCAACCCTGAGATCTTCATACATCTTCATGAGCTCCCCTGTCCAGTTCTCGTTACAGACTCTTTCATCGTTATCCTCCGACTCGCTCCAATGTGCATCGTCGTCCGCATCGTCATCCGTCTCGTCGTCGTCCGTCTCGTCGAATGTGTCAGGGTTGTCTAGTCTCACCTTGTTATCCATGTTATATCCGCCACCGTCCTCCACCTCTGAGTGGTCAGGCTGATGTGGGAAGTCTTCGGCCTTGCGACGATCTCGCTCCTCTCGATGTTCTTCGACTGCCGGCATAATGATCTCCTCGAACCAGTTAAGTTCACTGCGCAAATCATCCCACTCCCAAACGCCTACCACTTCTTCTGGAGTCACTTCCCATAAGCACAGATAATGGCCATCCCAATAGTCACGCTCGTATCGGCTTTGGATCTCATAATATGCCATCTCTTCTTTGTAATGCAAAACCGGTAGGCCTATCTCAAGTCGGATTCGAGGATCAACTACAACGATACGCTGATCACCCCTGTTTCTATTCATGCGACTTTCAGCCAGGCTTTGAAGAGCTTCGGGAGATTTTGTGAAAGAAATGTAAGGTGTGTCTTCCCATATACCATGGTCGGCATGTGTTGTCAATGTGTCACGGCGGGCTTTTTCTGTGTCCAGGGCCATTCTTGCGGCGCGCGCCAGCATGCGATGCTGGGCATTTGGTTGACTGCCTGACCTAGCATCAGACGTTCGCAGCAGAACAGAATCCCACAATTGATCAAGCACACTACCAGGGAACAGGGCCCTGAGAGCCGGTATCCATGCCCTCGACCACGTGCGGTCATCCTCGGCGGTCTTGAAAACACTTGGCTGCGCACTGCATAGAAGAGATTTCGCGGTGGAGCGCGTCAGCGAGATGTTAGTGTCAATAGCTTCTTGGGCTTCAGTCATCGTTTCTGCGCGGAGAAACTCTCACCTAATGCGATCATGACAAAAGACTGGTTGAGTTGGGTGATACATATGGACACCATCGCGGAGACCGGCAATTAGCGCGGCCAACGCTCCACAGCCACAAGCTTACCAGCCACAGCTTGGCTTACAAATATTCGACCGCATCGAGATTAAGATTATTGGGGATTTGGCGCTAGCCTGGAAAGTTATCTCTGGCGTTGGAAAGTACCGATCGGCGTGGCGCCACTGAGCGAATTATCGTCACATCGCAGCCACAGCGTTGACAAAGACTTTTGAGCGTAACAGTGAGGCTCCAAGGCTTATGTACCACCAAACTATGATTATCAGAAGTAATTGGAGTTCCACGTAGAGCTGAAGTGGAGGCGTCCCGTTATTCCGCTGAAAGGCAGCTCTCAGGAAACCTCACGGCAACGCGGCAGCAGCAGCGTAATTTTCGTTAAAACAAAGTTGCAAGGGTCTCGCGGTAGCGAAACTACAGGATTGACACAGAACCAGGGAAATGCAGATGTGTATGCGAAGTCGAGGTTGCTCGATCGACAAAGTACCCATGATCTAGCTCGCCACGGAGGGTGGCTCGCGACGCGGGGACCCCCCTTAGCACGTACCTCCAAATCCTCACATTTGCTCTATAGCTGCGATACCCCCTTACTGCTGACATGGTAAGCGGCTTTCGAGACTATTGGACAAGCCTTTGCACGGATATCACCACCCATTTCGTAATTTTACATAAAACCGCCATTGGTAGGCTGGTTCTGATACAAGTGGCTCAAACACTAAAGCACGCTTGGAAGCTGCAGCATGCGGGCGAGAACAATGAAGTCATATCCACGTCTGTTTCACTAGCAGACACGTCAAATCAGTAGACGGAAACCTCCAAAAGACGAGACGGAAAGCTCAAACTCATGCGGCCAGTCAGATCCGGAGGCAGGAAACCCATTCCGCCATACCAAGGCCGCTAACGCGGCGGCGGCGCTACGTCCTTACACTAACGTTCCAGCTCTGATACAAGAGCCTCTTGATACTAGGAGTTTCACATACCTGTTGCTCTCTTTTTGGAAGTATGCACTACGCTACAATCGTTGATCTAATAATAAAATAAGAGAAAGGAAGTAAGCTATTGGATCTGGGGTCATGCCGGCCACAGAGGCACCATTCATATTTTCACCGCGTTGCGGTAAGTCTAGAAGAGCACAAGCTGTGCCCGATCCCATCAACGATTATACCCATTCTCAATCGGGTCGGCACTAATCGTCTCGAATCACCGTCAGTTCGCCTACGACTCTTGCGAGCAGGACAGCATGTATTAGCGCATATTTGTTGCTAACGTCTGATTGACCTCGAGCAAACACCGCATATCCGATCTCCGGACGCTGTGCTCGCGTCTCCTTCAAGCGAGAGTTTTGCGAGAACACTAATCCAAACTTTTCGACCAGGCTCTGTCATTGCAGGTGGATTGCTTTACATGCCAACCCTTCGTACCCCAGATTCTTCTGCTTCACTAAAAGACTTATATAAGCCGTAATCCATCTCTCGCATGGGCATTCTTCACCGATGGAAAAGTCGTCGTTCCAACGTTGTTATGATCTACTTCACAGCAGCTTCGCATCTCTTTTCTGGACTGCTTTTTCTATAATTGCAGTAGTCTCAGAGATGTTCCATTCTGCAAGAACTACGATTGTGAAGCCCATTTTGCGCTCGTTGGCTACGAACATCAAGACGAGACTGCAATCCCTCCCTAAGCAGTAAGCACTCCACAAACACGAGATTACTGCTTACCCGTTTTCATTCGTTTCTCAAGGCGCTCTTTGTAAAGTATGCGCTGCTGACAAAGAAGCTGAGTTACCCAGTCAGGGCCCGCCTTGGTGGTCATCGCTTTCTTTGTCTGTTTGTACAGAGCATGGGCGGATTGATAAGGTACATCGACTCCGTGTAGCGAGACCGACGGTGCAATGCAAAGATACAGAGATGGGTTGCGCACTAGGAGACGGTTAACAAGCAGTCTTCGAACGCATGCCAGCCATAACGGGTGGAATACCAGACTTTACATGACATACCCGCGGAATTTCAATACGAGAAGAGAATATTATCAAAAATGGACTGTATTATCCAAGGCAGTTGAAATCATACAACCTTGACAATGCTGGATGCTCTTGTTCTTTAACGCTGCTTTCGTATGTCACGCTGTCGCGCAATCTTTTCGTACGAGGTTCGTGGAACGGCAAATCCTTGAGGGAGTCGAGTTGCGATTCTGTCGTTGACGTAGAAGCCTTGTCATCGCCGTCAACATAAGTATGGTGCGAGTAAGCCTGCGATGTTAATCTAATAGCTAGCCTAAGTTCTTTGCTGACGGACGGTAGTCGGTCTGTCTGACCCGGGCTCTAACCTTGAACATTGTTGAAACCCGCACTTTCGATATGCCTATTGGGTGATATGTTTCTTAGCCTGTTTCATTACCCCTGTCAAACAGTTCTGGCAGATCCCGCGTTCTTTGTTCCTTGCTGACCACTGGAGCTCGACTTGTCACTTTATGGTGGGAGTCAGTATAACACGCCCGAGTCACCAGCGCCGCACTAAACAGTCAGCGACACCAGTGAGGTCCTCTATGTAGGAGAAACAATGGATCAGCCGACGAAGTAAGTATCGTGTCATATCGTTCAGCAATTGAGCAGGCATGGCCAAGCTGACGAGAGCGACTTGTCGCTCGTTTCTGGTCAGCGCACTTCCATTCACTCAGATTCCCTTTCATTACGCCACATTCAAACGCTCGTCTTATGAAACTTGGTACTATAAAATCTGCCTCCGATTTCAATGTCAAACATGCAATTAGTAGAGGAGCTTCTGCCGAGAGAGTCGACGGAAAGCGCAAGCGTAATGCTGAAGGATAAGACTATCTTAGCTACTGTCTTTGTGCCTCAATACTCAGCACTGCTCCGTAAAACAACCAGATCAACAAGTTGAGGAAGCAAATAGGAACTATTTCTCATCGATAATCCCGAGTGAAAATTTTAAAATATTCTTCGCATGCCAGAATCAACCTCGATTTGCACCTGCTGATTCAGATCTGAACTGTGCCCATGTAAATGACCGAAACACCATCTATTTGCCCTTCTCGTAGTTCTCTCCGTAGTCGTCCCCGGGGCACCTCCTGGCGATCTTCTCATCCACCACATTAGCATTGACTAGATAAACAACTTCCGCGATGTACGTAAGATAACACCTGATTAGGCTTATCATTCCATAACCCGATGCTGACCAAGTCAGCATGCCAACCCGTAGGGGCTTGGCACTTCTTTTCTGAGAATTAGGCAAGTAAGCGACATAAGCCATTGTTCGTAGAGGCGCCTGATGGCGGTGGCTATAAGCTTCTTTCAACAAGTCAAAGCCTTGGAAACTAGTGGCACAGCAGTTCAGTGTTAAGAATGATCCACCCATACCAGATTTCATTCAGGCATTCCTGCCACGTGATTCAACGCTGACAAGGGGAGGAAAGCGAGAAGCTTTCCACTTTAGCCATCCTGTGGAAGCAAAAACAGCATTTGAGGGTAATCATCAAAATCTCAGCTGCCTCATCAAAATCATTTCTGTGATACGAGTCAGAACCCGACGTAAATCGACGTTGAGCAAGGTGTCTTACTTCATATTCAGATCATCATAATCTTGAACGCAGTGATGCCACAAAACGTTGTACGATAGATACTTGAAGCATATAACACCCTCAGCCCTATAAAGCTTGGCGCAGTGTATCTAGCCCGCACACACCTCCATAGAACTTACAAAATCAGTCGTCAACCACTTCAACATAGATTACTGTTGAAGCATATATAATCGATCAAGGTCATGGCAACTGGCGGCGCCTTTTGCATGGCTCAACAATTACAGGAATTCAAAGGGCTCGAGGCTTTTGCCAGTCACATTAATTTCTACACAGAATAGGAAAAACCCTTGCTTTCAAGCCTTATACGCCACAACATGTTTAGTGACAGCTCGTCCCCATAGCTTTCCAGACAATTCTGGCAAAGATGGCATCGAAATCGTCAGTCAGCTTCCCACTACTCTTGAATCCGAGTGACAGGCTCAGATTGCACCTTATGGTACGTCCTTCGGGCTGGGAAAGTGAACGCTAATAGCGTTCAGCGACTGGTGAAACAAGACGCGAATATTCCGGTCATAGCTGTGTTGTTGATCTCGATTATCTGCTGGCATAGAACCTCCAGATGTGGATTATGTGTGCTGACTATCAAATGATCCCTGACAGTTGGGAATTGGAAATAAGCACAAGCGGTAATTCGCATCCCACTGGACGTGACCATATTGGAATTTGAAAGAGGCTTGATGTTATTGATCTTGGCCCGTTCAAGCGCCAAATACATGCAGCGTGCTGCGTAAGATGCTGACTCGCTGGACAAGCACTAAACGACGCTAGTCATCGTTGGTCCTTCAGGATCCTAGCATATGACATTGCTGATCATCATGTCATGCGTTACAAATTGTAAATTCCTCGTTATAGAGATATGACCTACTTCCGTAGAAATGGCATGGTCAGCACACTGTCTTCGCTGGCATGGTGAGCTTATCTATCCTCAACAAGAAATTTTTCGATACCTAGCTCATCGAAGGAAGATTCTATGGAAGAAGGTTCTATGGAGGAAAACCATCAGAAGAAAATACTTCGAACAAATTAAAACTAGAGAAGCAAAGTGGAGGAAGAAAAGGATTGCACAAATCTATAGGTGTAATAGGTGGTGGTCGCCCCCGTTAGGTATGGGCTGGGCTCCCATTACCCTAGGGGCGTTACACAAAACCTATGCGGAAAAAAAAGAGATTGATTCGCAAGATCCAACTACTAGTCAAACCTTAACTGTTCTATTTCAAACAATACGTGAAGCGCCTCGTAAATTGGATAACTCGATGAATTGGAAACATCGATGCGATGAATCAAATCCATTGAGCACGCAATGTTGTTTTCAGATTTATCTGTCAAAGATAATCAGTCATTCCCCTGCCCTGATAGCCTTTTTCTAGCAATCTTACGTATCTGTCATCTTATCTACAATGAGGCCGCGGGTGTTCTTTACGGAGAAAACCAGTTCAATGTAGATTCAAATGCAGATGTCAACGCAAGTAGCTCAAGACAGTATGCTATCATTACCACTTTCTTAAGCTGTGACGGAGACAATGAACTAATTGAACCTAGATTCGTGCTCTAGGCCGCGTTCTCCCATTCAACGTACCATTCAGAGCCATTGTGACCAGACGCAAGCAGAACGTTGCATGTTGCGCTGCATTCTTCTTGATTCGCATAGGCCATGGCTGGATGGCAGTATTTTTGGAATTCGGATTTAGTCTGATGGCCTTGCTGATGTCGTCCAAGCTTGGATGAAAAGCAGGTCAAGCTCTTCACTAGACGCACATAGCTCTAAAGTCAGTAACACACTGTTACATCAACATACTTCTCTCTCTATTGTACGTGGCTCGAGACAAAGAAGCGGCTCATTCGAAGGAGTACTGATGCGATTTATGCCGGTGGGGAATTCGGTAGAGGCCATTGAAGGCCTGTGCCTCCTCTTAGATGCGAACTTTACTGTGATAATCCTCGCGATTGTGCGACAATAGACCCACCGACGCCATCGAGATCAACCTCTTCCACGGGGTCGAGAACGAATTCTTCCTCGGCATCGGGAATGCATCTCTGCCCGAAGGATTGACTGCTAAGGTTGAGACAGTGAAAAACCAATCAAGAGCTCATGAAGTGCGTTCGTATTTTGCATGGTCAACAACAGCTAAAGCGAACAATACAGACGTGAAGGAGTTACAGATAGGGATGGTGGATTGAGTTGTTTTGCAAGAGGATCGAAATCCTGGGGGATTTCTTCTCACCTTGCAACAGAGTGAACGGACTAGAGCTTTAGAGAGCCCCGTCGCCGCTGCTAGGAATTGGTGTCGACAAGCACCCAGCAGCCCCATGCTAACTCGAGCACGCCGTCTTCGCATCTCGATACTTTCGTGACTTGGTGTTCCCATCTGGATTGTTTATGTCTCGGACGGCTGGTCACGGAAGACATCGGTGCCGGACTTTATAGGGACGTACGTCGATGACCCTAAGTGACAGCGTGAAGATATCTTGGTTGCAGAATAGAAATAGACGAATCTGAAGGAACGGAAAAAGCCGAGTTTGACCTCTTGAAGCCCGAATTTGACCGTTCGATCCCTGCTCACTGGTATTTCAGATCACAGGTATTGTAGCCGCTCTTGCATCGCCGTTGATGACGCTGATCCTCGATCGATTCAAGCCCGTTTCCGTGCACGGTCTATCAACTCTTGCGATCGTGCTGAGATTCAAGTCCGGCTCCGCTCTAGATCTGGCCAATAATCCCAACCTTGATTTCTTCGCTACTCTGTGGGTTGATCTTGATCTCCGAATCTTCTCACGTCTTGCTTGTCGCACGTGTATTGTTTTCTACGAGTACTCTTTCACTCCAGCTAACGAGTCTTTGGGCAGAACTCCTCAACAATCGGCGGAGACGGTGCAGTCTCGTTCCAAGGCAGCGCAGGAGTTGACAATGCAGGTATGTGCCTCAATCAAGAACTTCTCTGTAACAAGAGCTTACACATATAGGGGAATGTAGACGAGCGAGGTTGGAGACGGTGTCTACAAGACCCCAGCAACGCCTCACAAAGAGAAGCGCTCGGGTCAGAACCAGTCTGATGAGGACGATATCGGTCCTGGCATGGGCCAGCTAGGATGGGTTAGTCCCACGAAGAGAACGCAGCGACCAGACGTAGATAATCTTGAGGCGCACGAATTTGTCGAGATTGAGATAACAGCCCGAGCAAGGCCTCAAGTCGCAGCTAGGGAGTTTGACGAATAGTGTTGCGCCGCTGTTGGGTAGGCCTAAGTCAGGACGCGCAACGGATTTTCGTTACGATTTCTGTTTCTTCTACCGGTCTCGGCAACCCGACTTTGAGTTGACTGGATTCTCGAACGCAGACCAAGCTGGATCTACGTACTGCTCTTTCAAGCGAAACGAACACTGTATATCTATGTAAACCCTGTTATCCGTCCGCCGGCTTATGTTTGCTTTGGTCTCCAGTTGAGAGCTTTGTTTCATGCAAAATTAGTGATGCGATGCTCGGCTTCCTGCCCCTGAAACGCCCAAGTTCCGATATTAGCAATCGTATCATCGTCGTATCATCGTGATCGATGATGACGGAACGACAGACGGTTCGTCTGGATCAAAGAAGTGGACTCGTCCGTAGAAACTGAATCGATGACGATCGACTAAGCCTGCAAAGCTCAAGTATTAGGGCTCACACACGATTCAAGCAAGCCTCGAAGTATCCTTGTGAGGACGGATTAATTTGGAGAATGCGGAAGATGATGAGCGTAATGCAGCGAAACCGTTCTAAAAGATGCGAAAGTACTGAGGTCGACGCTTAAAAGTACCTTAGCTGGGTGGCGATGTTTGACATCTCGTGGTTTGAGAGTGGTTGGACCTGAGCTACAGAAGACACGAGCAAGTCCGCCGGCTGTGAAAGAGGTCGCAATACCCTTGAGACCGTAATATGGAGAGGACACAGAAGCGTATTGCGTGCGCTCGCGCCTAAGCGAGGCAACACGAACGAGCCTAGAGCACGCAGAAGACTTCGACGAGGAACCCCGGCTCAAACAATTAGCAGGCGTTGAGCAGATACCCATTGCTGAAGACAGAAGGCTGCAAAAGAAAAGGCAGCCAAAGAGCACAAGAAACGCAAACGTTATCAAGAGCAAGGACAGCCGCCAGAAGCCAAAAAGATTGATCCCTGTTGAGCCATGCAAAATGCGACCGCTCCTCATGCTCTTCATTGCT
>JAABUL010003413.1_pt1 | contig 23617 bp, 26 predicted proteins | sample 5559151 | NCBI WGS metagenome assembly JAABUL01 (sample SAMN10711876, study PRJNA513368) | rock metagenome | isolation source: Antarctica rocks | place: Antarctica: Victoria Land, Pudding Butte sud | reverse complement strand
GTGTCGATATGGTTGATATTCTTGGACTTTAGATATCTCAGAAGCTCGATTGTTTCTGCGGTAGTGGGGAAGGACATCCCAAGGTGGCCAGCGCCGAAGATGAGCTTTGGATGAGACATGATTGTAGGAGGCTTTCTCTAATGAGGAGCGAGCTGAATATTGTTACGGGAGCGGGAATACTATGGGGAAGGGCTTTGTTAACTTGTTATATCATGCAGGAAAGGATATTAGCCACGGCCTTCCGAGACCGAAGGCCTCAAGCAACAATAACACTCTATCAACTCACAAAGGTACTCTGTCATCATTTCAGACCCAGCTGCGCCTCCAGGATGGAATCCAATAGAACGCCATACTACGTACTGTAGCCGGGGGTTTATTCGTTAATAGGTCCTTCAAACACAAGGGGACTGGTTGATTAGTAGAGCGAAGCTGACCCCCTGACGGTGGCTTTAATACTCTCTACTAACAAATAATACCCCGGCGTGCCCGGATACCGTACAGAGTACTGTGGTAGTACATCGGAAGCGGATGTTCGTTCCTTCCGATTCCTTCCAGCACGCCTTGGCGGCTTATGTAAGCGGTAGCCGTACGACCGAGTGATATTGCCTCAGTTCTCAGACGTGCCAGCGTCGCTAAGCCCCTCCGAGAACTGAGGCAAGAGTGATGTTTCTCCAGGTCCAGGTAAGGTAGCTACAGTACAGCTTAACGATGCATCTTTCTCAATTAAGGTCATACCCGCCTACTGCTGCATAGTAGATGAGAGCAACGCCTGTGGCTCGAAAAGTCAAGATAAGGATGTCGTGGCGCGAGATCTGGAGCAATTGGCGCGCACTTATCGACGGGATCTCTTAGTTACGCACTATACTATACGTCACTGGAAGTCCATCGAGGAAAGATGGCATATCCATCCCTCTTCCTTGCGTTGAGAACGAAGAATCCCAAAGCTTTGAGGTCCCCAGTGAAGAGATCAGGAAAGACCCCAATATGGTTGACCGGCATGTCGACCGTGACATTGCCGTTATCGGGATGTCCTGCAGGGTCGCAGGAGCCAACTCACCATCCGAGCTTTGGGATATACTGGCAAATTCGAAAGATATACAGCGCGAAATCACAAGGTTCAACATGAAAGGTTTCTACCATCCTGATGGTGGCCCGCGAAAGGGACTTACGAACGTTAAACGTGCCTACATGATGGACGATAATACAATTGACCGTTTTGACAATGGTTTTTTTTATACTACGCCAGTTGAAGCGGCTGCTATGGACCCTCAACAGCGAATGCTTTTAGAAGTTGCTTACGAAGTCGTGGAAAGCGCAGGAATTCCTCTTGACGCATTCGTTGGCACTGATACTAGTGTTTTTGCTGGTGAGGGGTTACTACTCAGCGACTACGTTGGACTATAGGGCCAGAAGGCTGATATGGTTCAATACTTCAGGCATGGAGGGTACTGATTACCATACCGTCCTGGCCCGAGATCTGGATTCCACCCCTAGGTATCTCGCTACTGGTACCGCAACATGTATGGCCGCCAACCGGATAAGCTATTTCTTCAATCTCTCAGGTCCGAGTCTTGTAGTAGATACCGCTTGTTCTTCTTCCATGGCAGCTTTGCATCAGGCTGTACGTGCTCTTCAGAACGGGGATTCTGGAATGGCCCTGGTTTGTGGCGCGAAATTGATCCTTAATCCTGATATGTTCATTCCCTCTAGTGAATTGGGATTCTTAAGTCCAGATGGAAAGTGCAAAAGCTTTGACATCAGTGGAGACGGGTATGGCCGCGGGGAAGGTGTACTTGCTCTACTGCTGAAGCCACTACAACAGGCAATCTGTGACAATGACCCAATTCGAGCTGTAATCAAAGGAACTCGTCTAAACCAAGATGGTAGGACACAAGGTATAACACTACCATCAGCAGAGGCGCAGGAGCAGAACATGCGAAGCCTTTATGAAGAGCTCAGGATCTCTCCTGATCAAATACAATACGTAGAAGCGCATGTAGGTCTATATCACTCCGAATGAGCACGTTTTCCAAGTCTAACTCTACACTTACGATCAGGGTACAGGTACATCAGCCGGCGATCCTTTGGAAATGTCCGCTATCAATTCGGTTTTTGGGCACTCTCGCAGGGAAGACAGACTAGTCTTAGGTTCAGTCAAAGCGAATATTGGACACCTGGAATCATCTTCGGCATTAGCTGCGATTGTAAAGTCTATCGAGTGCCTCGAAAGGGGCAAGATACCGGGGCAAATGCATTTTGTCAAACCCAACCCCGATATCGACTTCACGAACATCGAAATCCCCACATCATTAATCGATTGGCCCAGGCCTAGGGATGGCGTCCGACGAGCCGGCGTAAACACCTTTGGTGCTGGAGGCACAAACGGCCATGCGGTGCTCGAGGCATACCGACAAGCTCCGTCACCATCCGCTGTAACTGAAGAGCCCTTCCTATTCAAAGTCTCAGCTACTGATGAGACTTCCCTAAGAAGACTATCGCTGAAGTATGCTGATTACGTGGAGCAGCATGAGCCCAATCTTCGGGACTTGGGGTACACCCTCTTGGCTCGACGCTCAACTCTGAAGCGCTCTGCGTTTTTCGTTGCCCAGAGCCGCCGTGAAGTCGTTGATATTTTAAGAGCAGAATCGTATCAGATCCACAGGAGAGGCGCTGAATGTGTAAAAAATGTCGTCTTTGTCTTTACAGGTCAAGGCGCTCAATGGTAAGCTGCCTTCCTTAGGTCATCATGGGGTGCAGAAAGCCAGTAAACGGCAATCGGCTTCCTGAGAGATTTCCATATGGACAGTTGGACTCATAATTCTCTTGAAAATAATACAAGCATTTACTTAGATTCGTTTACAAAGCTTATGCGATAGAAGTTCGGGCAAAGGAATATATGGAGCCAACTAACTTTGAATTTTTACACTCCAATAGTTGACCTGTGGTGTGTTTGGCTGTTGGTTCTATACTGGCTTTCTAAACCCTCTGGTGCTGGAATTGAGGACCATTACACTACTAACGAAATACCTCAACAGGGCCCAGATGGGCAAGGATCTGATAGATCGTGTACCAATCTTCAAGGCTACATTGTTTGAATGCGAAGTTTCTTTGTCCGAATTGCCCGATGGACCATCCTGGTCTATTATTGAAGAGCTTTCGAAGGCTAAGGAATCGTCACGAATTTACCAGGCAGAATACGCGCAGCCACTCTGTACAGCACTTCAACTCGGTCTCGTGATGATGTTAAAGACATTAGAAGTAGAACCAGTTGCTGTTGTTGGGCACTCCTCTGGAGAGATTTGTGCAGCATTCACGGCTGGAATAATCACTTTGAGAGATGCCATTGTCATAGCATATTATCGTGGCCTGTTTTCTGCGAGGACTGCGTCGACACAACCTTCAGACAAACCTCATGGATCTATGTGCGCTTTAGGTTTGAGCGAAAAAGATGCTAGAACTCTACTTGATGCATTCGGTGACCGGGTGCAGCTTGCTGCGGTGAACTCTCCCACCAACTGCACTCTGTCAGGAGATGAAGATGCAATCAGGGAGATTATTACTATCTATGCCGAGAATGGGACGTTCTGCCGAAAGCTTCGCGTTGATACGGGTGGGTTAGGTCAAAATCTTGGTTGTTTCCGTTGCTGATACCACTGCCAGCTTATCATTCGCATCACATGTTGCCCGTAGCTTGTCTTTATGAGAAGGCCCTTGTCAACGCGCAGGTATCGGCACGTTTTCTCCAATCTAGCTGTGACATGTTCTCAACTGTTACTAGTCAAGAGATTTCTCCAGAAGATATTACAGCAGCGTACTTCAAGCAGAACTTGACGTCAACTATTCAATTCGCTTCGGCTTTAACAGAGTGCTTGCATAAGCACCACGAGATTAACACCATTCTCGAGATAGGACCGCACCCAGCACTGAAAGGACCCTCACAGGAGATATCAAGAAGTCTAGGCAAGAGCCAAACCGAGTACTTCCATACTTGCTTTCGCGAACGAAATTGCCTAGAAATGCTTCTCCTCAATGCTGGTGCTATGGTCGCTTATGGTATACCGATTAAATCAGCAAATGTCAATGCACAACAGATTGTCCATGGCCTCAATGTAGAATTTGAGTATGGGAGCGTTCTAAAAAATCTCCCAAGCTATCAATGGGATCACTCCACTTCGTTCTGGTCTGAGTCACGGGTCAGTGGCAATGTACGATATCGCCGATTTCCTCGGCATCAATTGTTGGGGTCTCGCTATATTGATGATATACCCCTGCGACCGTGCTGGAGAAACCATCTGATGCTGAAAGAGATACCTTGGCTTATGGGATTGAAAGTAAGCCCCTAGCGTGTGGAAGTTGTTCGAAGCTTACGCTATGGCAGACTGATGGAATCAAGGATGTACCAGCTGCTGTATATATCTTGATGGCTTTGGAGGCGGCTCGGCAGCTCCGTAGTTCCGCAGAGGCTGATGATGGCTTGTCCCTTCAACTAACCAATATTGTTTTCTATGAACGTCTATCTCTCAAGCTATTTGCAACACCCGATGCTTCGCTTGAAGTACAACTTACTTCTAGGAAAATGGACGATACCCACAATTATCAGTTTGATATCTTTTTCCAAACGCCAGAGACACCCTGTAAATGGACCAAGCACTGTTCGGGTATCCTTGGAGGGAAAATTAGTTCTGGCTATATGTCTCCTGCAATATGGGAAGCAAGTCATGATTCGACTTTGTTCGATAAGTCGCTCGCGTTACATAACCACGTTACACTTACGCAGAATGCCGTTCGGTTGAGCCCCCAAGGTTCGAGTGGAATCTTCGATGGCTCAACGGATGACTACGAGAATTACAGCATCTCCCCGTTGGTTTTGGACTGCATCCTTCGTTTACCACCCAATCCAATGCAAGAACAGAATCTGCCAGCAGAATATAGACTCGTCTCAATTGACTCCGTTAGGATTCCAGTAGGCGCTCGAAGCACCAACTCAGGAGGCTTCGCCATTAAAAGTGAGCCAAAGTATCCTTATGGGGTTGAAGGCAATATCGAGGTACGTCAAGGAGATCTCCGCATGTGTCTCAGCGGAGTGGAATACAAGGCAGATCATCTCAGCACTATCGAGCCTGCTAGAAGGTCTCTCTTCTTCAAACCTAAGCTCTTGGCAGATGTCTCAAAGATGACAGCGAGGGAAACCATGAGCCTTTCTGATTGCATGAAGCTTGTCACTCACAAGTGGCCAATGAGTGACATCAGAGTCACCGGAGTTCCCGAAGCCGCAATAAGAAACATACTTGGATCTCTGCAAATAACCCAACCAGGGGAATGGCTGCACTTTCAGTCTATCCAAATTCTGGGAAAGCATGTTGAGTTGTCATGTGTCTGTGACCGTGTTCAATACGTGGAAAGGTTTAACCCGGAACCCAAGGCACACATGATCTTCGCAAGTTGCCAATCTAGTGCTGAAGAAATCCTAGCACAACTGCGGCTCGGTGGTCTGGCATGCGTCTCTGGAGTCAACGCAATGAAAATGGAAGTCCTTTCTGAATCGTTCGAAATGCTCAATAGAGTTACAGATTTAGATTATGAAGAATGTACCCTTTGGCGCATGAAAAGTAATCAACCTCCGGCATACACCGGCCGCAAGACAGTGATTTTCTACTCCCTCGAGACAGACAAAGCTCTCATGCAAGATTTTCTGCTCCCAGAATGCGTTCCCTTACAACCTGCTGCCACTAAAGGCTTCTGCAAACGCAATGACACTGGAAGATACAATGCGATTGTTCTAGACAGTATGGACAAATCTGTCATTGCAACCTGGCCTGGGCAAGAACTGCTCCCTTGGTTGCAGGCTCTTATGACTTCCGCGGACAGCATTCTCTGGGTGACGCAGCAGAACGCTTGCAATCCTTTCAATGATTTGGCAGGTTCGCTCCTTCGAACATTGCAATCAGAGCAACCTTCGCTCAAGGTGACCTGGTTGATATTTCAGAACATCGCGAAACAATCAATGCAATCGAGGCAGAAGCATTTACTTCTGGCATATGATTCGATGTTGAAGGGAGAGAACGAGATTAAAATAGAGGTAGACGAATCGCAAGCAAAGGTTTTACGATATATTCCCGACGACGAGCTCTCTTCTGCCACAGGGCTTGTTCTCCCAAGGTGGGTTGATTCTCCTTTAGGTGAGCAAGACTACACATTATCACTAGCAGCGCCCCAGGAACCCGTCGTCCTATCGTCCTATCCAGATCCCTTCCGGAAGATTGACGAAGGACATTGCCAGGTTACAGTCGAGGCTTCTGTTGTGAACCTTGACGATTCTCTGGCATTTCGTGGTACTAGCAAGGCCAGCAAAGGCAATTATAGCCTCGGAATGTTCTTTGCAGGCCGCAAAGAGGCAGAACGTGACAGTATAGTTTTGCCACAAGTAGTTGGGTGGTATCCTGGTTCGAATCGCAAGCAGCTTGCAGTTCCAATCAAAAACTTATATACTTATAAGAGAAGTATTCCTGCTATCGCTGCTGCAGAATTCGCTGCTCTCGCCACGGCATCCTGTATCACTGAAGGAGTCGCTCGAATTAGAGAAGGTGACACCTTTTCTTTGAGCGTGGACGGTTTCCTGAGAAAGGCGCTAGAGTACCTTTGCGCTCAACGAGGAGCCAAGATCCTCGATGCAGGCGCGGTTTTAGTTGCAGACTTTACGGTCTGTCTTGATTCATCGAGAGGACTCCTAGTCAATGGCAAGCCCGTGGACGTTGCAAAGTACTTGAAATCTGAGCGTGGCCGCGACGCTGTCACTCAAGCTTGGAGAAGTTGCAGTAAGTTTGGTTCTCCGCTGCATATATTCGACCTACCAAGCTACCGGCAGGCATTCGAAACCGCTACATCCCAGCCGTACTCTACAGTCGTCATCCATACTAAAATCGACAAGATCGAAAAGCACGTACCAATCTACAAAGATTTAAACACCCTCTTCTCTTCCAATGGCGCCTACGTCTTGATTGGCGGTCTCGGTGGGCTTGGTCGCTTTGTCTGCTCCTGGATGGTCGACCACGGAGCCAAAGTCCTCATCGCCATTTCTAGAAGCGGCGTCAACTCCCCCGAGGCCCAAGCAGCCTACGACACCATTAACGCTTCCAGCGCCTGCCTCCAAGTCATCGAAGCCGACGCCACCGATCGTCAAGCCATGACGTTCATCTTCCACCGAACGCGCGAACAAACACCCATCAAGGGCATCATCAACATGGCCATGATCCTCGGCGACGCCCCCATGGCCTCCATGACAGGGGGTGAATGGGATCGTGCTCTCCGCGTCAAGATCGATTCCAGCTGGATGTTGCACGAAGCGACTCTGCAAGATAATCTGGACTTTTTCATCATGTTCTCCTCCATCGCCAGCATCCTCGGCAACCGCAACCAAGGCAACTACAACGTCGGCAATACCTTCCTCAATGCTCTCGCCAGCTACCGCCATTCCATGCGTCTCCCTGCCGTCTCCATCGCGCTGGGAGCCATGACGGATATCGGTGTCCTGCACTCCCTTCATAATCCGGCGCTGCTCCCTACACTGACACGCAGTGGTCTTACGCATCTCGACTCGAGCCATCTCGCGTCAATACTGTTGGCTGCAGTACTAGAGTCGCGCCGATTTGAACGAAGTTTGATTGTCACAGGGCTGGAGATGTTTGAGCGTGTGGATGGGAAGATTGTGGGCAGGGCGGATCCGCTATACTGGACCGAGGTGCCGGAGTTTGGGCATTTGAGCACTTATAGGCTCAGCATTACAGGTAGGGATTCTGAAAAGGAGAAGAGTCTAAAAGAAAGGGTCGAGGCGGCGGAAGGGGCGGAAGGTAAGAAAGAGGTAGTTCTGGACGCATTCAAAACCTTCCTATCCACCCTCCTCGGCTTCCCCGCATCCACCTTCATCGAGTCAAGCCCCCTGGCGCAATACGGGCTTGATTCGCTGAGCGCGGTCAGTTGCCAATATTGGCTACATCGAGGTATGTTCTATCTTTCTTTACCCTGCTATCGGTTTAGATATAAGCCCTGCTGATGTTTGCGGGCGGGGATAGAGTTGGGTGTTAATGTGGGCGTCGGCGGCATCCTGGGTAAAGGGTCCATTGCGGAGTTGGTTGGGAAGGTAGTCGAAGGTTGCGGAGGCTAGGAGGCGTGCGAGTTGGGTGGGGGGTTGGTGGAGGTAGGTCCGGTGCGGTCTGTGTGTTTGTGTGTGGTGGAAATCTCGGAAGAGTGAGCGGACGAGCATTCTATCATGACAGTCTTTACCGCATCTCGATCCTGATCTATCTAAGTACAGCAGTACCCGCAACTATCCAACCGAAATCACAGCGATTAATCACAAGAAAGCATTTCGATTTCAGCTAATCAGAAAGCACTTCTCATCTGCAAATACCTCTTATACGTTAATAGTCATTCACGCGCAAACCAAGTCACGCCAGCGGATAAGAAGGGGGCATAAATCATAGAAACAAGGTTACTTTAGGCGACAGAAATGCCAATTGGATCTCGGTGACGTACGTGTGGCTAGGGTGGTTTTCGGTCTTGTGTTGTGAAGTGAAGATGGACTTTGATCGAGGGGGAGAATATGGGTTGTGGGCTCAGAAACCTACGCTAGGGATGGATGAAATGGAACGGGGGCGATTGAGACTGTGTTTTATGTGATGGTTTCTCTCATAAACATGGCTAAATTACACGTGTCAGATGGTGTGGTTTCTTGTCTTCCCACGCTATCCTTTCCCCCAAAAACATTACGCCCTCCCCACCTCTCCCAGCATCCTCATAACCCCCTCCACCGACCCCCTCGTCCCCTCTCAATCCCCTCCATCACCCCCACCCCCCCTCTCCCTCATACACTCCACCCACCTCTCATCCACGACCCGATTCACATTAACCTTGGCTCACCCCGCCCTGAATACACCTTTTATAAACCCCCGCATCAAACCCATCCGTACCATGCCGCACCAGCCTCACGTCGCCGCCAACAGCGCGATTGATGCTCTCGAGGCGTGGGCAGTCGAGCTGGATGCCGCGGGGCCCGTAAGCGGCCGTGCACGTTACCGAAAGCCGGAGCGAGCCAGTCGATGCCCCGTGGCTGCGAACGCGCGCGCTTCGTCGGGGCTCGTGCGCACGGCGTCCAGGTCGACGGTGTCGCGCACGCCGTCCTCACCGCCCTCGATGCGGCCGGGCGAGGCCTCGACCGCGATGCCGCGGTCGTGGCGATAGGCGGCCAGCGAGGCTGTGAGGCGCAGGTTTTCGTCGCGCGCGTGGTGGCTCATGTTGACCATGATGTTGGAAATAGGGGAGATGGTAATCTCCGCCTTCATAGGGCTGGTAGGGCTGGGGCCCGCTAGTCGAGTTTTCACCTTCCACCTCCTAGATAGCCTCCCACCCTCCTAACAACAACAACCAAAATACCAATATGCCCCATATGACCTCGTGTTCCAACACATGATGCTGTCGAAGCAGCGGGAGTCGGCGGCGCGGCGCACGAGGGCGGGGTTCGGGCGTGGTTGAGGTGGATGGTGATGGGGACGGGGGCGGAGAGGGAGAGGATGTGGGTGGTGTGGATGAGGGCGGGGATGGTGGTGAGGGCCCAGGGGAAGAAGAGGAGCATGGCAGGGGAGGAGAGGGCGGTGGCGGCGGCGATGGTGGCGAGGGTGCCTTCGAGGTTGTACTGCGTGATGGTAGTTAGATCTAGGCTTTGAGGCTGGGCTTAGAAAGGGGATGCAGTGGGATTGGGGAGGGCGTACAACGACGACGGCAGGAATGGCGTATTTCTCCTTTGCTGCTTTGTCTAGCATAGCAATCCCCCTGTTGTCCTTGAGTTTCGCCATGGCTAGAAAACCGCGGTGGACGTCGGTTCAAGACGTGGATGTGCTAACACAACCGTCAAAATGAAGAGACATCATGTGAGTAAAGGTGTTGGGTTGAGATGGCTCGATATGCCCTTCTGTCTGATGCATGACGCAGCGGCTCCGAGCGCGAGCGGTTTGATTGTCTTTGGGAGTTGTAATGAGGCTGGGACTGTCTTCGGGGAGGCAAGCGGGTGGATTGTTCTGTTGTCATTCAGTAGTGGGTCTTGAAATTTATTGGATTTTTTGGTCCTGTGTACGAAGAGAAATCTGTTGCTGATAGAAATCAGCCTCATGGGTCAATGTTTGATTCATGAATGAGCAAGCTCCATGGATAAATAGCCTCTGAGACCCTTTGAGTGATCCATAGAATCATATACATCAGACAAATGAAAGCTCTGGAAGGGTATCTAACAGCATTCGTGACTCCATCATGATTCGGCGGTTCTGAACTGCACCTTGACCTCCAAGATATAATCAAAACCAGGCAACCCCAGCGACAACACCAAGTATCAAACCCAATAGACTTCTTGCTTCCCTTCTCGTCCCGGCACCTTGCAAATCGAGAAGCGAGCCACTACCAGCGGTCGACGAAGGGGCTTTGCTGCTGCTGCTGCTACTAGTGGTGCTGGTAGGAGCAGATGTAGTCGATGAGGGAACCGGGGTCGCGATCGGTGCGATTGTGGATGATGTGGTCGAGCTTACAGATGGGATTGTTGATTTCGGCAAGCCCATAATCGAAATATTCGACGTCACAGACGACGAGGCAGATGCCGTACTCGTTGAACTCGACGTGTCGCCAGATACCGTGACCGGATTGCCATATTCGGTCGTACTGGCACCGATAACAAGCGGTACAGCCAGGGTATGGGTGTTTCCCGCGCGGTCGGTGAAATACGCCAAGCCCGTCGTCGTTGTAGTTCCTTCTGTCGTATCAGAGCTGTGGGGAGATAGACTACGACTGCCAATGGCAGAAGATGGGATTGGGGTTCCGTTGGCGTTACAGGCGACTTGTAGAGGTGCGATCAGCTGGCCGGGGTCGAGGTCGTCGTTGAAGCACTTGTCGTTAATACATGAAGCGGTGTCAGAAAGGAAGCTTCCTAGGCCTGCCAAACTGCATATACCTGGTAACGACTGTTAGAGTGGTATTTGCTACACCTGTACGAGGTTGAGGGAACAAACATGAGAGATCCTGGTTTCCACAACTCGGGCTATTGACGCTGATACAGTTTTGCCAGCAATGAGGAAGACTCGAGATGGATTCCGAAAATGCTACGGCTGACAGAGGTAGAAAGATGGCGATGCCAGCCTTGCTGGATGAAACGAAGCGCATGCTGGAGGTATTGTTTGTTTATGCGCTCAGAGTTGTTACGATATGCTATACACGGACTGCTGTTCGAATCTTCATTGTCCTCGTCGCCTATACATCCGCGAAACCCCTATCTGTGTGGGGAGTCGAAAAGCTCGAGAAGGAAGGGAGTGTTGTGAGGCTCGAAGAGATTGCTCTGTTGGTACGGAGTAGATTGGTGGATGTAGCATAGCGGCGGGCGGTGTAGGCGGCGCGGGCATGCATGATGCATCCAGCGGGGTGTTTGGATGACAGTTCCTACGTCGGGTTACAGCTGGCCGGGGGGTTGGAAAAGTTGAGCCGGGGTCGAAAAAAATTCTTGGCGTCGGGTTGAACTTTAAAATTGACATATGCCCCGCACATCCAAGATCTGACGTCGGGTTGGAAAAGCTTCGGGCCCTATGCGAAGCATATGCCAAGAGCATTAAGCGAGATCACAATAAAATTCACATCTGGTCATCAAAGCCTCGTCGATGCATATGCGCAGCATCAACTGAGCATAAAGAAATATCGATGAACGACGAAAGCATCGACGCTGAAAATCGAGCGAATGAGATAACGGATTGACTAAATGACTTGAAGATGAGTGTCGCACTTCGCATATGTCGCGCATATACTAAGAAGAAACTCAGCTCGCTCAAGATTCTCTCAATGCAAATATCGAAGACGATGAGAAAAGTGATAGTGCAAATCACGAGCAGAACGACGAGAATGAAGAAGAAAACGCAGAAGAAAGATTCGACGAAGAAAACGTGAGCGATAGCATGTGAATGAGCATGTCACAAGTTGAGTTCATGATTTTGCATGTTTTGTGCATATGCTAAGCATAGAGTATGTAGAAGAATCTTCGCTCGTCTTGCTATTCATGATATACGAGTATGCGTGATCTGTGATTGTGCTGTTTTCTCAATGCTTCGCTCAAGCTGTGCATATGCACAACTTCAATACTTCGCTCTTGCTGTTTATCTTCTAGCTACTTTAACTATATAACATCAATTCTTGAGTTCATGATTAGCATATGCAGAAAGCTGAGTCGGGATTGAAATAATTTTGAACTCATGGTTAGCATATGCAGAAAGTTGAGTCCGGGTCGGAATCAAAAAAAAAAAGTTCCGGCTCTGGCTCAACTTTTCCAACCCCCCACCAACTGTAACCCCTTCCTACGTCATTGCAACGTTTCAACCCCGGAGCAACGTTGGAACTCAATCTCCGGGGAAACCTTCCTCTTTCGGGAAAGGCGCAAGACCAGGGCACAAACCTCCTTCCACTGTTCCCACACCCTCCCTTTTCTTGAAAACACCTTCAAAACTCGAGTCAAACAGTCCTCCTCTATCAAGACAAGAAGATAGAGATGATGAACCGAGATCTAAGTTATGAGCCCATTCGCAATGAGATGGTAACACTATCACTTGGCTTGGTAGCCGGCCTGATACATGACACTACACAGATCGAGGATTCCATTCTCGTTGATCTCTTCATACCGTAAGGTAGTCTGATGATGTACTATGCCAACTAATAGGAAAGTCGCAATCCTTTCCTTCCTCAGCATCGATGATCAATGCTGCCACTCCCCAGACGCCTAAAGACAGTGCCTCACTGGGCGAAGGCTGATGGAATACGACTATTTGAGAACAATGAGTGATGCAGTAATGCTGGTAGGCCCTCGATGATATCACTCGGGCATTACGCGTCTACGAAATCTTTGATACTGCTTAATGTTTCTCTTGCTTCTCTACCCATTGACATGATTTCCTTACCTACTCGCATGTACAATCTTGATGTCTTTTCCCCCGTCTATTTAGCGGTACAACGGCTTTGTGTGTATTGTTCTGGATACTCAAGAACAAAGACCTTCTCCTCCCGTACAGAACGCAGCGACCAAGCCTTCTTTTCTTTTGTTCAGGCACAACGGCAATGAAGTGTAACGGTTGTTTGATTATTTGCGAGTTCTATATAATCTTGAAATCTGTTGGACGCCAGATTCTTCCTATCTCAAACTCTGACGCACCTAAACCTCGAATACCACACTAAAACTTCAGTAAGCCAAAATTGGGTTTCATCAAACTCAGCAGACCATTTACAATGTCAGGACAAGTGCCATTCCAGACGGAAACGAGGAGTGCGAGAAGACGAAGGGCTGCAGGACAGGCCGCATACCCGGCCGCAACTTCTTCGCCGTCGTCTCGGATTCCAGATTCATCCTCAAGAGCGGCCGCACCTTCCTCGCAGACCTCTAATGCCTCACCAGGACAGGCGACCTCGTCGCAAACTCCCAGAGCATCGACCTTGCGGAACCAGCGCACGGCCACAGGGCCAACGCCATCCCAGCCCTCTGTTCCCCAGCAAGGGCCAGCTTTGGCGTCGGAGCCAGCAACTCCCGGTTCTGGACGCGCTTCATCTTCTGTGGTGTCAGCGTCAGCAGAGAGTGCCATCGATCAAGATGAATCACCGGATTTTCTGGCTAGCATACCAGCGACCGCGCCAGATCTTCTTCGCCTGAATCCCTTGAATCTGGCTGCTAGAGGTCCTATCATATCTGGGGCTACTATGGCCCCGGTCACACACCACACGGACCCCCGCCTGTTCCTCAGCCCAGTTTTAAGGGCTGAGCCAAGCGCAATACCGCTGGCCGAAGACATCTTCCTCCCAGCGATGCCTTCGTCTCCACTGCACCAGATATACCCGGAACCTCTAAGGCCAACGACTCCAACGCTCCCGAGTTTGTGGCTAGACGGTCCCCTTTCGCAGCATGCGACCCCCGTTGTTGAGGAAGTAGACATCGCTGACCTCAGCGTCCTGACCTGGGACGCGGAAGTCTATGACGCCGATCTTTTCCCGGAGCTCCGGGGCAGCCGAAATGATGCCGACATCCTCTTCCCAGAGCTTGAAGCGAACCGGTTCCAGTTCCAAAATCCCACAAGATGGAGTTTCCCTTCTCGTCGTCGGAACCCCAACGAGTCTTGTGAGTCTGTGGTCTGCCCTATCCACCAGTCTACCCACAACGAAGGGCGCTATCTGTTTGGGGGCCAAGAAAGCCGTCATCCAAATCTGTCATTTGGCAGGAGTAATCCTCCGCCATTCATTTGGCAGGCGTACAATCGTATACTGGACGGATGTGACGAACAGGACGATCGGCTGCAAGTTTGGGGATTCGCTTACTGCCACAACTCCTAGGATCCTTGTAGGATCCGAACAAGAGATGGAGCCTTAAGATTGAAACGATAAGACACGAACTTGTTTTTTGGCGCTAAAGTATATATATCACATCTCTATACATAACTAGGTCAGTAATATACCCGACAATTTATTCAAAAGTCAGAGATCTAAAACTCGAAAATTGAAATTTATAACAGATCAAAGGAATATGAAGAACTAATCGCGATTTGTTAGCAAAGGTATGCCCCGTGATCTGTTCAGATCTCCTATACTTACGTAGGCCTTTAGCTAAACCAAAGACACTTCTGCTCCAAAGATACTTCTGCTCCATTCTTTATGACGAACACGTTTTCAAGGTGGCATCGTTGCATTTCAATCATGTTCTAGTGCTCAGCTTAGATGGTCCAGTAACATCTATCAGAGGTTCCGGTCAATCTAAAGTTTGAGAGTTAGGGAATGACTAACAATCGAAAGTATCGATACGGCTATTTGATGGAGTTTATATTCGCACACCCTGGTCTGGATAGCTCTATTATAGAAAGTAAATGACCAAGTTCGCGGAAGTTACGGAACTTACGGTGATTGGATGAGAGCGGTTGGCCCGTCGCCGTTGCGCCGATGACACATCTGCTATTCGAACATCACTAGAAGACCCAACTGGACCATCCGTTTCGCGTTCTGGCTGATCCACTTCTCTTGAGCGATCGGGATTGACCGTTTCTCTGTGCTCGGCGAAAGGCTCTATCGAATGAAGACTGACATCTTCTTCGTGTTGATCTCGAGAGCCAGGGAGGCGGGAAAATCCGCAGCCCATGGTTCCTATATGCTGGTGAACGTTGACTAGTAAGTAGGGTTCCTATTAGATGCGAGACTGTTACGAGCCCAAGAACCAAGAACCAAGAACTAATATGCTAGATTGTCGTATTATTTATTTGGGACCTTTTGATGTACATGGGCGTGTCGTTTAGTGTTCATGGCCAAGTTTCACAGAGTGAGATGAGTCTCTCTGATTTCCAGCAATGTCTATTAACTTTTTAAGCTCATTATTCAACATCGCACATTGCACAACAAAGAAATTACAGAAACAAGTCTCTTGACCTTGCAAGCATCGGTGGCCAGACTACCAGTGTTGAGCTTATGTATAAGAGGAACAACAATTATCTCTTTCTTGCCTGGTATTGATTGTTTCCAGTGTTTGATCAGATCAAATCGGTGTTTACTGACGTTGTAATAATGGGTCAGTGGTTATTGTCTTCTCTGGTACGCTCACTGTCCAAATATGGGGGCTCGGCAAATGCTTCCTATTTATTTCATCAAATCCCCTAACCTCCATTTCCGCCACAATTCTTTAACTCCTAATTTCTTGGACCAAATCCCCTAACCTTCATTTCCGCCACAATTCTTTGACTCCTAATTTCTTGGACGGTTCTCTCAAGCAAGGGTTTCAGAAGACAAGTAAAAGCTATTGGTCTCGTTGCCACGAAGTATGAAAAGCCGATCAAGCAAACCGTCTTGGAGTAGCCTTCGGACGTTTTTGCATCGAGAGAGTACGGTGCTGCCTAATGTTGAACAGTACGAGCTTACATGTCCACCCCGGCAAGAATCTCCGGCTCTTGTGCTGATTGACTCGGACTCAAATTCGGCTCCTACTTTGCTGTCCTCGGAGGAGCCGCAAAAAGATAACGATCACGCCCGGAAATGGAGAGCCGTCTCACGACGGCTCTGTCGCTCCACCCGCTGGCGCTTAAAAGTGCCGTCTCTTGTTACGGCTACACCACCGATTGTTCTCCCACCCTCCACTCCCAGCGACGTTCCCTGTAAGCATACGTTATATCCATCTGCTCCAAGTCGCCAGCTCTCGCCATCTCAGCGAGCGACCAACAGATCTCCCCAAGGGCGTAGACTAGCCATCGACTATGGAGACTTGAGTTGTGACCTTGCTTGGCGCTCTCTGGTTTGCGCAATAAAATTACAGGAAGGGATGAGTCCTGATCAGCCGCAGAAGCAACGCCAAGCCCATGCAATTAGGTCTCCGCGTCCGGTAACGCCATGTACAACCATCTGCACTACTGAAGACTGCTTAGTGCGACGCATTCATCGCTTGGACTTTCAACGAGACCTTGAAGCTCTTCCTACCATACCTCACAGTTTTGTGTAGCCAAAACGAGGAAACACAGAGCTAAGGACTAGCAACCGAGATGACGGACCGATTGCAACGGCTATGGGAGGAACAAGCTGAACAGATCTTATAATGGGGGTTTCAGGTTAGAAACAATATCATTCAAAACCAAAGTGCTGATCTTTCTCAAGCTTTCTATTGATGTTGAAAATGCGCTGGCTCCTCACAAGGTCGAGTGCTTCGGTAAATCCGAACAGCTGAAAAAAGGAATCCTGCCTGTTTTGTACGTGTTAGCAAAAAGCAAAGTATATTGCTTTCTCTTAAATTTGCTTATAGTCCGTACCCTATCGAGCTTGCTGAATAACTATCTCATGTCAGTCTCACCATCCTTATCTCGTTGTGATCTAGCAAAATCCCATCAGATTATTACTAACCATGATCTGAATCACCGAAAGGTCGGCCTTTGTTGAACAAAGATGGATTGTTCGTCTATATTCGTACAGCTGTCTTTGTTTCGGAACAATGGCATTTCATAACCACAAAGGAATGATAGTCCCATTGTCGAGGCTGACTCATCGTCGAGATTCAGCTTTTCTCCGATTGTGTCTCCAAGGCACATAAAGGGGCTCTTTCACTCCCCATCCTGATCTTGCTCCCCAGAAAATTCACTGATAATGCCACTGAGAAGAATATCTGGACCATACAGCCCCCTCCAAGAACTTGAGCGACGTCTCACTGAGGCCTCATTTTACCCCGAAGAACTCGCATCCATACTCAATATGGCCAACAACGGAGGTGACCATCAGCCAAATGCAGATGGCACCAAATTTTCTAGGCCTCAAGATGTAGTCGATAGCCAGCCTTCTACTCCCCAAGACAGCGAAGCTCTTCGGCTTCGAACGGGGCCAGCTCGTTGGTCTGCAAGGTGGCATCGCGCTTCAAAAGCCGCAGCTCAACCAAGCAGTCGTGCTGAGATCTGGAGGTCAAGGGCCCCAACACTACCAGCCCTCCCAAGATTCCCATCTCTGCCTGACTTCCAAGCGGGAACCTGCGGAGATCAAAGACTGAGTAGAATGTTTAGTCTCAATGCGCACCGAAGAGACGAAAAGTCTCTTCCTCGGCTTCCGGTGACGGATGGGGAGGACAATACTATCATCGGAATACCTCACAATCGAGGAGATGCCGATCAAAGACGGTCCTCCGACAACGAGCGGAATAACCGCCAAAAAAACGAAGGCAAGGACGTCCAAACCAACGCGAGGGGGAGAATCGATCTATCCACCCACAAAAATGCCAATACTAATCCAATCCGGCCTTCCCGGTTGGTTAAACGCAATGTACCGCGCCGTGCCGTTACAGAAAATCCCGTCAATGACACAGATCGATTGAATTCATCAATAATCGATGGGAGAGGCACGTACCCTCCACCCCCGGACAGCCGTAGTCTGTCAGTTCCCACTGTACCAAGAAAGACAGTGCGCGGTCCCTCGGGCCATACGCCCAGCCCACAGCATACGGCGCCGCGGATGCCCCTACCGACAGCCCGGTGCCGGTCTCCGGGCTGTCCGATCAAACACCTTCACTCCCAAGGCCTATATCTCCATGACGACCAGCTGTCTCAGTGGAAGCATCCATACTGGGGAATATCGAACCCTCCACCACATATTTGGCAGGCCTGGGACCGTAGGACGGACAAGGTTGCAACCCCACAGGAAGTGGGTGACATAATTGGTTTCATGGAAAACCACTCCTATGGCCCTCGTGGAAAGGTCAAGGAGAGGGCGAGTCCGGACGATTACGAGGTCGTGCGGAAGGAGAGGGGCGGTACGTGGGCTGGTGGTTTCTTCTAGTAAGTTGCCGGCTCATTCTTTCTGTATATTTAATATTCATGCATTTTCCATGTACATCTTTTGTTCTTCCACGCTTGCTCTTATCCATTTGTCAGCATATATGTCCCATTAATTCGTACAACACTCACCTTTAAAGTCTAGCCAGAGTCTAGAACCACTAACCTTCTACTCCAATTGTCCTGATTGCCTGATCCAAGACCCGTGCTCGTTCGTGATCTATGTACCTTTCAGAGCCTTTTGTCATGTCTCTATTCTTCACTCCCCTTTGCATGTCATCTGACAAGCTAGCTGGCTGTCCTTCCTTTCATGGTTATAGACAACTTCCAATATCGATATCGAAGACCACGACCACAGCTCTTAGCTCTTTTCCTGGTATTCACTTGGAAAATCGCGTCGGCGCGTCGTCCTTTTGAGTCTTTCACCATATAACCTTCGTTATCGTTACAAAACCCTTTCACCTCAACCCTCCGACTCTTCAACCCTTCCACCAAAGCAAACCTCTAGCTCACCGCTCTTCAACCCCACAATCACCCACCAAGACTCTCCCCCTCGCCACCCTTCCAATCGGACACTTCCCCAACCACCTCTCACTACCCCCATCATGTCGCGCCAATCTCGCTTCGCCGAGCACTTCGACCAAGAAATGCCCTCCCTCCCCCCGCACCACCCCCTCCTCCGCTCTCCCAGTGGCCCAGACCCGCAAGACGAGGACTGGAGCATGCCGCAGCCCGTCCCCAGCAAGTCGCCGGTCTCATCTTCTTCGTCGGCAACTCGCCACACTGTATGTCCTTGTCCTCCAGATGGACGTACCGAAACGGCTAGTGATTGACTTTGCCATATAGATACCCTGTCGTCTCCGTTGCTTTTTCGGGTGCTGTTTTGGGTGGGTGTGGCGTCGTAAGGCGCGGGCGTGATTGTGGTGAGGATGAGACTGTTTACGAGTGAGAGAAGGCGACTGATTGACTGGTATAGATGGTGGTTAGGTTGTTTGGGGGGGCTTGTGTGTTTGTGTGTGTGTGTGCGCACGCGCGCGGAGGGGAGGGGGGCCCGGAGAGGGGGGAATTTCCCGGGCCGTTGGGGTGGTTGTTTGGTTTACTCCCTTCCCTTTAAATCGCAGACTCTTACTGAGCTGCAACCTCCGCCTGACTAATTCGTTCTCTGAGGTCGATGGTGAAGTGAAGTGAAGTATAAAAATGTCATACCAATGTACCGTGACACAGGAAATAGAACGCATCCAACGAAGGCAAGAGCTCCCCAGGAACTCGACGCTCTGGAATGGGTAGCCTTGACGGCGAAGAATAACAGGTAGCCGGTTGTGGGACCTAAGGGCCCCCGGAGATCTACTGCGCGTTGAACATTGCGTCTTTCCATCACAGCAGCTCTCCGTCTGTTTGCCCAAGGTACCATCCGCGTTCTTGCAATTCCCTTCGCCATATCTCGTAGCGAATATCGGCACAGTCTTTCCGTCTAGCTCTCCATGAGGAACCGGGCCATGTTCAGCCCCTGGCCAGGTGTGTGGTTTTCCATTTCCAGGGGCTCGCGGCCTGGTGATCGAAAGGTTTGATATGGATCTGATTTTAAAAAAAATAAAGGTGGAGTGATTTGTGTCTCATCCAAGAGAAACGAGCGATGGTGACGAACTTCTGGAAGCTATGTTGTGTTTTCGGGTTTTTGCTTTCATGGCCCTTCTTCGTCTTGACGGGGTGTGATAACTTCGTTTCTTCCCTCGAGTGGTAGATCCTTGGCAGGGTAAGTCATTGCCTCCTCGGGTTATTCTCTGATGGACTGGACTGCTAGAAGGCCTCGTTGGGGATGGACTCGTTTCCCCTAACATTGGGTGCGAGTTCCCCAAATAGGATCTTCTGAAGCTGTGGAGTCATCGCCTTATCTCTTCGCGTTTCTGGTATACCTTGGGGGGGGCTTCATGGCACTACAGGCGGCGTCGAATGTTGATCCGCTCGCGTGATTGTCTCAAACTAGCGGGTCTCAAGACAACCATCGACGCAATCGACGAACTCTCGACTTCTGAGCCAGAGGTCTTGGAGCATTCCCCTGCGATCTATTTCTTTCTTCTTCGCGCGTACTAGTTATGCCTGAGAGCTTCATGGCACTGCAGACGGTGTCGAAAGTTTATCCGCCCGCGGTGAGAGCAGCCTTTCCAGCATTTTTTTTCGTACCTCCGCAAAGTCATATTGATTGCGATCAATGCACATATACTGATCCCCGAGGCAATGAGCGAAGCATTTAGACCAGTGTTGTGGAGTATTCTATGGTCGTGAGTAATCGGTGGCTAGGACGCAGTAAGCGACTTGGTCGTTGCTGAAGACCGTTGCCACGGCGGCATTGACGACGGTTCTCGTAAATGCTATGGTGACAGCTAGAAACAGGGGGTTGTGGGTGCGGGATTTGAGGTAGATCATAATGAGTCCGAAGATACACAGCAAGATGGTGATCAGTTGATGTTGGCGATTGCAGCCAGCCATGTCTTCGTGCGTTTCGTTAGGGTCGAGATCCGTTGTGAGCACATCTGGATCCAGGTCCGTTGCCGTCTCATCTGTTCCTCCATCATCCATACCTGCAATATCCGGCCCAAAATGTAGTTGGTTGATTCGATGCAGCTTTGCTTGGCTGCGGTGGCTTGCCCGCCTGTGGTGGAACTCGTTGAGCTCGATGCTTCATGGCTACGTCTTCGTGTCTTTCGTTTGAAGCTCGCTGTAGAATCGGCTTAGCTGCTGTTTGGTCTTGAGCATATGACTTGTGTCGATACCACTTTATAGTGTTCCCTCCAGCAATCTCCTGTATGGCGAGGGTTCTAATGATTCAGCCGCGGGGGTGCTGTGGGACGGATCAGGTACTGCTTACAATCATCTCCAGGTGTCGGAAGATGGTATATGGTGTGTGTTTGAAGGAATCTGTACGGGGTCTCCTGGGGCAGAGCGATGGTCTCTGGCCCAGCGGCTACTGTCGAGCGGCCCCGAGCTGTTGTAGGGTATATTCGCTCAGCATGGGGAACCTGGTGGCAGAATGATGGTCTTTCTCTGCCTTGGCCCAGCGGCTACTGCCGAGGGAATGCGAGTTGTCGCAAGGAATGTTTACTCGGGGGCCTGAGCGATAGGGGCGCAAACAGCTATTCAAAGCCGATCTGATTGTGCCTTCCGGCAAAAGGCCTCCAGAGACGCTGTGAACGTGACCGTTCAAGCCGTCAACGCAAAGGACGTTCACTTTTTGGATGGAATGCTCGTCCACTGTAGATTAGTTGGGCCGGATATCTAGGCGCTACTAGACCTGCTGGGCCGTATGGCTTGTGGCAGAACCACTCTCACGTCTCTCCAGGTCAGTGCCGCACCGTCACCCTAACCCTGTTTGGTTGATGCCTCATGACCTTATTTTGGGCTTGTTCAGACTCGAGACCCTTACTGTGGATGGACGCAGGATTGCGTGTAAAGACCTCAGGCTCCAGAAATTCTGTTTTCCTTGGTAGTCGGTGGCCATGTTGAGATCCTCTGTTTCAGGGGGATCACGCATCATTTCCTCATACCATTGAGATTGGGCTGGAAAGTGATTGCTTCGTACTCACGCGTGAGTTTCCTCTCCTATTCCAGTAGCTTGCTCAATTCGCTCACCAAGGGTTATTTCTTGTGCTTATCTTCTTCGTGTATCTTGTTGTGCGACCATAGGCGGCAAATGGGGCCGTGAACCGCCGCAATAACCGTCCTCATGTCGATCCCATATGTGCAAGACACCGCCCACTTGCTCTCATCTCTCCGTTGGTTATCTCTGCGCTCGAGAGACATCTATTTTGATGTTCCTGTCGAGACGTGAAAAGTTAATCTGTAACTTGAAAAACACTCATCGAAGCCTGTCTAGGCGATCTCTGCCTAGAGGAAGCCTGCCTAGACGAAGTCTGCTTCTTTCTACTGTTGCATCCACGTCAGCTAAGTCGCTTTCTTCTTCGATCGATCGGGAGAATTCTAGAATCCACTAGAAGATCTGATCAACGAAGACCATGCCTTTGTTCTCTCTAATATATTAACAGATTCTTCTTATGCGCTTCTAGTCTTGCGCTGTCAAGCCTTGATACCTTCCAATGGAGAACGATGGTTGGACTTACGGACCGCAGCAGAACATACTGGCTTTGAATCAACCGCCCGTCTTATCTGCCGAGACAAGAAAGTATTGTGAGAAGCACAGGGATCGGACCAAAGCAGGGAAGAAGTGAGTGCAATTCTCTTGACGACACAAGTTTGATGCTTATCATTCATGATTCAGACGAGAGAAGCAGACGATCGAGGAAAAACGAAGAATTCGGAATGCACATGCGAAACCGATGCAGAACAAAAAGAATCAGGACGAACAGGAAGCTCCATGCTATCGTATGAGTCGCGACATCGAGACTGTGCCTGATCTTTGGCGAGAATGGACCCGCGGCATTGACGGGGCTGAATCTGTAAGGGCCAGCTTGACTGGAGGCTATCGGCAAGCGGAGGTGGTTGCTACCCGGCTTGGCTCGGCCAATGTCGGCCGCTAGAGAACAAGGAGATTAAGCGGGGAAAAGGGGAATAAATAGGCCGTCCCCCCTTCTGTTTCCCCCTTCATCTCTTCCTGTTTCTCCATCCCTTAGGATTCAGCCGGAAACGCGCTTTTGCCCCACCCACCCACTCCATAGACTCAGTCGCTTAGATAGAGGGAGTGCTTGACACCTCAGGGCGGCTTCCAGGGCAAATTTTAGCCCTGGAGACCGCCAGGGGCCGTCGGGTTTGCCCAAACACATATAATATATATTCGTTCAAACGGAGGCGATGCCCGATAGGCGAGAATTGGTGCGGAAATGGGGAACGCGGTGGCGAGAAACCTCGCAGACCGAAAATTCCTTCTTCTGCCGACGGAAGGTCATTCTCGATGCCATTATTGAGAGTCAGGATTCAGATCAGATGGTCGTCGATCTCGAGGCACGACGGCACATGGAATAAAGGAGATACTGCAAGCCTTGGCAGAACTTTACGCATCAGTGACGACGAAGTCGGGTCTGCCCGTTGTCCAATATCTTCTTCTAATCACTTACGTGGTCGTCCTGATGGCTGTGTACACACCCGTATGCATCCTGGCATAGATTATTTGTCAGGGATGAGCAGTGCTTGCACGGCTGTTGAACCCACCGTTGACAGTCATCATCTATCTGATGATGACGCTGCGGCGCGTTGGACGTTGAATTTGAGCTTTTTGAGAGCATGGTCTTCAACGCAGCAGGGCGGCTTGCATGGAAGGGTTGACAATGTTG